>Ga0209298_10002672_pt1 | contig 11013 bp, 10 predicted proteins | sample S_140806_EF_Meta_FD_187325 | JGI IMG/M metagenome (GOLD analysis project Ga0209298, IMG submission 187325) | Freshwater microbial communities from Lake Simoncouche, Canada to study carbon cycling - S_140806_EF_MetaG (SPAdes) (version 2) | ecosystem: Environmental > Aquatic > Freshwater > Lake ... | reverse complement strand
GGCCTATTTGCCTGGTGTTGTGCTTGCTGGTTTTGGATTTTATAAACTGATGGAAAGGAACCGAAGTCCCAAGTGGGAAACAACTGTACTTTTGATTCTTGGCTCCATTGCTTTTGGAATTGGATCCGGGGTTGCAGTATGGCTTTTTTCCCATCCCGACAGTTTGGTTCCACTAATGAATGACCCCTTTGCCGTGGAGAATTTAAAGGCTATAACATCCTGGTCTGGATATGAATACCTTATTGGATTAGGATATTTTATATTATTAATTGTGGCATTGGTTTTTTTATTAAGAAAAAAATATTTTGAATATTTGTATGTCTCTGCTGGATCAACTGTATTATTCCTGAGCTTGATTAATGCTTTGGTAGTTCCTGAAATTTCTAAAATAACTCAGGGAGCTCCGGTTGATTTTTATAAAAACATTTCAGGAGAAAATTGTTATTTTCTTACTGCTAATTACAAAAGCTATGCACCCTATTTTTATGGTCAACTGAAGCCAATCAATAATCCTCAAGCTCACGATGAAAATTACCTCATTGATGGATTAATTGACAAACCTGTTTATATGTCTGTTAAGGTGACACAGAGAGATAGTGCGTTTTATCAGAGGTATAAAAATTTCAAATTCATTAAAGAATCAGCAGGATTTGCTTTTTATAAACGCGAAATAGTTCAAACGAAGTGAAAAATTATAAAGAAATATTAGCCGGATTGGAAGATGCAGCTGCAGCAGTTAAGCCGGCAAATAAAAAATTGATTACTAAGCTTTCTAAACTTAGTTCTAAAGAGCTGGATAATCTGGCTTTGCAAACTCATGAAAGCGTTTTTGCCGAGCACAATTGTATGAAGTGTGCAAATTGTTGCAAAGTGGGTACGCCAACTTTTAAAGAATCGGATGTTAAAAGACTTGCACTTTTTCTGGGACTAAAGCCAGCTGAATTTAAAGAAAAGTATACTAAAATTGATGATGTTAATGATCGGGTTTTAAAGAAAACCCCCTGTGTTTTTTTGAAAAGAAATATGTGCAGTGTTTATGAAGCCAGACCGTCAGATTGCAGAAATTATCCGCATACCGATAAAAAAGGGTTTCATAATAATCTGGAAGTTACTTTAGGCAATACCAAGATTTGCCCGGCAGTATTTGATATCTTCGAAAAACTTAAGACTAAATTTTAAGAATTTTCTTTACCCAAAAAGCCCAAATAATTCCGCTTTTACTTTGTTTACAATTACTCCAAGGTCTTCGGGAACCTCATGAAATCTGAGGTCATCTATAGATACTTCTATTTTTTTACCAAAATTGTATCCTTCATACCAGGCCTCATATCTTTCATTTAATCTTCTGAGATAATCCAATCGTATAGAATCTTCATATTCTCTTCCTCTGGATTGAATATTATCAACTAAAACAGGAATTGAAGCTCTAAGGTAAATTAGCAAATCAGGGGGAGCGACCAAATCAACCATCGTATCAAAAAGACCTGTATAGTTTTCAAAATCTCTTTTTGATAATAGTCCCATAGAATGGAGATTAGGAGCAAATATTTTTGCATCCTCATATATAGTTCTGTCCTGAATTACATTTTTTCCACTTTGCCTGATCAGATGCATTTGTTTGAATCTTGAATTCAGAAAATATATCTGTAGGTTGAATGCCCAACGCTGCATATCTGAATAAAAGTCATATAAATATGGGTTATTGGTTGGATCCTCATATTGTGCCTCAAAATTTAAATGTTTTGCAAGCAGTGTGGTGAGTGTTGTTTTGCCTGAACCAATGTTTCCGGCAACGGCAATATGAAATGCCTGAGGTTTTGAAGACATAATTGAATTTCGAAATTTAAAAAGAATATCCTATTTTTTTTCTGACTCTTAGCAAGGTTTCTGAGCCGATAGCCTTAGCTTTTTCAGCACCTTCCGCCAATACTGTATCAAGGTAGGTTATATCTTCAAAGTAAGCAGCATATTTCCTTCTTGTTTCGCCAAATACTTCAAGAAGTTTTTCAAAAAGCATTTCTTTGGCCTTACCGAAACCAAAACCACCTGCCAGATACAATTGCCTCAAAGATTCTGTTTCTTCGTGACTAGAAACAAGTTTATATAAGTGAAAAACAGTACAGGTATCGGGGTTCTTCGGTGCCTCAAGCGGTTCGCTCCCCGTAATGATTTTCATTATGTTTTTCCTTAAGGATTTATCATCAACAAATAAATTGATGGTATTCCCATAGGATTTGCTCATTTTTTGACCATCAATTCCTGGTACTACCATCACATGTTCTTGTACCATAGCTTGTGGTACAACAAAGGTTTCACCATAACAATTATTAAAAGCTCCGGCAATATCCCTGGTTATTTCCAAATGCTGAACCTGATCTTTTCCAACCGGAACTTTTTCGGCATCATACAATAAAATATCTGCTGCCATCAAGACAGGGTAGGTGAAAAGTCCAGCATTAACTTCAGCTCTTCTGGATGATTTATCTTTAAAAGAATGGGCATTGGCCAGCATTGGAAATGGGGTAAAACAACTGAGATACCAGGTTAATTCGCACACTTCAGGCAAATCACTCTGACGATAAAAGCAACCCTGTTTTTGGTCAAATCCACAAGCAAGCCAGGCTGCTGCAACTGAATAGGTATTCTCTCTGATGAATGAAGCATCTCTTACCGCAGTTAAAGTATGGAGGTTTGCTATAAAGAAAAATGCCTCATTACCAGGCTGTTGTGATAAATCTATGCCTGGTAAAATTGCGCCAAGTATGTTTCCCAAATGGGGCACACCTGTACTTTGAATTCCTGTTAAAATTCTTGCCATTCAACTAGCAAAATTAGTTTTTAAACACACCGCCTCAATTTTTTTTATTTCTATGCTCATCCTATTCTTCAAAATTAAATTAATTGGTGATTTACTTTATTTATAGTTTAAATTTTTATTATATTCAATCCATCAAAACCCTATTTACAATGGAGATAACCAGTTCTGTTTCCGAAATGCATAGTGATCATTCCGAATGGATTTCGAAAGTTAAGTTTTACGAAGAAGAATTAGATCTACTATCAGAAACAATTGACGAACATGTTGGTCATTCGAGTGGTAAGGAAGTTTTAGCACTTGGCGAGCAACTTCAAAACAGAATTCTTATTCAAAAAGAGAATTTTGACCGGATTAAACACGGAATTCGTCACCATGAAACAGCGATTAAGCGATTTCTTGCAGATGATACCGACCTACAAGATCCTGCAATGTCTGAGCAACATAAGCAGTTTGGAGAAGAGTTGTCCTACCTTGAAAAAGAATTTCAAAACCTGAAAAACCAGATTCACCAGTTCATTCTTCATAAAAACTGAGGTTAAAGTGACCCCGCTCATTTTTTTCCTGAGCTTTAGCATATAGCTTTGTGAAAAATATATATGAGTGAAAAACATTTGCATCATGTAACTGAATTGCATCAGGAAAATCTGCGTTGGATGGAGGATATAGAAGCCTACCGTGCAGATATCAATCAGTTGCAAAATCTGCTAGGAGAAGCTGTTCAAAAGAACAACGCTCAAGAATTACTTCAAAAAGCTGAACAATTTCAGAACAGATTTATTCTGGAATTGGAACAATTGGATGAAACTAAACATGTAATTAAACTGCATGAACACTTCCTCACCGAGAAGGTGAAAGAACATCCAGAACAATTTGAACATCTGTCTGGAAAAGACCATGCTGATTTAAGATCAAAAATGGAATATCTGGAGACTCATCTGCCCGCTCTCAGAAGAGAGTTTAATGAGTTTCTGACTACTTCTTTGTAGAGTATTAGTTATTATAGCAGTTAGTTTAATTTATCTAACTGCTATAATAACAATTTAGTTTTATAAATGAAATAGTCATTAATTAAGGATATAAGATTAAAAAAATTAAAGATATCCAAGAAATTCAGCAACACTCATAAGATCTATATCTTTTTGAGTGAATTTTTCATTTATTTTTTGTTCAAATAATTTGGAATTGAAAATATTATATTCATCCCAAAGGGAACTTCCGCTTTGTTTTACCTTAAAACCATTTTCTATTATCCAAGTTCTAACCTCATAAACTAATTCTTCTTCCTGACCGTTATGACATTTACAATCTGCGAAGGATAAATCGGAAAGTGCTTTCTGTGTACTATACTTTTCCTGTTCTAAAATTAAAATCTTTTTATTCCTAAATTTTGAATCAGGATTAAAATCTCTACAACCAAGATCAAGCCCTAATTCAAAAGGCATATTTAATCTAAAATATTCATTCGATTTTTTTGATTTGTGTCTGCTTAAGTCATGTATTCCAAATTTAGAAGATTCTATTAATTCCTTAATTTTATTCAACCTGACCTCGCCAGAATCATTTCTTTCCAAAGATATTCTTGGAATAAAACCTAATTTTTTAATTACAAATAATAAGGTTTTAAGTAATGGTTTATACTCATCGTCAAATGGACAATTTATAAATATTGATTTATCAAATTCCAATTGGTCTACTTTTTAGACTTCTTCCAATTTTCAATAGAACCATCAGATCGATGAACAATTACATCATTTCCATCCATGCGAAATTTTTCGGCATTTTGAATGGCTTCGATTTTTGTTTTAAATATTTTAGAGGCCTTTTCGTTTCCTTCTTTTTTTATAGCCCAGCCAGTAACTCGTTTTATTATATGTACTTTAACTGTTGACATGTTTAAAATAATTACGGCTAATTTTACAAAAGGTTTAGAATTTTCAAAATATGTATTTGATTTTTTAGGTAAAATTTTTAGGTTTTAAATTTTTAATAATGTAAAAAGTTATACCAAAACAATAATATAAATTTATTTTAAAGAAGTTACTTCGAATTCAACCCTTCTGTTTAGCTGACGACCTTCTTCGCTGGTATTTGGGGCAATAGGTTTGCTCATTCCATATCCGGCAGTTGAAACTCTGAGCGTATTAACACCTTTGGCCAACAGCCAGTTTTTAACCTCATTTGCTCTGTTCAAAGAAAGTTGTTTTTTGGTTGCAGGGTCTCCGGTATCATCTGTATGACCACCAATTTTTATTCGAACTGAAGGGTTTCGCTTCATGAATTTCAAACACCTTTCCAGTTCAGGAAAGGATTCAGGTTTAAGAGAGGATTTGCCCGAATCAAAGAATATATTGTGCAAAGCTAATTTTGCACCTATTCTTAGTTTCTCCAGCTCAATGTCTCTACGGATTTCCTTATATCTGTTTTCATCAGTAATTACGAGGTTATCTCCGTAAAACAGGTATCCATCTGCTGAAACTGAGATACTGGAATTAACATATGCTGGAATAGTTTGGATGTAAATACCATCAACTGTATCAATTTTCATACTTGTGATGGTTACATTCGTTGCGTTATTCACAATTTCAACATTTGCAGGAATGAATCCTTTTGTTTCAATATCCCTTACATATCCTACAATGGTTGTAGGAGGGAGGTAAAATGTTGTGTCGGGTAGTAATGGATCTCTTGCAGACAAAAACCAAAAATCGTTTCCATCGAATTTTTTTACTCCTTTTAAGAGTTGGTCAGATGATTCTGTGTGCCCAAAACAGGCATAGGAGGTATCTGCAGTCAGTTTGACAGAAGTGAAAATATCGTTCATTTTTCCACCAAAAGTTTTTTGCCAGATCAAAGTTCCGGATGCATTAATTTTTAAAAGCCATGCATCAAAATAACCTGCATTTTTTGTAATCAGTTTATCCTTAGAACTTGTCATTCCAGCAACTATGTAGCAACCATCCCAGGATGTAATGATATCATTGGCGCCATCCATTTCACTACCACCATATGTTTTGGACCATTCCATTTCTCCATCTTCGGTAATTTTAAAAATCCAGATGTCGCATTTACCAGCATTCGACTGAATTTGTTGATCCTTAGAAAAAGTTGTGGCTGCTATGATATATCCACCACCTAATGCTTTAATAATGGCATGTGGCTCTTCAAAGTCGCTTCCACCATAGGTTTTGGACCACTGTTTATATCCAAATGCGTCAGTTTTTAATAACCATACATCTCTTTCCCCATGATTGGATACAATATCATCATCAGTAGACTCAGTCGCTCCTGCAATAAGTAATCCTTTATCTGGGGTTTCGATCAGTGTGCACCCTGTTTCACTTAACAATCCACCGTAGGATCTTTCCCATTGATATTCTCCTTTTTTATTGACTTTAGCCATCCATAGGTCAATGCTTCCTTTTTGTTTTCCAACATATCCATTTCTGGAACCTGTTTCGCCAAGTACAACATAGCCACTATCCGATGTTTCAATTACAGAGCGAACTTTATCATTACCTGTACCACCCAGGCTTTTCATCCATTTCATATTGCCCAGTGCATCAAGTTTTATAACCCAAAAATCGTATCTCCCCAGACTGGCTTTAATATCACCATCATTGGATGAAATTGTTCCGGCAATAATAAATCCCCCATCTTTGGTTTGCTTTATTGACATTGCCTCATCCTCTTTAGTTCCGCCATACGTTTTTTTCCATAGTGTATCTCCGTAATAGTTTAGTTTGATAATCCAGAAATCGGACTGGTCACCATGGTTTCCGGAAACATCTCCGTCATTAGATCGGGTATAGCCAGCCATAACATAGTTTCCTTCACGGGTAAGGCATACAGAGTTGCACTGGTCATAAGCATTGCCTCCGTACGTTTTTTGCCAACGTACTTTTTGAGCTCCTGCAATTGAACTGAACAGAATAAAAAGTATAAAGATTATGCTAATACGCATGGTTGTAAATTTAAGTAAGTAAATCTGAACAGGGTGGATACAAACCTGTGGTATTGTCTGAATTGTCTATTTAGATATACACTTTTATTGGTGAATGATAAATGAAGTCATTGAAATGGAACCAAACTGAGTTTCATCATTGAAAAAACGAAGGGTTTCTTGTTTTTCTTTTAATCCAAGGATGTATAACATTGGAAAATAGTGGTCTGGAGTGGGAACAGCCAATTGAACAGCATGTCCCAGAGATTTATAATCGGCAAGTACTTGAAATTCTTCTTGTTTAATTAGTTTTTTAAAAAGGGAATTGCTTTCTTCAGCCCAGTCAAAACGAGAATTTGGGGTGTCCCAACTCATTTCCCTTAAATTATGTACCATGTTTCCTGAACCAATAATTAATACTCCTTTTTCTCGAAGAGAAGCTAACTGTGAACCAAGTTCTAAATGCCAGGTACCTGATTGGTTATAGTCCAGGCTTAATTGCAAAACCGGAATATTAGCTTCAGGATACATTTGTTTTATAACACTCCAACATCCATGGTCCAATCCCCATTCTTGGTCGGGTTTTAGCAGATGGTTGGAGATGGTTTGTGTAATATGCTGAGCAAGAACAGGATCACCGGGAGCTGGGTAATTAACCTCAAATAGTTCTTTAGGAAAACCATAAAAATCGTGAATGGTTTTAGGGTGTTTCATTGCTGTTACAAAGGTTCCTTTGGTCAACCAATGTGCTGAAATACACAAGATTGCATTTGGTACCGGCAATGATTTACCCAATTCTTGCCATGTGGAACTGAATTTATTTTGTTCAATTGCATTCATAGGAGAACCATGTCCTATAAACAGTATTGGCATTTTTTGATTTTGTTTGCCTAATCCAGAAGCAAACTGGTATAATCCAGATAAACCTACCAAAGTGATTGTTGAAGAAATTATTTTTAAAAACTGATTTCTTTTCAATTTTTATTCACTTAATGCTAAAAGTCCTTCTTTCAGAGCTGCTATTCTAGCTTCTGCATCTTGTTTCTTTTTTTGTTCTGAAGCTATAATTTCAAGTTTTGCATTAGCAATAAATTTTTCGTTGCTCAGCTTTATGTTTACAGATTTCAAAAAGCCTTCCTGATAATCTATCTCTTTCAGAATTTTTTCTCTTTCTGCCCCGATGTCAATATTATCCGGCAAAGGCTGATAAAACTCATTGCCTTCTATAGCAAGGGAAAGCGTTCCTTCGGGTTTTTCCTGAACAAAACCGTATTCCGTTATAGGTAAAAATTTCCTCAAAACAGATTCAAAGGTTGTGAAGAATTCAGGATTTGATGTGCGTATATAAAGGAATCCTTCCTGCTTAGGTGAAATTTGCTTTGAATTTCGAAATGCCCGTAGTTCAGTGATAATTTTTTTTACTTCAGCAAAATCCTTCAAAAGAACTTTGTTTTTGTCTTTTATTCCTAAAGTTCTTATCTGACTAATCATTATACTTTCTTCTGCCTGGGATGAATTTTCATTTAAATTCTGAAAAATTTCCTCCGTAATAAATGGCATAAAGGGATGAAGGAATTTAACAAGTTCGGAGAATAATGCCAGGGTTTTAGTATATGATTCCTCATCAATAGATTCTCCGAAAGGGGGCTTAACTAATTCAAGATACCAGGCGCAGAAATCATCCCAGATCAATTTATACATCGCCATTTGAGCATCAGAAATTCTGAATTTTTCAAAGTGGTCTGTTATTTCTAGGGAGACTTCGGCAATTCTTGCACCCATCCAGTCAATGGCAATGGAGTTAGCAGCTGGCATAGGCTTAGGTTCTACCGTAAGTCCTTTAACCAATCGAAAGGCATTCCAAAGTTTGTTGGCAAAATTTCTTCCTTGCTCGCAATGCGATTCATCAAACAATAAGTCATTTCCTGCAGGAGAACATAATAACATACCGAACCGTACGCCATCAGCAGAATACTTATGAATAAGCTCAATTGGATCCGGTGAATTTCCAAGGGACTTACTCATTTTGCGACCTGCTTTATCGCGAACAATCCCAGTAAGATACACATGTTTAAATGGAACAGCATTTCTATATTCCATTCCGGCCATAATCATTCTGGCAACCCAGAAAAACAAAATTTCCGGTGCTGTTACAAGGTCATTAGTCGGGTAATAGTAAGAAATATCTTTATTATTGGGATCTTTAAATCCATCAAAAACAGCAATTGGCCACAACCAGGACGAAAACCATGTATCCAAAACATCTGAGTCTTGGGTTAAGGAAAAGACACTTCTATCCGGAAATTTAAGCTTATATTTTTCTTTGGCTTCTGATTCCGTTTTTGCAACGATGATGGTTCCATTTTCATCATACCAGGCTGGAATTCTATGACCCCACCACAGCTGTCTTGAAATACACCAGTCTCTGATATTTTCCATCCAGTGACGATAGGTATTGAGGAATTTTTTAGGAATTAATTGAACCTCTCCAGATTCAACAACTTCCAAAGCAGGACCCGCCAATGCCTCCATTTTAAGAAACCATTGCATGGACAATTTGGGTTCGATTACTGCATCCGTGCGTTCAGAGTATCCAACCGAATTTGTAATTTCTTCAACTTTATCCAGAAAACCGGCAGCTTCAAGATCTACAACAATTTTTTTCCGTACTGCAAAACGGTCCATGCCAACATACAGAACTGCAGATTCATTTAATGTTCCATTCGGATTTAGAATATCAAGGATTGGTAGATTATTCGCTATCCCAATTTCGTAATCTACAATATCATGGGCTGGAGTAACTTTCAGGCAACCTGTGCCAAATGCAGGATCAATTTTATCGGAAGTAATTATAGGAATGGCCTTATTTAAAAGTGGAATTATAGCCATTTTTCCAACTAAATGTTTATATCTTTCATCTTCAGGATGAACTGCAATCCCCGAATCCGCAAGGATGGTTTCTGGTCGGGTAGTAGCAATGGTAATAAAAGAACCACTGTTATCCTGAATGGGATATTTTAAATAGAAAAGTTTAGCTCTAGATTCTTTACGGATTACTTCTTCATCGGAAACAGCGGTAAGTCCCTTGGGATCCCAGTTTACCATTCTTACTCCGCGGTAAATAAGTCCTTTGTCGAAAAGATCAACAAAAGTTGCGATAACAGCTTCAGAAAGACTTTCTTCCATGGTGAACCGGGTTCGGTCCCAGTCACAGGAAGCACCAATTTTCTTTAACTGTTCGAGGATGATTCCTCCATATTTTTCCTTCCATGACCAGGCATGCTCCAGAAAAGCATCTCTTCCAATCTCTTTTTTATCAATTCCTTGTTCTGCAAGCAGGGCAGTTACTTTTGCTTCGGTTGCTATGGAAGCGTGGTCTGTTCCAGGAACCCAACAGGCATTGTATCCTTCCATGCGTTTCCGCCGGATTAAAACATCCTGAATGGTATTATTCAACATATGACCCATATGCAGAATGCCAGTAACGTTTGGCGGCGGAATAACGATGGTATAGGGTTTTCGGTCATCCGGGATGGAACGGAAGTATCCTTTTTCCATCCAATACTGATACCATTTTTCTTCTATGCTACCCGGTTCGTAGGTTTTTGCTATTTCCATGCTAGACAATACCACCCAAAATTAGGCATAGAGGACGGTAAAGCAGGAAAATACAAGACTTAAAGTTTTTTTTACTTCAAGGTCTTGTCCAGTTAAAGCAGAACTCTTACTTTTGCATCCACTTCGCGGGAATAGCTCAGTTGGTAGAGCATAACCTTGCCAAGGTTAGGGTCGCGAGTTCGAGTCTCGTTTCCCGCTCAAAAAGGCGAGTTGACCTCGCCTTTTTTCAGTAATGTCCTTTACCGGGATGGCGGAACAGGTAGACGCGCAGGACTTAAAATCCTGTTGCCCGAAACGGCAGTACGGGTTCGATTCCCGTTCCCGGTACACAAAATGAAAAAAAGCTGTCTTTTGAACAGCTTTTTCTATTTATAGGAACTAATTGGTTATTTAATCAATGTAATTGTACCGCCTCGGGTAAAGGACTTGCCTTCATACGTTTTTCCAGTTGCAGTAAAGGTATAAACACCTTCCGGAAGTGGATTACCTGCAACAGCACCATCCCATTTGAAATTCAAATCCTCCGAATAAAATACCTGATTTCCCCAGCGATCAAAGATTGAAATCTGGAGCGAAGTCAGGTTTAAATTTGGTGAGGCAAAAAAATCATTGGTGCCATCGCCGTTCGGGCTAAAGG
>Ga0209298_10002669_pt1 | contig 11033 bp, 11 predicted proteins | sample S_140806_EF_Meta_FD_187325 | JGI IMG/M metagenome (GOLD analysis project Ga0209298, IMG submission 187325) | Freshwater microbial communities from Lake Simoncouche, Canada to study carbon cycling - S_140806_EF_MetaG (SPAdes) (version 2) | ecosystem: Environmental > Aquatic > Freshwater > Lake ... | reverse complement strand
TCCATCTATCTCTCCCAACTAGCCCTGACCAGCCTGAACTGGCGGTGATCAGCCACGACCAGCCAAGACTCGAGACGATCGTGCCGGACTGTGACGGATCGTGGGCTGGACTTGTGGGGGACATGGCTTTGGAGCTGCTTGGCATTGAGCTCATGCCTTGGCAGGTGCATTATCTTGAGCGCGCTTTGGGATTCACCCATGCTCCAGATGGGCAGGATGATCTTGTGCATCGATCAAGCCTTTGTTCGGTGGCGCGTCAGAATGGCAAGACAGTTTTGATTCAATGCTTGATTCTGTTTTGGTTAATTGAGATGCCAAAGATTCGAGGCACGAAACAAACTGTCTTATCTACAGCTCACACTTTGTCTCTTGCTTGTTTACTTTTTGATGAGATCGCACCAATTCTTGAAGACCGTTATGGCGCAAAAATTATGAAGTCTTTTGGGCGTAACTCTGCGACGATGCCGGATGGATCGCGTTGGTATGTGCGCGCGGCGAACCCTTCAATCGGTCACGGAATGAGCGTGGATCTAATTTGCGCCGATGAGATTTTTGACATTTCGGAGATCACAATGGCAGGCCTTATTCCAACACAGCGCGTCCGCAGGTCTCCTCATCTGGCACTCTTTAGCACTGCGGGAACCGAATCCAGTGCACTCTTCATCAGACATCGAGAGAACGCGCTCCGACTAATAGACACAAATAACCCTTCTAACTTTTACTTTGCGGAATGGTCGCCACCGCCCACGATTGACCCAATGCAAGAAGCGTCTTGGTCGTGGGGCAACCCTGCACTCGGACACACTTTGACAATGGAAACTTTGCGCGCAGAATCTAAAGATCCTGACCGCTCAAACTTCCTTAGAAGCTCGCTCAATATGTGGATCGCTAGCACTCAGTCTTGGATTCAGACGCATCTTTGGCCTGAACTTGAGTACGACGGCCCGATCCCTACTGGCGGTGTGATCTCGGTAGAAGCGTCTATGGATGAGTCCCGCTATTTTGCGACTCGATCAGTCGCGCTTGGTGACGGTCGCACCTGTGTCTCGGTCGCCTTCACTGCCGAAACTACCAAGGAATTGTGGGCGCATGTCGCAGCTTTGGCGGCGGATCCTGCAATCAAGTTCATCTTCTCTCCAACAATAGACGCACACTGTCCGCCAGTCTTTGAGCGTAGGCGCGTCGTAATGGGATACAAAGAGATTCTGCAATACACCCCCATAGTAAGAAACATGATTAGCGAAGGTCGCATTGTGCACACTGGCGAAGCAATGCTTGCCGAACATGTCTGTCGCGCGGTGATGGTACGCACTCAAGGATCAATCGCAGTCTCATCGCAGAAGTCCGCAGGCCCGATCGAGTTATGTCGGACGATGATCTGGGGAGCAGCTGCCGCCGCGCGTCCAGCGAACTCTCAAAAGCCTTCCATGATCTTAATCGCAAACTAGAGTCATCTTGGCACTCGTCCGCTTTCTTGCCTGTCGTCGGGATACCGCGAGTCACTGGGCGAGTGCCACCATGATCCGCTTCTTATGTGGCATTATGTGATATGGCTCTCTTCCAAAAATCCCGCGAACTTACGGCGTCCGTAGAACCTTCTGTGAAGGCGGCGGTAGGTGCATCGTCCTATTCTCCTTTGCGTTCTTTCGTATCTTGGCAGAACGGTCAGCGACGCGCTCGAGCGATGACGCTTCCTGTGATCGTGCGCGGTCGCGACTTGATCTGTGACACGATTTCGGGATTGAAGCTTGAGATGTATCGCGAGATGTGGAACGGCGAAGAGATGGAAGAAGTCCCACTTGCGCCGCGCGCATGGCTTTCACGAATTGATCAATCAGTGCCAAATCAATTCATCATCTCTTGGACTATTGACGATCTCATCTTTGAGGGCCGCGCTTTCTGGATGATTGAGTCACGCACCGCAGACGGCTACCCGGCATCATTCACTCGACTACCTGCGGCGATGGTGCAGACATTAGATCAGCAAGGCGAAGTTTTCTTCGGCCCATCAAAGCAAGTTGTCTTTCAAGGCATCCAATTAGACTCGCGTGATCTTGTGCAATTCATTTCACCAATGCAATCAATGAACTCGACTGGGGCGCGCGCTGTAGAGATTGCCCTCCGCGTAGAAGAGTCACGGCTTCGAGCGTCCCAGTCGGTACTACCCTCGGGCTATCTGAAGCAGACTGGCGGAGAACCGCTATCAGCGCAGGAGCTCTCGGACTTGGCAGCACAATTCAACCTTGCGCGCACTTCTGGCAATAACACTGCTGCGCTCAATGAGTTCCTCGAGTATGTGCCAACGCAGGCAACACCTGACAAGATGCTCATGATTGAGTCCGCAGATTATTCGGCGCGCGATCTTGGACGCATCCTTGGCGTTCCGTCCTATTTGCTTTCGGTCTCAATCGGTGCTTATTCATATCAGTCATCCCAGCAATCGCGAATTGATCTTTGGACTTACGCTTGCAAGGCCCTCGCGGACTGCATCACCGAAACACTCTCATCCGACAATGTGCTCCCACGCGGAACTTATGTCTGCTTTGATGTATCAGACTTTTTAGCCGAGGCCTACATGGGCGGCGACATGGCAGATCCAATGAGCAACGAAACAGATATCCCCAATTCAGCACTTATGCAAAGTTAGGATTCCAACATGATCAGACTTAATTCAGAATCTTTCACGATTGACGCCGCACAAGGCGAAACAGGACGCCGCACCATCTCGGGAATTGCAGTGAGATACAACACTCCCGCCCGAGTAAGTGATGGGTCGATGGTCGCGTTCGCCCCCGGATCCCTGCCTGTGGACGGACGCGCACCAACGCTTCAGATGTACCACGACTCAAGCAAGGTAATCGGCACAGTGACCGAGCGCGTAGAAACACCCGAGGGAATGCTCTTTGTTGCAAAGATCTCTAACACGAACCTTGGAAACGAAGCTCTTGTCTTGGCCTCTGATGGAGCCTTGCCAGAAGTGTCCGTTGGCGTAGAGCCAATCAAGTTCGCCTACGACAAAGAAGGAACAATGATCGTCACGCAGGCTTCGTGGAGCGAGCTGTCGCTCGTCAGTCGTGGAGCATTTGACGCCCCGATCCAACAAGTCGCGGCATCCACACCCGAAGAAGAAGAACCAACTACTATTCAAGAAGAACCTCAACAGGAGACAGAAACCATGAACGAAACAGTCGAAGCCCCAGCAGTTATCGAAGCATCAAAGGCAACTCAAACAATTTTCGCTACCGCGAAGCGTGAGTTCCACATGCCAACAGCAGCCGAATATATTTCGGCCTTCTTTGTTGGCGGAGATCAGTTCCACGCAATGCGCGAAGGCATTCAAGCAGCTGCACCGAATGTCATCACAACCGACATTCCCGGCGTGCTCCCACTGCCAATCGTGCAACCTGTCTACAACAACTTCATCGGTCGTCGTCCAGTCATTGACGCAATCGGCGCAAAAGCAATGCCACAAGGCGGCAAAGTTTTCATTCGTCCAGAAGTAACAACACATACTTCAATCGGTAACCAAGCAACCGAAAACACTGCACTCACTCAAGGAACTTTTGTCGTTACCGACAACCAAGTCACAAAAGGTACATACGGTGGATATGTGACCTTGTCCGAACAATCAATCGACTGGAGTACGCCCGAGATCATCGGTCTTGTGCTCGATGACATGGGCCGCATTTATGCAAACGAAACGGACAATGTCGCAGCAGATAACTTGAGGTCAGGTGCATCAGTTACATCAAACTTTGCATCAGCATCAGAAACCGATCCTTCTTACTGGCAAGCATGGATCTCGGCAGCTGCAACAACCATTTTGTCGGGCTCAAATGGCAACTTGCCTACCCATCTTTTCCTAAGTCCTGATTATTGGGGAACGCTTATGGGCTTGAGCGATTCATCAAAGCGACCTTTGTTCCCAGCAGTGGGCCCAATGAACGCTTACGGCAATCTCATGCCGGGACAACCAAACGGAATTGCATTCGGCTTGCAAGTAGTTGTAGATCGCAACTTTGCAGCGAACACAATCATCGTTGGCGATGCTTCTGGCTTTGAGATCTTCGAGCAGCAGAAGGGCGCAATTAGTGTTGATGTGCCTTCAACACTGTCTCGCACAATCGCTTTCCGCGGCTATCTTGCAACATTGATGATTGACGCAAGCAAGTTCGTCAGAGCAGTCCGCGTCTAAGACCTGAAAGGTAGGCCGAGATTATGGCCTCTTACACGGTCACACATAAACAGCTCACCGACAACTACGCGGTCTTACAACTTCTTACAGAAGCAGAGATTGAAGTCGGCGCAAGCGTTGTCATCACGAATGTCGATGCGACTTTTAACGGAACTTACATTGTCTACGCTTTACCGCAGTATGCGTTTATGGGCGTGGACGATGAAGGGGATCTTCTCTTTGATCCGCTTGTTACCATTCCAAATCAGGTGCTCTACGCGAAGACCGCTTCTGATGTCGCACGCACTGCCGCTTCTGGCACGCTGACAATTACCCAGACTTGCACTTGGGTCACTTCAGCGATGCTTGAGGACTGGCTCGGTATTGGTACAGCAACCGCAGCTGACGCCGCATTCCTCACTATCTGCGCTTCGGCATGCTCACAGTTTGCGTGGCGTCGCAGAATGGAGTCCGGATATGTCGATAGTTTGACGGTCGTTCCTTCACAAGATGTCCTACTTGGAACGCAGATGTACGGTGGCGCGCTGTACCGCCAACGCGGATCAGTAGATCAATTTGCTTCATTCCAAAATATGGGAGTAACTCCAGTCTCGGGATTAAACGGAATGATCCGACAGCTCCTCGGGATTGACCGTCCGCAGGTCGCCTAATGGCTGTACCTAACTACACAGATCTATTCAACGAAGGCTTTGACGATCTAGTCACAAAACTCTCAACGGTCGTAGGGCTCCAAATAAATAACGATCCGCGCAATATCACGCCGCCTTCCTGCTTCGTAAACATCGACTCCATAGACGGCTACAACTACAATGTTGCAAAACTGAACTTCACACTTCAGATCATCACGCTCGGCCCGGGCAACCTAGACGCCCAAAAAAGCCTGCTCAATATCCTTGCCCAGATCTACGCACTCAATATCGGCGTCGTATCTGGACGCCCCACGAACCTAGATATCGGCGGTTCAACGCTCCCTGCGTATGAGCTTTCAGTGACGACGGTAGTTCAGACTGCCTAATCCACACTCTGCCTCTCATTATGTGTCAAACTAAAACCAACACTTCCAAGGAGTAACTCATCATGGCAACTTCAACTATCCTCTCAAATCCGCAAGTCAAATTTGGATCGGTCGATCTTTCGGGCTGGTGCACTTCGGCAACTCTGACTAGAACTGTCACTGCATTGAACGACACGGTCTTCGGGAACACAGCAAACACTTTCACGGCCGGTCTTGAGGATAATGAATTGAGCGTAACCCTCTTTCTAAGTTACGAAGCCAGCGCCACTTACGCCACACTCGCACCATTGGTCGGAACAAAGTTTGTCGTCACGGTAAAGCCAACGACCGCAGCTGACTCGGCTACGAACCCCGGCTTCATTCTGACAAATACTTATCTTGAGTCTTTGCCAGTAATTTCGGCGTCTTTAGGTGAGTTGCAGTCCGTCGATATTACGACGATGGGCGGTGTCTACAGTGTGGATGTCACTCCGTAAATAACGGCCTTCCTTGGCCCGACGAAAGGAAACAAAATGAAGATCAAGATCAAAGTAATTAGGAACGGTAAAGAAGAGTTCCTCTACACAAATCTATTCTCATGGACTGAATGGGAACGACTAATGAATCGCCGCCTCGGTGATGGCGTGCAACCGGGCGTCTCCGATTGGTGCTGCTGGGCGTGGACTTTGCTTTGTCTGAAAGGTGAAAAACTTCCTGACACTTGGCAAAAGTGGGTTGCCGAGAATCCAGATATGGACATCATTCCTGTAGTAGATGAGACAAACCCAAACCCTACGGACGCGGCTACCGACGGCAACTAGCCGAGCTGGTAGTCGCGACGGGATGGGCTCCGCAGTTTTACTCTGACACCTTTGACGCTCGAGATCTCACTACGATTATCAAAGTCATAGAAAAACAAAACAAGAGAAGGTCGTAATGTCTGGAACCGTAGAGACAAAAGTGGAGATCTACGGACTCAAGAGCGCACTGAAAGAACTCAACAAAGTAGACAAGGTACTTCGGCGCGAGATTACAAAAGATTACAAGCGCGTCACATTGTCACTTATCCAAGACGCCGAATCAGCGATCCCTCTGGGTCTACCATTGTCCGGCTTCGGTCGCACTTGGACACCGACAAAAGGTTCTTATCAGATCTTGCCTTGGCCTGAATCGCACAATATTAAAGCATCAATCAATACCAAAAACATCAAAGAATATGCAGGACAAAAGGTGAACCTTTCAACCTTTGTTGTTAAGTGGAGCGGTGGCGCGGCACAGCTCTTTGACTTTGCGGACTCGGGCAATCTTGGCAATCAGCTCACGCGCAAATATGGCAAGGCGTCGCGCGTTATGTGGCGAGCCTACGAAAAAAACAAACTCCAACTTGATATTGAGATGGAAGCAATCGTGAACAAAGTTGCAAACAAAATGTCTATGAATCTGGCGGTGCAGTAATGGGCGTAATCCTTCCAATCATCTCCGAGTTTGATGCCAAGGGCACACAGAAGGCGATCAAAGAGTTCCAGAAGCTTGAAGGCGCATCGGCTAAAGCGCAATTTGCGATCAAGAAAGCAGCAGTCCCAGCGGCAGCAGCTCTCGCAGGATTAGGCGTTGCTCTCGTAGGTGCTACCAAGGCGGCGATGGAAGACCAAGCCGAACAGGTACAGCTCGCACTTGCGCTATCTAATGTCACTGGGGCTACTGATGCACAGGTCAAAGCCGAAGAGGACATGATAACGAAGATGAGTTTGGCGTCTGGCGTGGCGGACAGCGAGCTTCGTCCGGCTCTCGCCGCACTGACTCGCGGCACAAAAGACATTGAGGAAGCGAACAAAGCTCTCGCACTTGCACAAGACATTTCCGCAGGATCAGGAAAAGACCTTGCGACGGTCTCCGACGCGCTTGCGAAGGCTTACGGCGGAAACATGAAAGGACTTGCCGCGCTAAGTCCAGAGATTAAAGCGATGATTAAAGACGGTGCATCTTTGGAAGATGTGATGAATGTGCTGGGCGGATCGTTCGGTGGGGCTTCTGCCGCAGCTGCCGCCACTGCCGAAGGCGGAATGAAGCGTCTAGGAATCGCACTGGCAGAAACCAAAGAATCAATCGGCGCGGCACTGATCCCAGTAGTCGAGGCGTTACTACCGTACCTAATCGCCTTTGGCGCGTGGGCACAAGAACACACAAAGACTTTCCTAATTGTTGCAGGCGCAATCGGCGGAATTGCGCTAACTATTTTGGCTCTTAATGCCGCTATGAAAGTTTATGCAGCCGCGCAGATGATCGTTAACGGCGTTGTCGCAGTGTTTAACGCGCTCTTATTTGCTAACCCTGTCACACTTGTCATCTTGGCTATTGCCGCGTTTATTGCAATCTTGACCGCGCTCTACTTCAAGTTTGAGACCGTCCGCAAGATCGTAGACACAGTATTTGATGCCATGCTCGCAGGCGGTAAAGCAGTCTTTGACGGACTCTCCACCTACTTCAGCGCAATTTTTAACATCTACAAATCACTCTTTAACGGCATCGCGAAACTCTGGAACAACACAGTAGGCAAGCTCTCCTTTGAGATCCCTTCGTGGGTTCCTGTCATCGGTGGCAAAGGCTTCTCCGTACCAGACATTCCTTATCTGGCAGACGGTGGAATCGTGACAGGGCCCACGCTTGCAATGATCGGCGAGCGTGGCCCTGAAGCGGTCATCCCATTATCTGGACGCGGCGGTGGAATGGGCAATTACACAATCAATATCACTGGCGGTCTTGGCTCCAGCGCGGAGATTGGAACTGCGGTCGTAAACGCTATTCGAGCATTTAATAGGCAGAATGGCCCTGCGAACATAGCGGTCGCCTAATGGCAGGCGTAGCGGTAATCGGGTCAGGTAACTACGACCTAGAGATTGACACCGGATACATGTGGGACGCCTTCACACTTGACGACGAACTTAAAGGCGAACTGGATAATACAGAATATGTGTTGGATGGCATCTCACAATATGCGTCCGTTATGGATGGCACGATCGGACTTACAGCAAAACGCGGACGCCAAAACACAGGCGACCAATTCGCTTATGGCACGATGAGCTTCACATTGAACGACACTTACGCGGACGGAGTTTTTAACCCTTTCGACACAACTTCGCCTTACTACGATCCAGCGAACGATCAGCCCGGACTTGCACCGCTTCGACAAGTCCGTTTCTCTCGCTATGACTCGCTCAATGTAAAGAAGTATTTGTGGGTGGGCTACATCGTGAACTATGACTACACCTTTACGCTTGGCGGCCTTGACACAGTGACCGTTAATTGCGCGGACTTTTCCTATCAGCTTGGACAGACCTTTCTTGCCGAATGGAATGTCACCGAAGAGCTCTCCAGCACTCGATTCGGGAACCTACTGGATCTACCAGAAGTCGCCTACACGGGCTCACGGAGCATTGAGACAGGCGTGGCGACCCTTGGCGGTGCAGCTGCTTGGACGGTCGCCAACGGAACATCAGTCGCCGCATACGCGAACAAGATCAATGAGGCCGAGCAGGGCAGAATCTTTGTGGATCGAGAAGGCACGATCACCTTCCAGAAGCGTCTAGGAACGACGCTAGGAGTCCCTGTCGCAGAGTTCCACGATGACAACACAAACATCGGCTATTCGGCTATAGACATCTCTTTCCAAGCGGACACAGTGGTCAATCGCGCATCCATTCAACACGCTGGAGCCGCATCGCCAGAGGTCGCAGAAGACCTAGTCAGTCAAGCCGCCTATCTTGTGCAGACAAAGTCCATTACTGACTCGCTCTTACACAATGACGCAGCCGCTTTAACACTTGCCGAATACCTAATTAGCCCAGACCCCGAAGCGCGCTTCAACTTTCTAGGCACAGAGTTCCCCGGACTATCCACAGCCGATCAAGAAACACTTGCGCTACTAGATGTAGGCGACTTAATCAATGTCCAAAAGTCAATAACAACTTCGGCAGGCCCAACACAATTCGCCCAAAATCTCACCATTGAAGGACTCGAGCACAGACTTACCTTGTCAGCCGGACACGCAGTTACCTACTTTACAGCACCGACAACAATTGTCTATGAGCTCATCTTGGATGATCTTGTGTATGGCACACTTGACACAGAAAATGTCTTAGGATAATCACATGGCACTTCAGACCTTTACCGCCGCACAAGTCCTCACTGCGGCACAGATGAACGCTTTACAAGCGAACGACTACAACCAGACCGTCTCCACAAAGACGACAAGTTATGTCCTAGTCGCAGCCGATAAAGGAACTCGAGTCACGATGAACGCGGCAGGATCCACGACGATCACTGTCAATAGTTCCCTTTTTTCCGCTGGAGACACAGTCTGGATTCAAAACATTGGTGCGGGTACTTGCACAATTACAGCTGGCACAGCAACAGTCTCAACAGCATCCTCTCTAGCGTTGGCGCAATTTGGAGGTGGCACGCTTTACTTCACTAGTGCTGGCGTTGCTATTTTTTTTAGCCAACAGGCCGCGTCATACGGTGCCGCTACAGGTGGCACAAGTTCAAGCATTACAGTCGGCGGCGTAGGTTACACGCTTCTAACATTTACAACAGATGCAACACTGACGGTCAGTCGAAGCGGATATTTTGATGTCGTGATGGCGGCGGGCGGTGGAGGAGGCGGTGCAGCTTCGTATGGTGGCGGCGGTGGCGGTGGCGGTGTAGTGCAATCCACTATTTATCTACCCGCTACTACATACGCGGTGACAGTTGGCGCAGGCGGAACAGGAACGCCAGTTCGAGGCATGAGCGGTTTTGGGCGTGGTTCAGAAATTGCAGGCTATTTAACTTCCGCAGGTGGTGGCTCTGTAAACAACAACTTAAGTGATGGCATGGGCGGCGGATCCGGTGGCGGTGGCACTTCAGGCGGCGTCGGTACAGCAGGCCCAGCGATCGCAGGTTCACAAGGGAAAAACGGTGGGACGCAATCGGCAACTGCCGCAGGTGGTGGCGGCGGCTATTCCAGCGTTGGCGCGAACGGTGTTAGCACTACAGGCGGCGCAGGTGGTACAGGGCTACAACTTTCAACTTTTACAGGTTCAACTATCACTACTTGGATCGGATGCGGTGGTGGTGGTTCAGGATCAGTCACACAAGGCGCAGGTGGTAACTCGACAGGTGGAACGGCGGCTGCAACAGGTGGCAACGCAACAACGAATAGCGGTTCAGGTGGTGGCGGTTCATCGGTAGCAGCCGCAGGCGGTAATGGTTCAGCTGGCGCGGTTTACATAAGGTTTAAGTCATGACAACTTATTTCGCTCAACTTGACAACAACAACATTGTCACCGATGTCCGGGTCGTATCACGCGAATATCTAGAAGCGAACCCTGACATCTATACGGGAATTTGGGTAGAAACTTTTTACGGTCTACCAAACAAAACATACGCAGGCATCGGCTTTATCTACGACTATGACACTCAAGACTTTTACCCACCTGTCGAGTCTTAGCATCATGCTTGCACTTGTCCCGATCGCTTGCAGTACGACACGCATAAACGCTCCTATAAAAGTTCGCAATAGCGCGCTGATAATTGAATGCCGAGTAGCTGACAGATGCGAGACCGCTAATGGCTAGAGACAAAGCAGAAATAGAAGTCCTACATGCGCGCATGATCGTATTTATCGGATGCACTATTGCAGTAACTTTCGCGCTAACCGTCATAGGTTTTACTTTTGGACTCTTATTTGTTACCCAGCCGCTTGAGCAATCGCCGAACGACGCGGACTTCATATCTTTACTTTCAACGCTGACAGTCTTTATGACCGGAACACTCTCTGGCCTTGTCGCCGCTAACGGCCTGAAA
>Ga0209298_10002662_pt1 | contig 11045 bp, 20 predicted proteins | sample S_140806_EF_Meta_FD_187325 | JGI IMG/M metagenome (GOLD analysis project Ga0209298, IMG submission 187325) | Freshwater microbial communities from Lake Simoncouche, Canada to study carbon cycling - S_140806_EF_MetaG (SPAdes) (version 2) | ecosystem: Environmental > Aquatic > Freshwater > Lake ... | reverse complement strand
ATCCACGAAGGAATCTCTTTTTCAGTATCTGCAAAAACAGGAACATCTAAACCCCAGTCTTCCAAGGGTAAATCATCCCAGTTGTTTGCAAGATCCTCAAAGTCCCACTCACCGAAGCTTGCATTGTCCTTTATCACAAACTCCTTCTGCTTCATCTCATCCCAATCCACCTTAACCACCGGTACCTGCTTCCAACCGGCCTCCTTCATGGCTTTAAGGCGCATATTGCCCCCCAGAACCACCATGTCCTTATTCACCACAATTGGCCTCACCTCCGCCATCTCTGGGAATTCCTTCAGACTTTTCACAAGCTTGAAGAACTTATCATCCCGGATGATCCTTGGATTATCAGGATTATTCTTAACCTTACCTATTGCGACCTTCTCCATATTTCTTTTTTTGCAAAGAAAATTACAATCAAACCAAACTTCCAAGGCATACACAAAAAAAAGACCGGCCATCGGCCAGTCCCTTTTAGACACCATTTTTACTAAACAATTATGAAAAACTTTTGATGCAAAATTATTGCAAATATTGAAATAAAAAAAGGCCAGTCATCAACCGGCCTCTTTATCTCATTTAAAACCCATGTAAACCTAAATTCTGCTAAACTTCTTGGCCTTACTCTTCACACTCTTCTTCCCCACACATCCCCAAGCTTGCCTTGATAAATCATTAGGACAAGGTCCTTTCTTGCACTTCTTAATCCCAGAACTTCTGGCACAATAAGCATCTCCCTTCTTAGTCCCTGGTGCAATGGAATAACCCTTGGCTCCAAACTTAACCGTTCTGCCACCAGACTTAACCGAATATTTCTTAGCTACTGCCATGATTATCTCCCTTGTCCTTTATACTTCTTTGCCTTACTGTCCTTTGGTCCATTAGACTTACTATGCTTACCCTCTCTCCGTTTGCCAAATGTAACCTTTATGGATGATCCGGTACTCCCCTTGGTCTTCTTCATTACAAATATCTATAAAAATCTTTCTTAGCCCCCTTCTGGTGTACCCATGAGCCATACCTGGCCTTCATGTCCTTCCCAAACCTTTCATCCACGGCCTTCTTCACTCCCTCCCAATCTGGATAATCATGCCCACTAATCACACCTCCTTCCTTCAACTTCGTATACCATGCCTCAATGTCCTCCTTTACACTCTGGTAGTCATGTGCGGCATCTATAAACACGAAATCCAAGGTATTATCAAAGAACATAGCCGCACCTTCCAAACTGGTCATCCGGGCAGGAGTAATCACTCCACCCAAAGGCTCAATGTTCTTCTGGAAGTCCTTCCACAAACCATCATCATCCAGAATATCCCATCCCTGATGCTCAACACTACCCTCCCAAGTATCCACACAAACCAAGCTTATCTCCTTACCACTATTCACAATCTCAACTCCCATGTAAACACTGGATCTACCCCTCCAACTACCAACCTCCACGAAGGTACTCCCAGAACCAAAGTACTTCACCGCTCCTCGGTATATCCTTGGATAACTAAACCAGTCCTCTCCAAGATTCTTGTAGTAATGCTCCATCATTTCTTCATGGTTCTACGGCCCTGCTTCCTACCAGTAGCCGCCTTGGCCTTCCTTGCTACACTCAAAGCAATGGCTACCGCTTGCTTCTGCGGCCTTCCGGCCTTCATCTCCCTGCGAATATTACTACTCACGGCCTTTCTGGAATATCCTCTCTTCAATGGCATAGTCTAAATTGTTTATTTTGAGACCCAAAGTAAATACTTTTTTCAAAAAGCCTATTTTTACCAAACCCCATTTTCATTTTTCTAAAATTGGGGGGTAGGGTCCACTCTGGAAATTCTTTCAGAAATGGGCCTACAAGCTTTCCAATTTTTACAAAGGTATATTGACTCCACTTTCCAGAGAAAGTCTGGTATAACTCGATTGTGTGCGAAATAGAGGCATACAGGGCTTACCAGTCAACTCCGGTTATTCATTGGACCGATTTTTCATTTGGTAGGAGATGGGGGGAGGGGGTCCCCGGTTCCTGGCCTTATTGGGAGCATGGGGTACCCTTGCATTTCAGGCCCAAAGAATAGGATTTTACCCTGTTAGTTAACATAATACAAATTATACAACAAAGCAAAATTGTACTTTTGGCCTTTTGCGACCTGTTTTTTCATCCGGTTTTTTTGGGGGGTGGGGACAAAAAGAAAAACCCAACCTTCTTTTTTGCTTTGGTCCTTTGGTCCTTTGGTCTTTTGGTTCTTTCTTCGCCCTGGTAAGCTTTGGTCCTTTTGTCCTTTGGTATTCCTTGTATTCCTTTCTTCCTTTTGTTAGCTATGGTTTACTTTGGTATTCCAGTCTAAAGACTGTTAGACCTTTGATATTCCTTTGTTAAGCTTTGGTCCTTTGGTATAACTGGTAAACATTGATTTACATTGTTTCCTTTGGTATACAGTCTAAAGACTGGTAATACATTGGAACAAAGAATACCAAAGAATCCAATGTTCTATACATTGGGTAAAAAATGGAAAGCTTTTATTCTGCCAAAATAATTTTGAAAATATAGCTTGCCTGGAAGCTTAGTTCTATTTCGCTTTTTAAGGTACATACAAGGCCCTGAAATATTTTTCTGATACCTGATATCATTTTAGATCAGATGAAAGCAAAGAAGGCCGGTTTACGGCCTTTTTAGGATTGTTTGCTTTGCCTGGCTTAGTGGGCAAAAAAAAAAGGACCTGAAAAGGTCCTTATACATTCGAATTAATGAAGGTTAATCTGTAATGCAGATTGGCATAATTAAACCCTTGCAAACCCCTGAGTATTCCGTATTGATAACTTCACAAACTACCGGCCTATTTTTGCCGAAGAAATTAAGTTTAAGATTAGGCAAATTTGAAACCGAAGGGATTAAACTTTTTCCCAAATCATTCAGTAGTGAATAGTTCATACCTATTTCTGAAACGCAAGTTTTGTTTGCCATATCGGGCCAAACGGCCATTGTATCGGGGAACCTTCCTATTTTCTCACTGAATTCCTCAGAACTTACGGCCTCAAAAAATGAAAGGGTTTTAAAATCCTTGTCCAAAGTTTTGAAAACCAAAGTTTCGGGATTGAATTTTAAATATTGGGCCTTTCTTTGGCTTAATGCTTTGAAAGCCTCAGGACTCAAATAGAATTCATTTGGTAGGTCTCTCAAGTGAATGCAATTCCCTAAAAAATAAGAAAAATTGATTTCTGCAAGGATGTGGGCATTTGTGGCCTCTGCCCAAAAGAAACCATCATTCCTTTTTTTGACTTTTATAAAAGTCATTGTAGGCCGTAAATCGTCTTGACCAACTGCCAAATTAAGAGCCGGAAATTGTGTTTCAATCCTTGAAACAACTTCCCTTTTTTCGATTGCTAAATTTTCCATTTTTTTTTAGTGTTTAATTATTTAAAATCTGCAGAACCGTTCTGCATTGTTCCTTTACCCGGCTTCGAACCTATTTCCGTATTTCAGAAACGGCAAAGGATTGTTTTTAAGCGTAGTATTTTAAACTATCAAATTGCTTGTAAAAAACTACCATGCTTTTATTTGAATCCGGAAATAATCGCACCAATCTTTGGGCCTCTTCCCTTGTTAGGTTCTTCGCCAAAATTTGGTGTTTTCTGAAAACCCTGAAGATTTTTACTACCTTGTAAGGGCCGAAATATTGCTTTTCTGTTTCCATATTAGTAATTGATTAAAGGATTAATAGAAAAATTCTTGTTTTAATTGGGAACCTTCAAAGAAGGTCAAAAGGTCTTTTTTGCTTACTTTTTTGGCTTTATTGTTCCAAAAATGGAAGATTTTAAAATATCCTTCTCTGCAATTTAGGAAGGAAACAACCTCATTCAATTCCGTAATATTGCAGAAAACCTGTTTTCCAGTATTGGTCAAAACTTGGAAAACTCTTAAGTCATTATTAATTACTAAAATCATATTTTTTGTGTTTAGAATTTGAAAGATTGATTAAAACTTATTCACTGAATTATTAATCCATTGAATGAGGCAAAAGAAAGTAAAGGAAATTCCGCAAATAAGCGTAGCGGCTATTTCCTGAGTTTTGGAAGTACTGAAAAGGAAGGCAAAACATGAAAGAAGGATCGTGCAGATCATGATTAAAGAAGCCGGACATAGATTTGAAGTTTTCATAATTTTTTAGTGTTTTAATTTTTACAAAAGTAGTACCGATTTCTGATTCTGCAAATTTTTGGATAAAATTTTCTTGATTTTTTTTTTGAAACCCGCTTACCTGGAAAGCACCTATAAAAAAAAAGGCCCTAAAAAGGGCCGATATTTGGGCAAAGGGCCAAAAAGGCAAACAGTTTAAGAAAAAGAATTATCTGATCCTTTAGGCTCATTTTGGGAAAATCTTTCATTTGATTTCCTTTTCAAAAACCGTTTCACCGGTTTGATTACAATAAATAGAAACAGTTCCTTCTTTGTAATCTTCAAAGTAAGAATTAGGCCCGGCCAGTTCAATGAATTTCATGCAATATTCAAAGGTTTCTGCAAAACCTTCGTTGTTGCTATTTGTTAAATCATTAAAATAAATATCGAAGGTATAATCATAAAAACCTAACTGAAGGCCGGCAAAATCTGAAACGCAACCTTCCTTTTCAAAGGTTTCTTTGGCAATTTCTGGAATTGTGTCGCATTCAAATTTCCAAGAGTCTGTAAAATCTATGGTATCCGATGATTCAAATTTATTGTCAAAATGATTCCATACAAAATTGACAGTTTCGCAATAAGATCCGAAATAGACATAGTTAACACCGGTTTTTACTGAATTCTGATTTTTCATTTTTTTTGTGTTTTTAGGTCCGGCACCGTTGCCGAACAGGCGCAAAGATAAAAGGGTAATTTCATTTTCCGCAAATTTATTTTCAGAAAATTTTAGAAAAAATATTTACATGATTTTCATCAGTTTTTTTGGAGTTCCGGATCGAATTTTGTAACATAATACGCACACACCCACATACATACGCACATACGCACCGGTGCCCAGGCTCACGCCAGGAAAAGCTACTCACCTTCAGTCCAAAAATTCTGGGTTTGGATTTCCGGAAAAGCTACTCACCTTCAGTCCAAAAATTTTTCGGCAATGGATCTTTCTTGCCATCATCACCATAGGTATTTTCATAGTATGCTTTACCAGACAGTCTGGGCTTTCCTGTGCTATTCTGTCCGGCCTCGTAAGCCTGGATTATCTGTTTCCTCTCCAGATATAGAAAGTGGTCCACATATCCCTTCCTGATCTCCCCTTCAATGAACTTTACCAGTTCTTGTAGTGCGGTCATATAATTTCTGCATGAATTCTTCCTGAAACGAGTACCGGCATGAAGGCCACTATTATCTCATCTGGATCACCATCATCATCTACCTCTATCCATGGTGCCAATGGGTAAATGGAAGTGAAGAACATGGGATAGAATCCTTCCTTATATTCCACGAACCAGTCTCCAGACCTAAACCTTTTCAGGAACCCGAACATCTTCCGAAGTATTTTCAAGTACATCCAGGTAAACCTCTATTGCCTCTCTGAGCCAATCTGCCATCTTCTTCTGGCCAATTAACCCCAGAACTCTCTGGTAAACCTCTTCGGTTACACCAACAGTAAATTGTTGCGTTATCTTTGGTTTCATATTAATTTTTTTTGCAAATATGGGAATCATACCTTTTTCTGCAAATTGTTATTTTAAGGTATAACTATTTTTGCCCATCATGGAAATGAAGCATTTCAAATTATCTGAGTTCGATTCTCCCGATGCACCAGGTTCTGGAAGCAACATGAAACCAGAGTTTCTAAAGATGTTGGATAATGCCAGAGGTCTGGCCGGTATCCCTTTTAAGATAAATTCCGGTTTTAGGACCAAGGCCAGAAATGCTATTGTCAAGGGGGTAAAAGATAGTAGCCATTGCTACGGATATGCGGCCGACATCCATTGTATTGACCTTAGGAACCGGCTTCTGATGGTCAAGGCACTTCTGGCCGCAGGATTCACCCGGATTGGGATTGCCGATGGCTTTATTCATGTGGATTGTGATCCACAAAAATCAAAGGAATCTATATGGCTATACTAAAGGATGATTTGATTAAGGATAATGTATTGAACTTTTTAGGGGATATTCCGGCTTATGCCTTCGTGGCTTATGCCAATTTTCTCCAAGTTGTGCCAACGGACTACCCAGACTGGGAATGGTTCCTGCTAAAGCACGGATGGCTAATGTTGCTTACCATGCGAACGATTATAGCCATCTACGATTTGGTAATCCGGATTAAGGGCAATTACTGGATTGTGGATGACAATGGGAGGCCCAGAAGAAGATCATTATGGACAATTATAAAAACAGAAATTCTATCATGGATAAAATAAAGTTCTGCGACATAGCAAGCTTCGTTCTTGCCATTGCCCTTGGGGTTGTGTCATTCAATTTCTATACCTTCAAGAAGGAGGTCAAATCTGACATAGTAAGGATTGAATCCACTATGGTGGCAAACCAATCCGAATCTATTCTTTTATCTGCCCAAGTAGATTCTTTGCAGAGTACAAGCAAAATCTTTGCTAAGTCCATTTTGTATCTTGATTCATGTCAAATACACAAGGGCCAAAAAGCGGACAAAGCGGAGCGAAGAGGAAGGTTTCTCGGAGGAGTGATCAAGGGTCTGTTCCCAGGGATGTAAAGCAGTCTATGTTTTCCAGAAGAATGCAGGTATATGCCTACACGGCCACTACTGTCATTCTGGTCGGCCTTCTGTTCGGTGTGGGTTATCTGTATAAAACCAAGCAAGTAGATTCCACCGATAGCATCCTGATGTTTATTCTTGCACAGATCCTTGGGGCATGGGTTGGGTTGACAAATAAGATATTTAGAATCACTACGGTTGGAAGTGAGAAAAATCCTGAATAGCTTTGCGGCCGCAGTCATAATATTTTTTTGGTTTTCGAACCCCAGTTACTTGCTCTTAGGACTGGGGTTTTTTATTTTATATTTGAGCCAAAATAACTGCCATGAATTGCTTAGATAATTATGTAGGTCTTATCGGTTGTTCTCCTTCGGAGCCATTGTCTGGCCTTTACATCAATGATTACCCTGGGATGAACACAGAACTTCTGGAGAAGATTTCATCCCCGGAGCAAGCTTCATACGCAGGACTGTGGGCATCCGTTCAATCGGTGGCTTACCAGAGAATCCGCAGGGACATCCAGACTGCTCTGTTTAAATCTGCACAGGCCCAGATGGACCAAGTTCTCTTCCAGACATCAAAGCAATTTGTAAACCAATGGCAGTCGGTAGATCCATTGCCGATGGCACCGGAGTACCGTGGGACATTCTGCTCCATCAATGGGAGTAAATACCTTGGCATCAGGATTAAGCAATTGTATGTTTATAATGCCTCGGATACCATCGTGACTGCGGTGCCTTGGAAGATCATCCAGACTCAGGATGGTAAGGAACTGGATTCTGGTGTTTACGATATGGCACCGGGTATGAACTATGTTCCCATTAACCAAGTCTTCTATTCTGACTTCGATAAAGTAAATATTCTGGCAGTTGTGGACTGCACCAATCTGGATACCCTGCGTGGCTTCTTTGTGGACTACGGATGGCAACAGATGGACATTGAATGCGCTTCCAGATTCTCTATGCTCTGGAGGAATGGATGGTCCATCTTCCCGGTGATTGCCCCCTTGGATTATGTCTCTGGCACCCAATGGAATTCTGCTTTCAATCAGTCAGGGGTTTACATGGATGCCCAGTTGCTATGCTCTCTGGATAGCTTCATTTGCCATCAGAAGGAGTTCCTTTTGGATGCTTGGGCGGGATTACTTTGTTATTACATTCTCTGGAACAAACTGGCATCACCAAGGGCTAATTACTTTGCCCAAGGCCAGAGGGAATTCACTCAGGCTTCCATGCAACAATATCTGGTAGAATATACCGATAGCCTTGCCATCTGGGCCAGACAATTGAACCTTCGTGGCGAAGGTCTTTGCTTTGATTGTGAAGCCGCAGGACTTATCCAACAGGGATCACAGAGGCCGTAACTTTTCTTTCGGTAGGCTATAAAGAGGACCGTATCCAAAATCTGTACGGTTCTCTTCTTTTATTATTTCATGCTTTTCGCACCATCCAAGGAATAGTACTGAGTTACCTTGGATAGTGCTTAGTATGTAAATATCTATTTCATCGTTTGGCTTTATCGTTACATTCAGACTTGGATTCTTCATCCTGGTGGTCTTGATGTCAAACTTGAAATGCTTGTCCTTCAGGTCATATCCACCGGAACGCATTTTGGTAGATAGGTCCACGAACAGATTCTTCCATTTGCCAAATGCATACTCGGCCATAAAGCCATCCATGTGAATTTCCTCACCGGATCTGGAGTCTCTTTTCATGTCTTTGACCTTGGCAGATATGTTAGCGTGTTGGCGCATGATGCCCACTATCCGCACCATTATCATTTCGTGGTCATCCAGAACTACCTCCTTCATCGTTGGCTCATTTTATGCCTTCGAACATAGTCAATTACCAGAGACCGCAGGACCATTGAAAGCTTCTTGTCTCCAACGGCATCCAGGAGTGCATCCTTCTCCACCTCGGTGAGGTAGATGGAAACCTTGTTCATCTTTTTTTCAGGTTCCCCTTTGTATGTTTCTTTTGGCATGGATGTCTAAGTAATATTGGATTGACCTATGAAACTCCAAAATTGCTTTATTTTTTTTTCTTGTATGGGCTTCGGCTCCAAACTGGCTTTTATACTCGGCCCTGGATATGATTCTCTTCAGGGCATCCATGATTTCAGGATAGGGTATCAGATCCTCTTGTTTAATGTTTTTCATCAAATTTATCCATGAGTTTTTCCTTATCTGCGGTCTTGAGAAAGTCCATTATTATCTTCCTCTTGGAAGCCCATACGGCTCTTTTATGTAAAGGATTTTCCTTCCAAAGTGTAAAGTCCATTTTGCTCTTGTCTTCCCTCTCATCGTAGTACTTCTGGAACTCCCGGACCTGAGTCCTTGAAGCTTTGTTTTGCATCATTTCAAGTGGCACGTTATTGATCAGTTTAAATACTTCGGATTGATAGGCTTCGTTCTTTACCTCCGTAGAAGCGTTTAACACATCCCACGAACTCAGTTTATCGTAATAGAGTTCTATCATGTGGTCGCACTCCTGCGGCTCTGTTATAAAGCGGTAGAACGATTTTCTCATTATTGCATTTTTCATGTCTTCTGTCACTTCGAATTCTTTGTATGGTTCCGGTGGTGGTGGTGGTGATTTCATCTTATCCTGATGGTTGGCCCTGAACTCTCGGTACCATTGGAAGATATTGGAGGCAGACAAGGTATGCAACTGGTTATCCAGTTTAATCTGGCCGAAGGCTCCCATCTTAATTGCCTCGGCAATATCTTCGATGTGGGCCGTTGGATAAACTTCTTTGATTTTATCAATGGCTTCCACGGTATTCATCTTTGCAGACTTGGCTTCCACGGATATTCCCATGACCACGGCAGAGCGCATAATTTCTTCGAAGATCCGCAGGACTACACCTTGGCGGTTGTTCTGGAGTTCATGGCTAATCCTGCCTGGTAAATTGGAATTGTAAGGGACAAGGTTCATTACTTTCATAGGTTATCATCGTTTAAAATTGATTGTACTCCTTTCAGGTATTCCATCTGTCTGGATTCCCATGAGCCTTTCTTGGCACCGGAAGGGAAACTTTCTTTTGCGGAACTTTCTTTGAAGGGATTTAAGGTTTTTTTTAGGGTATCAGACCAAGTGCTAATTGCGGCTTTCCAGTTCTTCATTGGATTCTTTCCAACCTTCCATCCATTGGATTCATAGAAGCTATGGAATTTTTCAGAGAATTCCAGAATTAGGATTTTATCGGCCATTGGTTCCTTGGATTGAACATAAAGGCAAATATCATTTATGGATGGCTTTATAAATTTTTTTTGTGGGACTTCCGCAGGAAGGACCATTAACATATTACCATTACCATTATCCTTCTCACTTCCATTATCATTATCACTATCATTATCATTATCGGCTTTTTTGGGTTTGAGTGGGTTTTTACTTAAAGCCAAAATACCGACTGGGTTTTCTTGCTTTTGTTTGGTTTTAGTTGGTTTCTTAGGTCTTCCTCCTTTACTACCATTCAATGAGTTACGAACAACCGTAGCATCATATTTTTCAAGGTCTCTCTGGAATTGTTTTTTAAAAGGAAGAAAAACTATCCTTAAAATTGACTCCAAATTTGGCTCAATTTCATTGTGAAAATCACGAAAAGCGTAAAGCAATTTCCCTGCTTGTTCAAGGGAAAGTTCATCCAGAATATCTAAACTATCCAGATGAATGATGAATGACTTTTTCATAAAAAAAAGAACCCTATCCGGATTTCCTTGTTGCTACCAGGCAAGAGTCGGCCTGACAAGTACTTTCCGAATAGGGTCTTTAATTTTCTCATAACTCTAAATTTACCGGGGTAGCAATCCGGGCCTACTGGCTCTGCAAACTTAATTTAAATCGTTATACTTTTCCAAGTAGTCAAAGAATTTATTGACCTCTTCCTGATTCATATCGAAGATCTGCCAGACCAGAGAAATCACTAAGGAATTAATGTCATCCTCATATTCGCTTACCTCTGGTCCAAGTTCCTTGTGAAGGTACTTCTCAAATTGAAGGGCATCATTAAGTAATCTGTTAAAGTGAAGCTTGGCATCCTGCCTCAAGACCCTTTCACCATGCCTGATGACAATGCCAGTCTCAATTACTCCTTTTACAAAAAGTACAAACTTTGAAAAATCATTATTCATAGAGCCTTGTAGCAAATCATTACAAACAAAGCTATTGCCACAACTGAAACGGCAATCAATGTGGTCTTAAAGAAGTTTAGATCCCTCTCGGCAATATCAAGTTCAGACCTTAAAAAGGTTGTTTCATTCAGGAGATTATTAACATTGCCTTCAATGATTTCGTGCGCCCTCTCTACTTGGCTAATCCGATTGTGGGCAGAACTAAGAAGTTCTTCGTGAAGTTTCTTCAGGTCATT
>Ga0209298_10002656_pt1 | contig 11052 bp, 10 predicted proteins | sample S_140806_EF_Meta_FD_187325 | JGI IMG/M metagenome (GOLD analysis project Ga0209298, IMG submission 187325) | Freshwater microbial communities from Lake Simoncouche, Canada to study carbon cycling - S_140806_EF_MetaG (SPAdes) (version 2) | ecosystem: Environmental > Aquatic > Freshwater > Lake ... | reverse complement strand
CACCGAATAACGAGTTCTTCCAGCCACCAAATGAAAAGTAAGCCATTGGTACTGGAATAGGAACATTTATTCCAACCATTCCAACTTCTACCTCATTTTGAAACCTTCTAGCTGCGCCACCATCATTAGTAAATATTGCAGTTCCATTTCCATATTGATGATCATTTACTAACTTAAGCGCCTCATCATAAGTTTTAACCCGAATAACACTTAGGACTGGGCCAAATATCTCCTCTAAATAAATGCTCATATCAGGCTTTACATGATCAAATAAGGTTGGACCAAGCCAAAAACCATCACCAGCTACTTCAACATTTCGTCCATCAACTACAACCTTTGCGCCATCCTTCTCACCAGCATTTATATAGGAAGCAACTTTGTCGCGATGAACCTTTGTTACCAGTGGTCCCATATCAGCATTAGTTGTGCCATCACCTGTTTTAATCTTTAATGCCCTGACTTTAATTTTTTCAATTAACTGATCCGCGATTGGTTCTACCGCAATAATTGCTGAGATTGCCATGCATCGCTCACCAGCTGAACCAAAGCCGGCATTTATTGCAGCATCTGCTGCTAACTCAAGATCAGCATCAGGTAAGACAATCATGTGATTTTTTGCTCCACCTAATGCCTGCACTCGTTTACCAGCTTTTGTGCCATTCTCATAGACATACTTTGCAATTGATGTTGAACCAACAAATGAAATTGATTTAATACCGGGGTGAGTAAGGAGTGCGTCAACTGCAACCTTGTCACCGTGAACTACATTAAATACACCATCAGGTAGCCCGGCCTCTTTTAGCAGATTAGCAATAAACATAATTGCACTCGGATCTTTTTCTGATGGCTTAACAATTACAGTATTTCCACAAGCAATTGCAATTGGGAAAAACCACATTGGCACCATTGCTGGGAAATTAAAAGGTGAAATTATTGCAACCGGGCCCAGTGGTTGGCGGATTGAATAAACATCCACACCAGTTGATACCTCTTCTGAAAAACCACCTTTAAGAAGATGAGGTATACCACACGCAAATTCAACTACCTCAAGCCCTCTAGTTACCTCACCTTGAGCATCACTTAAAACTTTTCCATGCTCTGCAGTTATTAATTCAGCTATTTTTTCTTTATTTTTATTAACTAACTCTCGAAAAGCAAATAGTACTTGTGTGCGTTTTGTAAGGGAACTATGTCGCCAAGTATCAAAAGCAGAACTTGCTGCTTGCACAGCCATGTTTACAGTTGTGAGATCAGCAAAATTTACTGTGCCAGAAATTTTTCCTGTTGCTGGGTTAAATATCTCACCCACCTGCGCTGCCTTATCAGTAGTTAGTGAGCCATTAATCCAGTGGGAAACAGTTTTCATATCCCAACAATACTTGAGATTTTACTATCACCAATACCGCCCACCTAGGAAAAAGTGCGCATAGGTGCTTAGATTGGCCATTACTAATAAACATTATTAAGAAATTGGAGTGCTGTGAGTAGCCCTAAAAATGATCCAGATAAGGCAGCGAAAGTATTTGCTGATGATCGGGCAAACGTTTTTCACTCTTGGTCAGCGCAAGCACAGATTGCACCAATGGCTATTGCTGGGGGAGCTGGTTCTTATTTTTGGGATTTCACAGGTAAAAAGTATTTAGACTTTTCATGCCAGCTTGTCTTTACAAATATTGGCCATCAACATCCAAAAGTTATTGAAGCAATTAAGGCACAAGCTGATATTTTGACAACAATTGCCCCACAACATGCAAATGAAGCACGCAATGAAGCGGCTAAAAGAATTATTGAAGTATCAGGTGATAGTTTTAAAAAAGTTTTTTTCACTAATGCAGGAGCTGATGGGGTAGAGAACGCAGTTAGGATGGCAAGACTACATACTCATAAACATAAGATTCTTTCTACTTATCGCTCCTACCATGGCAATACTGGTTCAGCGATTAATGCAACAGGGGATCCAAGGAGATTTCCAAATGAATTTGGATATGGGCATGTGCACTTTTGGGGTCCTTATCTTTATCGCTCACCATTTTGGGCAACTAGTCAGGAACAAGAATGTCAGCGTGCACTTGAGCATTTAGAGCAAACAATTATTTTTGAAGGACCAAAAACAATTGCAGCCATATTAATTGAATCAGTACCAGGAACAGCTGGAGTATTAATCCCACCTGCAGGTTACTTAGATGGAATACGAGCACTTTGTGATAAGTATGGAATTTTATGGATTGCCGATGAAGTAATGGCTGGTTTTGGTAGAACTGGTAAATGGTTTGCATATCAACACTCAAAATCTTCACCTGACTTAATTGTTTTTGCAAAAGGTGTGACCTCTGGTTATGTGCCATTAGGTGGAGTAGTTATATCTGAACCAATTGCTAAAAGCTTCGACGAACAAGTATTTCCGGGCGGGCTTACTTACTCTGGTCATCCACTTGCTTGCGCAACAGCTGTTGCAACTATTGATGTAATGAAGAGTGAAAAAATGGTGGAAAATGCTGCTGCCATTGGAGAAAAAATACTTGGTCCTGGACTTCATGAGTTAGCAAAGAAGCATCAAGTAATAGGTGATATTCGCGGTGCTGGTGTTTTCTGGGGAATAGATATGGTTACTGATCGTAATACACGCGAGCCACTTGCTCCTTATGGTGCATCTAGTCCAAAGATGAATGAGATTGTGGCAACTTGTAAGAAGAATGGCTTAATGCCGTTTAATAACTTTAACCGAATTCACATGGTGCCACCATGTAATATTTCAGAGTCTGATGCACGTCTAGGATTAGAGTTACTATCTAAATCACTTAGTGATATTGGGCTGTAGTTAATTTAAAAGGAGTAAGCACTTGTTAAAAGATGGAATCATTAATGGGCAACTTGCCTCAGCACTTGCTCGTTTTCGTCATGTAAACACATTAGCAATTGTTGATGGGCCATTTCCAAGTTATCCCGGAGTTGAACTTATTGATATTGCATTAATAAAAGGTTTTCCAACTATTCCAGATGTATTAGATGCCATTTTACCATTATTAGATTTAACCGGACTTTACTTAGCTAATGAATTTTCTGAAAAAGTTGATGCAAAAACAGTTACCTCATATAAAAAACATTATGAAAATATTCCAACGATCTTAATCCCGCATGAGGAATTTAAGATTAAGGTCGGACAATCTCTTGCGATAATCCATACTGGGGATGCAGTTCCTTACAGCAGTGTAATTCTAAAATCTGGGTGATAAAAAAATGATAAATGTTGGAATTATCGGCACAGGTGTAATGGGTGCTGGGCATGCAAGGTTTATTAAAGAACATGTACCTAACGCAACTGTAGTAGGTCTTTCTGATGTAGATTTAAATAAAGTTACGGAGTTATCCAAAGAACTCGGAACTGTCATTTTTTCAACTACTAATCCAGAAGAATTAATGAAAGATCCTAGAGTAGATGCGATAATAATTGCTTCTCCAGACCCGCTGCATGTGGCACATTTGAAGTTAGCGATTGCTTCTGGAAAGCAAATTTTGTGTGAGAAGCCAATTGCTACAACGCTGGAAGATGCAAAAATAATTTCTGAAGAAATACGGACATATGAATCTCAAGTTGGAAAGAAAATGATTAACTTTGGATTTATGCGCCGCTTTGACCCTTGTTATCAGGAAGTTAGAAGGCTAATTGCTAGTGGGGACTTCGGGGCACCAACATTTTTTAGAACGGTAACTAGAAATGTTTCATCAACTGGAGCAACATCTACTGGGCTTTTTACAAATATTGCAATTCATGATTTCGATATTTATAGATGGTTATTTAATGACGAGTGGGAATCTATTCAAAGTTTTTATCCAAGGCGATCATCACTTTCACCAGAAGGGTTAGCCGATCCACTTATTATTATAGGTAAATTAAAAAGTGGTGTAACTATGGTTGCAGATATTGTGGCTTTTAATAATTATGGTTTTGACTGCAGAGTTGAAGTAATTTGTGAAAAAGGCTCAATTCAAATCGGAACCCATGGTGATGTGATAACTCAATTAAATGGTCTTGGTGGTGCAACTAAAGGTGGACCGATGGCAACAAACTGGATGGTCCGTTTTGAACCCTCTTACATTGAAGAATTAAAAGCTTGGATCGAAGAAGTAAAAACTGGAGTTTTAAACCCTGACCTCGCAACCGTTAAGGATGCACTTATTGCTAATGAGGTCTGTGCCTTAGGAATTTCCTCAATTAAACCTCAGAATTGAGAAAATACGGTTAATTTCTGTAACAAAAAAGTTATTTTTACCCTTTGCCTACTTTAATTAAGCCCTATAGGGTTTCTGCTACATACGGTAAAACTTATGAGAATCATATTACTTACCTTATGCAAAATCCTAGGAGGATATTTTGAAGCTAACTAAATCAATTAAGGTTGCATTTGTAGCTGTTGCAGCATCATCACTTGTGATTGCTGGTACAACTACAGGCTCTGCAGCTCCTAAAAAATCCTTAAAGAGCATCCGCGTTGCTGCGGTTGTAAAGGGTCTAGATAACCCATTCTTTATCGGTATTAAAGAAGGTATCGAAGAGACAGCACTTAAGTATGGAGTTTATGCAAATGTTCAAGCAGCTCCTGGCTTAAATGACGATATCGGTCAAGCAAACAAGCTTGACTCACTAGCTGGTCAAAACTATGACTGCTATATAGTAATTCCAATCTCATCTAATAACTTGTCACAAGCTATTGGAAAAATAACAAAGAAGAAGAAGACAGTTATCAATATTGATTCACCAGTTGATGCTGCTTCACTAAAGGCATCTGGTGGAAAGATCACATCTTTTGCTGGAACTGATAACTTCGAAGCTGGTAAAGCTGGCGGAGCAAAGATGGTTGCCGCTATTGGAGCTGGTAAGAAAATTGGTCTAATCGCCGGTCTTGCTGGAAACGTAACTAGCAATGCTCGCGTAGATGGATTCAAGGCTGGCGCAGCAGGAGCTACATTTGTAGGTCCAGTTAATGCTGACTGGGATACAACCAAAGCATTAGATGCAGCTAACGCAATGATCGCTGCCAACAAAGATCTTGCTGGATTCTTTGCAGCAAATGATCAAATGGCACAAGGTGTCGGTAAGGCTATTAAGGCTGCCAAACTTAATATTCCTGTCTACGGTGTAGACGGAATTGCAGATGCTTTAAATGAGGTAAAGGCTGGTTCAATTACAGCAACTATCTCCCAATATCCATATGTAATGGGTCAAATGGGCGTTGAAGCTTGCATTATTGCCGCACAAGGCGGAAAAGTGCCAGAACAAACAATTACCCCTTATTACATTATCGATAACAGCAATATCACTGCAGCTCTTACAAATAAGAGCACACGTGGATTCTTCCCAAATCAGACTCCTCCAGGAGCCTATAACAATCCATACACAAAACTAATTAAGAAATAATTGGTCTGTGTTATAGAAAAGTGAAAAAAGTAATGCGTAAATCAGTTGCACCCGCTAAACCGGGTGCAACTGATTTAAGTTTTTTAGACAAAGTACGTAACAGGATTAAGGATCCGTTTTTTTGGTCGGATTGGCTTGTTGTAGTTGCCTTTATTTTTGTTGTGGCTGTATTTGGTATTATTGCGCCAGAAGAATTTCTAACACTTTGGAATTTAAATAATATTTTAGTTGCTGCATCCATTCCAGCAATTATTGCGGTCGGCCAAACTTTTACAGTACTGACCGCTGGAATTGATCTATCAGTAAGTTCAACAATGACTTTTGGAGCTGTAACTTTTGGGCTTGTTTTTACTAATAGTTGGCCACTCTGGCAATGTGTGATTACAGGCGTTATTGCTGGAACTTTGGTTGGACTATTAAATGGATTAATTATTGCAAAGCGAAAAATAAATGATTTTATCGTTACATTAGGAATGTTAAGTGTGGCATCAGGTGCAGCTTTAGTTCTCAGTGATGGCAAGCCACGCCAGGTAATCAGTGAGCAACTATCAACATTAGCAATTGGTGAAAAGGCAAACGTTCCTTATTTAATGATGGTTGCTTTTGCTATTGTTTTGATAGCTCATTTTGTTCTATTTCATACAAGGTTTGGTACTCACGTATTTGCCGTGGGAGGTGATCCAGAATCTGCTCGTGCAATGGGTATTTCAGTTGTAAGGATTAAAGTTGCAGTTTATGTAATTTCGGGAGCCTTAGCTGGACTTGCTGCTACATTAGCAATTTCACGTATTGGTTCAGCCGAACCAGCAGCTAATACTTCAATTTTATTAAATAGTGTGGCTGCAGTTGTATTAGGTGGCGTTAGTCTTTTCGGTGGTCGGGGAACAATATTTGGTCCTTTTATTGCAACTTTATTACTTCAGTCTCTAGCAAATGGTTTAACTGTAATTGGCGTTGCAGCGTACTATCAGTATCTATCAATTGGTCTTGTAGTTATTTTATCTGCCGCATTAGTTAGGACTGATAAATGAGTAACAATTCTTATGCAATTGAGTGCATAGATATTAAGAAATCTTTTGGCAGCGTAGAGGCACTTAAAGGTGTTTCTATGCATGCAAAGCCTGGTGAGGTGACCGCAATTATTGGCGATAATGGAGCTGGAAAATCAACTCTAATTAAGTGTATATCTGGCGTCTATAGTTCAGACCAAGGATCGATTAAAATTAATAGCAAGGAAGTTAATTTCACAAGTCCAGAAGAATCCAGATCATCTGGAATTGAGACTGTATATCAAACGTTAAGCTTGATTGAAGATTTAAGTATTTGGCAGAATCTTTTTCTTAACCGGGAAATAACAAAAGGTTTTGGTCCGTTTAAGCTACTAAATAAATCTAAGATGAAGGAAGAAGCCACCAAGATGCTAAAAAATCTTGATGTTTACATTCCTTCAATAAAATCACGGACCCGTAGACTCTCTGGCGGACAAAGACAAGCGGTTGCAATCTGCCGCGCTGCTGGTTGGGGATCAAGCGTAGTAATTATGGACGAACCAACTGCTGCACTTGGTGTACGAGAGACAGCCAAGGTTGAAGATTTAATTAAGCGAATGAAAAGCCAAGGTTTAGCAATATTATTAATCAGCCATAACTTCGATCAAGTATTAAGACTTGCTGATCAAATATGGGTAATGCGCCAAGGAGATGTTATGGCAGGGCTTAGAGCAAAAGACACTACAGGCGATGAACTTGTCGCGCTTATAACCGGAGCAAAAACAGGAAAAGGATAAAAAATGACAACGATCCCAAATTTATTAGGAGTTCATGCACTTGTTTGGGTGGGTGGATGGTCTAAAGATCAGTGCCGAGAAGCTATTAAAAATACAGCCGAAGCTGGCTATGGATTAATTGAAATTCCTGCATTAGATCCTAAATCTATCGATATTGATCACACCAAAGCGACTTTAAAAGAGTTTGGTTTAAAGGGAGCATGTTCACTAGGACTTTCTTTTGATGCTGACATTAATAATGAAAATCCAGATATTGTTAAAAAAGGTGAGGCTCGACTTATTGATGCGCTTAATGTTGTTGAAAATCTTGGTGGAGATTACTTAGGTGGCGTTATTTTTAGTGCGCTTGGAAAATACAAATTACCACCAACTACAAAAGCTCGCGATAATGCCGTTGCTGCATTAAAACGATTAGCAATCACCGCTCAGTCAAAAGGCATTACTTTAGGACTTGAGCCAGTTAACCGATATGAATCAAATTTACTTAATACCGGAAGACAAGCATTGGACATGATCAAAGATATCGGTGAACCAAATGTAGTTGTACATCTTGATATTTATCATATGAATATTGAAGAACAAGATCTAGTGTCACCAGTTTTAGAAGCCGGAAAGCAGTTGGGATATGTGCATATTGGTGCAAGTCATCGTGGACCCCTTGGTAGCGGAAATATAGATTTTGATTCATTCTTTGGTGCCTTAGCTAAAATTGGTTATAAAGGAACAATCACATTTGAATCATTCTCCTCCACAGTAGTTTCACCTGATCTATCTAGCACGCTAGGAATTTGGCGAAACTTATGGACTGATAATAAATCTATGGCAAAATCAGCAAGAGAATATATTGAGAATAAGATTATTACAGCTCATAAAAATTAAAATTATAATTTTCTATGCCTGAATTACTAACTAGCTTAGACCAAGCCCTGGCTAGGGCTAAAAAGCTAGCGTCAGGTGAAAAGCGCGTAATAATTGGTGTAATTGGAAAACCTGGGGCAGGAAAATCTACACTTACTTCCTATTTAATTAATAATCTAGAACCAGATTTAACTGCTTTAGTACCAATGGATGGATATCACTTAAGCAATAAGCAATTGCAGCGGCTAAATTTATCTGACAGAAAAGGTGCTTTTAATACATTTGATTCTGATGGATTTGTTAGCTTACTTCGCCGAATTAATCTAGATACAGACAAAGATATTTACTATCCAATTTTTCATCGCGAGATTGAAGAGTCCTATTCAGCAGATGGAGTTGTACTTAAAAATACCCGATTAGTTATTACAGAGGGAAATTACTTACTATTAGAAAAAGGCGGCTGGGAATCAGTTAAAAAGGAGTTATCTGAAGTTTGGTATGTAAAAGTCAATGATGAATTACGACTTGAAAGATTAACTAAGCGCCATGAGATGTTTGGAAAAGATCCACAAGCTGCTCATGAGTGGGCCCGTGGTAGTGATGAAATTAATGCAGAATTAGTTCAAACAACAGTCGCTAGTGCTGATGTTATTATTGAAATATAAGTCAATTACATAATAAAAATTCCCTTACATTTAACAGAGTATAAAGTTCAAGTACAGGGTTTCCCAGAAATACCGATCAGGCTAGTTGTATAGACAACTTGAAGCTTTCTAGATACCCTTTCTAAATGGGTAAAAGAGTCATCATTACGGGTAGTAGGGGAATTGCAGCAGGTCTTGCACGCGCCCTAAATCAGCGTAATTATGAAATCTATCTTCTAGGTGGTGAAGAAGCAGACTCTGCATCATTAGCAAAAGAGTGCTCAAATATTGTGGGGTTTAATTCGATTGATTTAAGAAATGAGTCACAAGTCGAATCAGCTTTCACGCAGGCAATTAAGAAACTAAATGGCTTAGACCATGTAGTTTCAATCGTCGGTGGCTCAGGTAGATCCTTTGGCGATGGTGGAATTGAAGAGATTACTAAATCTGCTTGGGATAAAACTTTAGAATTGAATCTAACAACAGCTTTTTTAACGGCAAGAGAGGCAATTAAATATTTTAATGTAAATGGCCCCGGCTCTCTTACTTTAACCTCATCAACTCTAGCTAACTCGCCATCGCCAGAGCATTTTAAAACACATGCATATGCTGCATCTAAAGGAGCAATAAACACTTTAGTAGTAACCCTTGCTAGCAGTTATTTAGATAAGAAAATTAGAGTTAATGCAGTCTCTCCTAGTTTAGTTGCCACCCCAATGGCAGCAAGGGCTGCAGAGAATCCAATAATTAAAGAATTTACAAGTCGAAAACAACCATTAATTGGTGAGCAATTGCCAATTGATAATGTTGTAGCTGGTTATATCTATTTGATTGAGAATTCAGCAGTAACTGGTCAAATTTTAGAAATTGACGGTGGATGGTCCACTGTCTCTGGTGTTTAAAAAATAGAGGAGAAATACATGGCACATGCAAAATACTCATTAAAGCAAATAGCAAAGACAATTGATCATTCCCTACTTAAACCTGAGATGACTAGGGATGAAGTTAAGGCTGGATGTGAGATCGCAAAGAAATACGATGTTGCTTCAGTTTGTTGTAAGCCAGCTGATGTAAAGTTTTGTGCACAGCTTTTAAAAGGAACTGATGTTGAAATTGGAACTGTAGTTGGCTTCCCACATGGCTCATCATCTACTGAAACAAAGGTATTTGAGACTAAACAAGCAATTGCAGATGGTGCAACTGAGATCGACTTGGTATTAAATATCGGATTACTAAAATCTGGGCTTAACCAAGAGGTAGAAGATGATATTTCTGCTGTAGTAAAAGCGGCTAGCGGTAAAACTGTTAAGGTGATTTTAGAAAATGCCTATTTAACTGAGAGTGAAAAAGTTACTGCTTGTAAACTTACTGAGGCTGCGGGAGCTGATTATGTAAAAACCTCAACTGGATATGCTCCAACGGGAGCAACAATTGCTGATATTAAGTTAATGCGTAGTAGTGTTTCACCTAAGATGAAAATTAAAAGTGCTGGTGGCGTTCGAACCCTTGATGTGCTCATGGAGTATTTAGATGCCGGAATTTCCCGTAGTGGTGCCACAACTACAGCAATTATGCTAGATGAGTATGTAGAAAGATTTGGTCGTGACTAAATATCTTGGCTTAGATCTGGGCGGCACAAATATAAAAGTTGCTGTAATTGAAAAAATAGATGATAAGTGGCAAATAATAAAAAAAGATGATCAGCTAACTGAAGCTGAGGGTGGGCCTGCTCATGTAGTAAGTAGACTTGCAAAATTAGCAAAAGATAATTTTGTAGAATTTCCTGATTTAGCTGGCGTAGGCGTTGCAGTTCCAGGAGTTTTTAATAATTCTGATGGCACTATTGTTTTGTTTCCTAATCTGCCTGGGCCATGGAAGGGTTTTCAAGCTCTAGCTCCGGTTGCTGCTGCTACTAAATTACCTACAGCATTAATAAATGATGCCCGTGCATTTACTTTAGCCGAGGCAATTATGGGTGCAGCTAATGGAAAGAAAACAGTTGCTTGTTATGTTATTGGTACTGGTGTTGGTGGCGGTGTTGTAATTGATGGAAAAATTCATATGGGTTCTACTGGTGGCGCAGGTGAAATAGCACATCAAATTGTTAAACCAGATGGACCACTTTGTGGTTGTGGTGGAAGAGGATGCGCTGAAACACTTACTAACTCTGCAGCAATTGCTAAATTTGCTGGTACTACTACCTCTGAGGAGGCATATAAAAAAGCTGTTGCAGGTGATGCTAAGGCTTTAGCTGCATTTAAAGAGGTTGGTTATTGGATCTCAATTGCCCTTACAAACATTATGGTTGTTCTAGCCCCAGACACAATAATTATCGGCGGGGGTGTAGC
>Ga0209298_10002654_pt1 | contig 11059 bp, 8 predicted proteins | sample S_140806_EF_Meta_FD_187325 | JGI IMG/M metagenome (GOLD analysis project Ga0209298, IMG submission 187325) | Freshwater microbial communities from Lake Simoncouche, Canada to study carbon cycling - S_140806_EF_MetaG (SPAdes) (version 2) | ecosystem: Environmental > Aquatic > Freshwater > Lake ... | reverse complement strand
CACGATGATCAACGGTATCGGCGTCGTGGGCTGGGGCGTGGGCGGCATCGAAGCCGAAGCGGGCATGCTCGGCCAGCCGGTCTACTTCCAGACGCCTGAAGTCATCGGCGTCAACCTCACCGGCCGCCTCCGCGAAGGCGTCACCGCCACCGACCTCACCCTCCGCCTCACGGAAATCCTCCGCAAGGCCAAGGTCGTCGGCAAGTTCGTCGAGTTCTACGGCGAAGGCACCGAGGCCCTCTCGCTCGCCGACCGCGCCACGATCGCCAACATGGCCCCGGAATACGGCGCCACGATGGGCTTCTTCCCGGTCGACGATAAGTCCCTCGACTACCTCCGTCAGACGGGCCGCGACGAGTCGCACATCGAACTGGTGAAGGAATACTACAAGGCCCAGGGCCTCTACGGCATCCCGAAGGCCGGCAGCATCGATTACACGCAGACCATCGACCTCGACATCAGCACGGTCGTTCCCTGCGTCTCCGGCCCGAAGCGCCCCCAGGACCGCATCGACCTCCCGAAGATCAAGGACACTTTCAATACGCTCTTCACCGCGCCAAAGGACAAGAACGGTTTCGGCAAGGCCTCCTCTGATCGCGACGCTTCCGCCGCCGTCGGCGCCACGGGCCGATCGCTCAAGCACGCCTCGGTCGTGATCGCCGCGATCACCTCCTGCACCAATACCTCGAATCCTTCCGTGATGGTGGCCGCCGGCCTCGTCGCCAAGAAGGCCGTCGAGAAGGGCCTGACGGTGAACCCGAACGTGAAGTGCTCCTTGGCCCCCGGTTCCCGCGTCGTCACCGACTACCTCAACGAAATCCAGCTCTCCGGCTACCTTGACCAGCTCGGCTTCAACCTCGTCGGCTACGGTTGCACGACTTGCATCGGCAACTCCGGCCCGCTCGACGCCGACATCGAAGGCGCAATCAAGAACGGCGACCTCGTCACGGCCTCAGTCCTCTCGGGTAATCGCAACTTCGAAGCCCGCGTCCACGGCGCGGTCCGCTCGAACTTCCTGATGTCCCCGCCCCTCGTCGTCGCCTTCGCCCTCGCCGGCCGCGTCGACATCGACCTCGACAACGAGCCGCTCGGCACCGGCAAGGACGGCAAGCCGGTCTACCTTAAGGACGTCTGGCCCACCCAGGCCGAAGTCGCCGACCACGTCGCCCGCGGCCTCAAGCCCGAGATGTTCAAGTCGAAGTACGCCGCCGATTCTCTCGCCAACGCAACCGCCGAGTGGAAAGGCGTCCAAGGCGGCACGGGCGCTCGCTTCAGCTGGAAGGAATCGTCCACGTACATCCAGGAGCCGCCCTTCTTCAAGGGCTTCTCGATGACGCCTCCTCCGGTGCCTACCCTCGCGAAGCTTCGTCCGCTAGCCATCCTCGGTGACTCCGTCACGACCGACCACATCTCCCCCGCCGGCGCCTTCAAGGAAGAGACCCCGGCCGGCAAGTTCCTCCTCGCGGCTGGCGTGGCGAAGAAGGACTTCAACTCCTACGGTTCGCGCCGTGGCAATGACCGCATCATGACCCGCGGCACCTTCGCCAACACCCAGGTGAAGAACGCGATGGCCGACGGCAAGGAAGGCGGCCTCACGAAGGTCCAGCCTGACGGCAAGATCGAGGCGATCTACGACGCCTGCCAGACCTACGCGCAGCGCGGCGAAGGCATGATCGTCTTCGGCGGCGTCGACTACGGCATGGGCTCGTCCCGCGACTGGGCCGCGAAGGGCACCGCCCTCCTCGGCATCCGCGCCGTGGTCGCGCAGTCCTTCGAGCGCATCCACCGTTCCAACCTCCTCGGCATGGGCGTGCTGCCCCTTGAGTTCGCCGACGGCAAGAACGCCGCGTCCTACAGCCTCGACGGAACGGAAACCTTCGACCTCGAAGGCCTCTCCAGTCCGATCAAGCCGAAGACTCCGGTCACGCTCGTCATCCGCCGCGCCAACGGCACGGTCGACAAGGCCGCGCTCATCGCGCGTATCGATACCGCGATCGAAGGCGAATACTACCGCCACGGCGGCATCCTGCCCTACGTCCTCCGCCAGATCCTGAAGTAAGGTTCCGGCCAGGCGAAACCAATGGCGGCCCCGCAAGGAGCCGCCCTTTTTCATATCTTGCCCCGACCAGCCTCGGCACTTATTCATCTGGCATGGAAATCGGCGTCATCAACGGCCCTAACCTCGACCGACTCGGCAAGCGCGAGCCGGAGGTCTATGGCACCCAGACGCTCGGCGACCTCGAAAAGCTCATCGAGAAGCATGCCAAGGCCGCCGGCGCCAAGACCCGTTTCTTCCAGTCTAACCATGAAGGGGAGATCATCGACACCATCGCGAAGTGGGCGGACAAAGGCGTCAAGTTCCTGGTGATCAATCCAGGAGGCCACACCCATGTCTCTGTCGCCCTCCGAGATTCCATCGCCGGTAGCAGCATGCACACCGTCGAGGTGCACATTTCGAACATCTACAAGCGCGAGGAGTTCCGGCACAAGTCCGTCACGGCATCCGCCTGCGAAGGCGTGATCACCGGGCTGGGCTTTGAAGGTTACCTGCTCGCGGTCGACTTCCTGGTCGCCAAGGCCAAGGCAAAGCCGGCCAAGGTCGCCAAGGCGAAGAAGAAGTAAGCGGCGGAGTTGAGACCTGGTTGGAGGACTGAATGAGGGATCGTACAGCGATCCGAGGGCACGAGACAGAGAAGGACAGCACGTGGTGCTGTCCCTACCTCAAGACATGCTAGCCAGGAGAGGCGAAGCGGGAGAGATTACATTCAGGACGGAGCGCCGTGCCGTCACAGAGGTAGGCCGCCATTTCGTCGGCCATCGCCGGAGCCCAGACGGTTCCGCGCGGGCCGAGTCCGTTGAATAGGTACGTCAGCGGCTGCGTCGGGTGCGCGCCCATGAAGGGATGATTGTCCGAGGTACAAGGACGGACGCCGGCGACATGCGCGGTGACCTCGACGTGGACGTCCTGACCGAAGTAGCCGCGAAAACGGCCAAGGAGTTTTTCTTTCTGCGCCTCGCTCGTGGTTTCGTCCAACTGATCCCACTGCCAATTGGTACCGGTGCGCCAGACGCCCTGCCCCAGAGGCAAGGCCCAGCCTTCTCGATTCAAGATGAAGGGCTTATCGGCGACGTCGGAACGCAGCGTGAGCGCCTCGCCCTTGGCCGGTTGCCACGGCAGATATCTGAACGGACCGCGTTGAGCGGACTTATAGCCGTCGCAATAGACGATGGCCCCCGCGCGAAGTTCGCGCCAGGTAACGCCTTCAGCGGTGACCAAGGCGTCAGCCGGATCAAAGGATGCCTCGGTCAGATTACCGGCGGCCAGAAGCTCCGCCCTGACATCCGACATCAGCTTAGGAAGGTCGACCCAGGCGCCGTTCATCAACGCTCCGCCGAATGCGTCCGTCAGGCCGGCATCGAGCTCACCTCGAGAGGACGTCACCCTTGCGATGAACGGCTGGCAACTTTCGCACTCGGTACGCCTGAGGCCCTTGGCCCGTTGCTCCTCGTCGACGAACATACGGTATACCTGCATCGACCTGAAGACCCCGAGTTCCGTCAGGCGGGCCTTGGCCGACGCGAAGAGCTCAGGATAATCCTTGGTCAGCGTGAAGCGTCGGCCGGTCAGGGGAGTCATCAGGCCGGCGGCGACCTGCGAGGAGGAAGATTTCCAGCGATCATCCACGACATGCGCCGTGCGGCCGCGACGCAGGAGCTCCTTGACGAGCAACGAGCCCGCCAAGCCCTGGCCAACGATCAAAAAATCAACCTGCATCACCGGAGGGAGAGGCAGGTCGAAAGAAGGTCAAATGACGACGACGTTTTATCAGAAACCGACGGCGTTCTTGGTGCCCTGCTTGGTGACGAGCTTTTCTTCCTGCCACACGGCGACACCACGCTTCACCTCGACAAGGGTCAGCTGGAAGACGAAGGAGCTTTGACGGGTGCTGCCGGCATTGGAGCGGTCTTCGAGGATCTTTCCCTTGAGCACGTATTCGGCATGAGGGACATCGGCCTTGGAGCCAGAAGCGGCGCGAGCGGCATTGGCCGTGGCATCATTGTCCAAAAGCGTCACGCGACCGGAGTTGACCAACGGAACGGTGATCTTGGACAATAGCAGGCTCGTATCGAAGTTGTCGGCGGTGTCGTTGGTGATGGCGCCCAGCTGCAGCACCGGCGCGCCCTTGGAGAAGGACGGGGATGAGACCATCGATTGGAGCATCTGGGAACCCGCGGTGGCGAAGTCCTGGATGTTGACCTTATCGAGGCTGACCACGAGTTCGCGGCCGTTCGGGTCCTTGTAAGTGGCGGGGGTGCCGCAACCGACGATGAGGACGGCGCAGGCCAGGAGGGAGAGCTTGTTCATGGGAGGGGTTAGCGGGAGATGAGACGGAGGCGACACTCGGCGGACTGCGCCTTGAGGGCGGTCGCGGTGACGGTGGTGAGGGCACCGGGCTCCAGCGGCGTGACGATCCAGTTGGGCTGGCTTTCGGTCACGGAACCGTCGGCAGCGAGCCACTCGAAGCTCACGTTGATCGTCTGGCTGAGGTAAGCGCCGTTACGTAGATCGAACTGGACGCGGGCGTAGCCGCCGTCGGTCTTGGACTTACGGGCGGCAAGCAGCTCGATCTTATTGCCGATGCGATTGTCGTTAAGCTGGGTGGTGAAGCCGCCTTCGGGCTTGGTGGTCGCGTAATTGACGGCGTCGGGCGGGGTCAGGCCGCGCTCGATGCGGTCACCGGTCCTGATGATGGAGCTACAACCGACCAGAAGAAAGAGGGCGAAGAGAGGCAGGAGGTTTTTCATGGAACGAGAGGGGTGCAGCGGAGGACGATGGGTTGATTTTCCTGCGTGGACTTGAGGCTTACAAGCAGAACCTTGCCTGCCGGCAGCGTCAGGGCGGACTCAGGACGCCCGACGACGGTCAGCTTCTGGCCGGGCTTGGCTTCCAGCCGAGCTACCGAGAAACGAGCCGGGAGGCCCGACCAGTTACGCAGGTCGGCCTTCGTGGTGCCTATGGTGTAAACCGCCGTACCTACCTTAGTCGCAAGGGACCAAAGCACGGCACCTGAGCCCGAATTCTGCCGGTTAGCCGCCTCTTCTGATGATTTATTGATCACGTAACTGGCCGTGGCCTTGAGCGCGGCGGAGGTGAAAGCCTGGGCCTTGATGGCAGGCAAAGCCGCCTCGAAATGCTTGGCGATGAGGGCATCCGGCCGACTTGCCAGCGGGAGCGTGACGTCCTTGGTATCCAATTTTAGCTTCAGATTGTAATTCAGCCCGGATGGCCGGAGGGCGGGCAAGGCGACGCTGACATAGGGCACCCTCGAAGAGACGACGAACAAAGGAATGTCCACGCGCTGCTGATACCACTCCGGACACATCCCGGTCTCCGCGATGACATAGACGATCATGCCCTGCCCTTCACCTGCCGGGGACTCGGCATCCTTGAGATCACGACGGAAAGCGTCGTTGCTCCCAATGAGCTGCGTCGCGGCCAGCAACTCCTTGCGCGCCTTCTCCCGGTCCGACGGATCCTGGCCGAGGCGCAGGAAGAACATCCCCTGGAGCCAATGACTGAACGCGTCGTCATAGGCGCCATCGGCGGTCAGGCTGGCAAGGTTCTCCTCGATCATCCCGAGGCCTTCCTTCGTGCGTTCGTCCTGCGAAGCCTTCGCGACGTCGTACTTTCCTTCGGCCTTCTTGGGCTTCACATAGAGCTGCCCCGAGCCGAAGGACTGCTGCACGAAACGCAAGCGGGCCATGGAAACGCGGGCTCCATTGAGGTCACCAAGCTCCAGCCTGTTCAGCGCCTGATAGGTCGAGGCGTAGATACGGTCAGCGGGGCGCGGACGATAAGCCTCGGCGTAGCCGTTGGAGAAAGCGGCCAGCGTCGCGCCGGACACCGAGAAGCCCGGGCGCTCTTCTTCGGCACGGAAAGAGAGTTCGACCTGCTCCAGGATCTTGGCGCTTTCCTTCAGCTTCCCCTGGGCCCGCAAAGCGGCGGCCGCTTCAAGATTCCACACCAACGCATCCTTGGGCTCATCGGCCGAAAAATTCTGCGCCACGGTCGCGGCGGTCTCGTAATCCCCTTCCTCCACGGCCACTCGGACCCGGGGACCGCGGTCGACATAAGTCGCGCAGCCGGCCAGGCCAAGCATCAGGATGGAGAGAAACGGACGCACAGGAAAGCCCCCGCAGACTAGTCCGCCGTACCCACAAGTAAAGGATGGTCAGGCCAGCTGGAGCCAGCGGGCGCCTAGGTAAAGCCACAAGGGCGTGACCAGAGGGCAACAGAGCATGGTGATCACCGAACAACGGAGCGAGACCATGACCTCCCCCTTGAACATCTCGACGATGAGGAAGGTGAAGATGCCGCAAGGCATCGCCGCCTGGACGAGCATGACCTTACGCAAGGACTCATCAGCGACGAAGAAACCGACCGTCCCCAGGACCAGGACCGGCATGACCAGCCAGCGCACCGCCATCACCCCGAAGGAAACCGGCGCGTCCGCCGCCAGCCTGAAGTCCTTGATGATTTCGTGGAGATAGATGCCGGTGAGCAACGTGCCGAGCGGGATGGCGCAATCGCCGATGGCATGGCAAAGGTCGCTGGCGAAGACCATCGCGGTGCTCTTCCCGAAGCCGGCGAAGTTGATGACCAAGGCGACGAACAGCGCGATGGTCATCGGTTGCAGGAGCTTCTTCAACCCACGGCGCAAGGATTCGCCCGAGAGCATCGCCACTCCGACCGTCCATACCGCCGCCTCGACGCCGACGTTATGCACCAGCAACACGCCGACGACGTCGTTATCGAACAGCGCCGCGGTGACGGGGATACCCAGGTAGCCGAAGTTATTGACTCCCGCCGAGAAAGCGAAGGTCCGACGTTCCGTCCCAGCCTGAACCTTGAAAAGCTTGCCGATGGCCATCGCGACCGCATAGCCGGTCACGATCATCAGGAAACCCGCGCCAAGATACAGGAGCGCCTGCGAACCAGAGGCAATGAGCGGATTACCGCTCACGCGGGAGAAGATCATCGCCGGGAAGAAGACCCAGATGATCATGCGCATCAGCGGCTGGCGCGCGTGCACGCCGACCCATCCCTGCCGGGCCATGAACCAGCCGAGCAGGATCAGCAGCCCGAGACGGGTGATGGCCAGCGCGACATCGGCGGAGAAGACATTCATGGACGGAGCTGACTATCCTACGACCAACGGACGGGGAAAGAGAAAATTAAGGCCGAAGCGGTTAGCGGTTGGCGGTTAGCGGATAGGAAAAGACCTCACACCGCCAAAACCGAAAACTCAATAATCCCTAAGAGCCCCCTATTCCTAACCTCTCCCCTACCTCTTTCGCATTCATTCTAACCGCCAACCGCTATCCGCCAACCGCTTAAACCTATGATTCTGCATCCCTTGACTTCCACGCCAATGCGTGGATAATAGGTGATGTTCCTTCTCAGTCGGATCCCGCAAATGACCGACGTCTCATTTCGGGGGTGTTCCGGATTCGATTCCCGCCAAGATATCGCGACGGCATGCAGAGGGTAGTTCGTAACCTCTTAAATCCAACGGGCAGCACTATAACTGCTAAAAACACCATCACGTTCGAGAACGACAACGTTCTCGCGCTCGCTGCCTAAGTACAGCGACGAGCCCCAGGGCGCGCCTGCAGTCCTGGATCAGCTCGGTTAACGTGGGCGATCCCCTCCTCTAGTTGTTATCTCCGGGGTAAGTGAGAATACAGATAGGTCGCACGGGTGCTCATCCCCAAACGCGATCGAGATCAATGATGAAGCTACGCATGTAGAAGTTACGACGTAAGGGTAGGAAGACGTGGGTTCGACTCCCACCACCTCCACCATTTGAGAAGAACTAGCCCACGACCACCCGGTCGTGGGCTTTCGACGTTTGCCTACTCGGCGTCGAGCTCGGCCAGGCGCGCCTTGACCATCGCCTTGAGCAGCGGGCGGTCCGGCTTCCAATCCACGGGGACCTGGAAAAGGTTCTGCCGCACCACATACTTCGACAGCCGCGGCTTGAAGGCCGCCATGACGTGCAGGCTCCACGGCGCGAACGTCAGGTGCTTCGCGAACGCCGCGACGCCGGCGACGTACTTCCCGTCGCGATGCAGCATGGGTACGTTCCAGGAGATCTTCGCCTGGAGTTCGGGAAAATCCTGGAGGAGTCCTTCGAGTACAGTGCGCAATGTCTCCGCCTTCACCGGATCCAGGGACGCCAGATAATCATCGACGGACTGGAAGCGCGGCGTGGCCACAGGCGGACAAGATCAGCGCTTACGGTAGACCTCGAGGCGGCAATCGTACCCGCCGAGGTCGACGGTGCGGCTGGATTCCAGACGAAGGGTCGGATCGACGGACGAGAGACGCAGCGGATTGATGAAGACCAGGCGGCCGTTCGGACGCAGGACTTCCGAGGCGATTTTAAAGAGGTCGGTGAACAAGCCGTGCATGTTCGGCACGCGCACGCGACGTCCCAGCGGTGGATTCGAAATCACGAGCGAGACCTTGCCGCGGTCGAGCTCCGGGATGCGGATGATGTCGCGGAAGTCGGCCGTGTGGAACGCGGCCTTGGTGCCGGTTAGCTTGGCGGCCTTGAAGTTCGCCTCGGCGATGGCGATGGCGGCCGGGTCGATGTCTGTGCCGACAATCTGCCCTACCCCGCCGGCCAAGGCCGACTCGATGAGTTCCAGCCCGGAACCGCAGAACGGATCCCAGACGATTTCCTTGTCCTGGCGACCGGCGACGCGCACCAGGCAGGCCGCGAGCGGCGGGTGCGAGGCGGCATTGACGGCGTCGGTGCGGTAATAAAGACGAGGGTTCGGCGAGATGCGCGGGCGCAGTTCGACCAAAGCCCGGAGTTCATCGAAATGGACGTCGACAGACCATGGGGATTCGCGGGCATCATTGAGGACGCGCGGATTCAGCTCGAAGGCCTTCTTCGCGACCTTGGCGACGGCGTCGTCATGATTCCCTTCGGACACCATGCTAAGGCGATAGCGGGCCGCGCCCTGTGTGAGCGCCAGCATCAGCTTCTCGGTGAGCGGCGAAGCGATGGCCTTGGCCAGCACCTCGAGCGCCTCGGCCGAACCGGGCTCGCGAATGAAGGCGAGGGAGAACGCGGCGGTATCGAAACAGCGCAGCTCGTAGAGCTCGGCGAGCGTGAAGGTGTCCTTCGGCTCCACGACCACGAAGCAACCGCGGACTTCCACCACGCGGAACTTGCCGCCGCGGCCTTCGTGTTCGCGCACTTCGTCGGCGACAATCGATTCGAGTCCCTTGCGGCAGCGCAGGTGGAGGCGCAGGCCGGGGTGCTTCGGCACGACGGCGTCGAGGCGCACGTTGCTCGGGCCGCCCTGACGGGCCACGCTCGCGCGGACCTTCTGTTCGTCGATGAGCTTCTCGCCGGAAGCCGCGACCGCCTTGAGGGTCGCCGCGCCGCCGATCTTCTCGAGGGCCGAGGCGACCTTCTTCTTCTCACGGTCGACGTCGGTGGTCTTCAGGATATCGATCAGTTTGCGCTCCGACTCCTCGTCGCCGCCGAGCTTCGGGATGGCGGCAGTGGCGTAACGGCGGATCTTCTCGGAAGGGTCCTGCAGGAGGCTGATCATCCAGGCCTTCACCGCCGCCTTCATCTCGGGATTGCGGGAGGTCGAGAAGACCACGCCCACGGCCCGGACCAGGGCGACCTGCTGGTTACGCTCCTTGGGGTCGAGCTGGTTGAACTTAGGGACCTCGACGTTCCAGAGCTGGGCGGCTGGCACTTCGCGCAACTGTCGGTAGAGGTCGTTGTCGGCTTTCATGGCTTGGGTAGTCGGGCGGGCAGGCGGCAAAGTCAAGGGAGACGCAGGCGGACGATCCCCGCCTGTCGGCAACCTGCGCGTGCGTCCACGTGTCGCACTTTGGGCTTTTTCCTCACAAAAATAACCAAAACCGTCCGAGGCTTTATCCGCCTGCGAACTTGGCATGAAAACCCGCCTCCGTCCCCTTCCCGGCAATCTACAAGTTGCCTTTGACAGGGGGGGATTAATGCCCACTAGATTTAGGGGTCTTGCGGACTCCGCCAAGGCACCCGGCGGCTCAGCCGCCAGCCCATCCGACCACTTTTGCCCACACCAGAAATGAAGAATCCCGGACTTCCCGAAAAACAGGGTCTTTACGACCCCCAGTTTGAGCATGACGCCTGCGGCGTCGGCTTCGTTTGCCAGATGAAGGGCAAGCGTTCGCACGATATCATCCAGCAGGCCCTCACCATCCTGGTGAACCTCGACCACCGAGGCGCCTGCGGCTGCGAGGTCAACACCGGCGACGGCGCAGGCATCCTGCTCCAGCTCCCCCACGGATTCTTCGCCAAGAACGGTCCCGCCAACCTCCCCAAGCCCGGACATTACGGCGTGGGCATGCTCTACGTCTCCCCGGATGCCAAGATCCGCGCCGCGACCGAGGCGACCTTCACCGACCTCGCCAAAGCCCAGGGTCTCTCGATCCTCGGCTGGCGTACCGTCCCCGTCGACAACTCCTCCCTTGGCCAGACCGCCATCAGCAGCGAGCCCGTCGTCCGTCAGGCCTTCCTGGGACGCCCGGCCGATTGCGCCACCGACCAAGACTTCGAGCGCAAGCTCTTCATCCTGAGCAAGCAGGCTCACCACCAGATCCGTGGCGCCGGCAAGGACGAGTTCTACTACGCCAGCTCCCTCTCCTGCCGTACCATCATCTACAAGGGCATGCTCATGCCCGAACAGGTCGGCAAGTACTTCCGCGACCTCGCCGACAAGTCGATGGACACCGCCCTCGCGCTCGTCCACTCGCGCTTCTCGACCAACACCTTCCCGAGCTGGGAACGTGCGCACCCGTACCACTACATCGCCCACAACGGTGAAATCAACACGCTCAACGGTAACGTCAACTGGATGAAGGCCCGCGAGCCGCTCCTGGCCAGCCCGCTGTTCGGCAAGGAACTCCCGAAGATCCTCCCGATCGTGAACCCCAACGGTTCCGACTCCGCCAAGTTCGACAACGTCCTTGAGCTCGTCGTCA
>Ga0209298_10002648_pt1 | contig 11066 bp, 16 predicted proteins | sample S_140806_EF_Meta_FD_187325 | JGI IMG/M metagenome (GOLD analysis project Ga0209298, IMG submission 187325) | Freshwater microbial communities from Lake Simoncouche, Canada to study carbon cycling - S_140806_EF_MetaG (SPAdes) (version 2) | ecosystem: Environmental > Aquatic > Freshwater > Lake ... | reverse complement strand
AGGCATACTAGAATTGGATTATAAAAGTTGTGAAATGATATCAGATGATTTATATCTTGCAATTATAGAACGTTACCCAGGCAGAAAAGTAACAATAGAAGTATCAGAGGATGGAGAAAATGGCTCGAAAGCAGAATACCCAAGAGGTTAACATAGAAGTCAATATACCAGTCAAGACACTGACCAAGAGAATGGGTCATCTGCCCATAGGTGGTGGAGCTCTCAATGCTGATTATACTTTCGTCGATGCTGTGGCCAATGTATGCACCATGATGGGCAATGCTGGTTATACCTATGGCAAGGATTTTATTTGGGCATATCACGGTCATGACGATGACATGGAAGACACAGTGACTCTATATGTTCAGGATGAGAAAGTTAGAACTTGGTTACATCTCAAAGCAAAATGTGATTATGATATTAAACATACCCATGATGGTGGTGTTGAATTAACAAAAATTGCTCGATGAATGCTGGAATCACCGGTCATACCAAAGGGTTAGGAAAAATACTGTTTGATTCTTTTTCTAAGAATCTTAAAATAAAAGGTTTTAGTAGATCTAATGGATATGATATTAAAAGTCCATTTGATAGGAAAAAGATACTTAAAGAATGTATAGACTGCGATATTTTTATTAATCTTGCACATAATTATTACCACCAAACTGATCTATTATTTGAATTTTTTAAATCTTGGCAAGGACAAAAAAAATTAATTATTAATATTAGTAGCACAGTAGTTAATAATGAATCTTGGGGATTAGATAGATTTGATCATATAGAATATAAAAATCAAAAGATTTCTCTCGAAACAATGTCTAGTATTTTAAATAAAAAAAATATGTTTCCCTTAATTAAAAATTATAGAATTTCTGAAATAAATTTTAAAGAAGATTTTAAAAACCTAAATAACATTATTAATGAGTTCATCTTATCTAAAAAATAACAGTCTTTGTCCTTTACCCTTTACAGGAGCAATCGTTAAAACTGATGGATCTGTATTCTGTTGTAGCATATCTAAAGAACAATTAGGTAATGTAAATGAGAAATCTTTAGAAGAAATTTTAACTTCTAGTACAAAACTTAAAAAAATAAGACGAGATATGCTAGATAATAAATTTCCTAAGAATTGTAGCAATTGTTACGAAAAAGAAAAATACCATACAAATCTTAATTTAGAAAATATAAGCAATAGATTGTACCATATTAAAATACTTAAAGATTCACCTTTTAAATTATACAAAGACGAGCATCAATTTGAATTACAACAAATGGATTTACGTTGGAGAAACACTTGTAATTTTGCCTGTGTATATTGTGGTGGTCATTATTCAAGTGTGTGGGCAAAATTTGATGGACACGCAGACAAGATGAGCGATGACGCTATGAAAAAAACTTTTAATTTTGTTAAACAGAACATAAAAAATTTAAAAACGATATACATGGCAGGTGGTGAGCCTTTTCTCATTAAAGAAAATCTCAAAATAATTGATTTAATACAACAAGAGAATCCGGAATTATTATTAAGAATAAACACAAATTTATCAATATTGACTCAAAAAATATTCGATCAATTAAAAACTTTGAAAAACGTACATTGGATAGTAAGTGCTGAATCCACTGGAGAAAGATTTAATTATATACGATGGCCGGGTAATTACGCTATTCTTATATAAAATTTAAAAAAAATTAAACAATTACCTCATAAGATTACAATCAATATGACCTGGAATATACTCTGTGCATTTAATATTTTAGATTTTATTGACGATATGCAGGAAAATGGGTTACACCCAAATCAGTTCGTGATGAATTCTGTTTCCGATCCTATTTTTCAAAATATTTCTAATATATCCGAAAATCAAAGACAAAATTTAATTAATAATATAGAAAAAAGGAAAAATAATATCAATAGCAAGTTTTACCTATATAAAGTATATGATGAAATGATTAATTTACTAAAAGAACCATTGATTAACCACCATCAAGAGTTGTATAATGATTTAATAAAATTAGATAAACAGAGAAATTTAAATAGTAAAGATGTTTTTCCAGAATTGTATGAGGAAATATTAAAATGAAAATATTTTACATGGGCTTAGAACCTTATGAAGGTCGCTATACTCTACAATTAACAGACTGGACCGAAAGAGTTTACAAAAGACGTGGCATAGATTATGTCGTTGTACCAGGCACTACTATAGACAATTCCAAAGCAATAGTAACAGGACAGGTATTGGATGCTCATGGCAGAAGTTATTTTAGTATGAGCCAGATGATGAATTTGGTTAAGATGATGAAAGCAGGAGAGATCACATCAGATGATGCGATATTTTTTGAAGATATGTTTCAACCAGGCATAGAATCGCTGCCTTATATCATACAGCAATCACCAGAACAATATAGGCCAAAAATTTATTTGAGATGTTTAGCACAAGCTATAGATCCAGATGATTTTGTACATGTTTGGGGAATGAGCCGATGGATGAGTTTATATGAGCAGATGTGTAATGAGATCCCTAATGTGCATATTCTTGCAACCAATGAAGAGATGGTAGCTCATATGAGAATAGCGAATTGGCAGGCTCCTATCTATAACATATCTGGGTTAAGCTATGGCAAAGCGGAAGTGTTAGAGAGAGTTAAAAAGATTAAACCATTTGAACAGCGATCCCACAGAGTTGGATTTGCTGCGAGATGGGATCAAGAGAAACAACCTGGATTCTTTATGGATCTAATAGAACACTGGCATGCAAATAAAACTCTACCCCCAGTAGAATTTGCAATATTCTGTGGAGGACCTCTAAGATCCAATAATTCTGTGTATGTAAATCGAGCAAAAATGATGGAGAAGGCAGGTGCTCTAAAAATTTATGAAAATCTTAAAAAGAATGATTACTATGAATTATTAAACGATACTCGAGTATTATTCAACTGTGCTCTGCAGGACTGGGTATCTAACACAGTGTCTGAAGCAGATACTCTAGGTTGTAATGTTCTATTTCCAGCATATCGATCATTTCCAGAAACTTTTGCCAATGATGAAACTAGAATGTATGTACCATGGAGTGGCAGAGATGCAATGGAAAAATTAAAAACACTATTATCTAAACCATCTCCTAACATGGGTCGTATATCTGATTGGACTGATGGCACCGTTGATCGAATGATTGACATTATGACTGGTATAGGCGAGCAGTGGAGGAGAGATGGCAAACATTATAGAAACACCGCGGCCGAAAGCAAATATTAAAGGCATGAATAAAGCAGTACTGGTTGTGGGAGGAGCTGGTTATATAGGTTCTCACACTGCCAAAGAATTATTAAAAAATGGGTTCACACCTGTGGTGGTAGATAGAGATATTAAAACTAAACCATGGGCCACACAGTATGGGCCAGCATTTGAATGCAATCTGCCCAGAGACACAGATTTCCTAAAAGAAATCATTCACAGATACAACATAGATTCTTGCATACATTTTGCCGCACATACACAAGTGGGAGAATCCGTACAAGATCCATCTAAATATTACAAGAACAATGTGATAATGACTGTGCAATTATTAGACAAATTAAGAGAAGCAGGTGTGAACAAATTTGTTTTTTCATCCAGTGCAGCCGTTTATGGTATTCCTACGAATGGTATAGCAGAAGACGATGCGACAGATCTACAACCAATTAATCCTTATGGTAGAAGTAAATTAATGGTAGAAAATATTCTAAAAGATTATTATATAGCTTATGGATTAAGCAGTGTGAGTTTACGATATTTTAATGCTGCAGGAGCAGATGCTGATGCAGAAATTGGTGAATTGAGAGAAAATGAATCTCATATCATACCATTAGCTATAGAAGCAGCATATCAAAACCAAGAGTTTAAATTATTTGGTACGGACTTTGATACTCCGGATGGCACCTGTGTGAGAGATTATGTACATGTAACTGATCTAGCCAATGCACATGTATTATCTCTACAACGTGCATCAGGCAATGTGATCTGTGAAAGATACAATTTAGGTTCTGGCATTAGTACCAGCAATAGACAACTGTTGGAAACCATTAAAAAATATGTGGGCAATATAAAGATTACAGAAATGGCTCGCAGAGCAGGAGATCCCCCAGTGTTGGTAGCAAATACCACACGTGCAAAAAGTGAATTAGGATGGGAACCCAAGCATAGCTCCATTGACAACATAGTACAAACTGCTGTAAAATGGTATAGTAAGATCAACAAAAAAGATTTGAACTAATGAGCGATATTAATAAAGATCCTATAGTAGAAGGTTTAATAGATACCTGGACTGATAAGAACAAACCTGTAAGTCAACAAATACGTGAAAGAATTACCAAAGCAGGAGAAAGATTCTTTGCAGCAGATAATATCAGCAATTATATTGAAAAAGGTGAAAAAGAAAAACTTATAGATGAATTAACTGCAAAGTTTGAAGCAGTATTAGACAGTTTGATTATCGATCGTGTGAATGATCCCAACAGTTCAGGCACAGGAAAGAGATTAGCCAAGATGTACGTCAATGAAATAATGGGCGGAAGATATAATCCTGCTCCAGAAGTCACAACATTTCCCAATGAAGACGGTCGTTATGATCAATTGATTGTGATAAGATCGGATATAAAAAGTATGTGTTCACATCATCATCAACCAGTATCAGGAGTTTGTTACATTGGTTGTCTGCCAGGCAAGAGATTGATTGGATTGAGCAAATATACTCGAATAGCACAACATCAGGCAGCTCGGGGACATCTACAAGAAGAATTAACAGAGAAGATAGCATATAAAATAGCACAGCTCACAGAGAGTCCAGCAGTGGGAGTGTATATCAGAGCAAGACATGGTTGCTGTGAGAATAGAGGTATCAAAAGTGCCAACTCCAGCACACAAACCACAGTGTTGAAAGGTTTATTGAAAACAGATCCCGGATTAAAAAACGAGTTCATGCACAATATTCAATTACAAGAAACACAGAGTGGTCCAAATGGTTAACAGCTCAACAGTCAGCACCTGTCCACTATTTCCCGAGTTAGAAAATAATGTAATGACTGCTCCTTCTGGTGTTTATACTTTGCCTGCAGGATCTATACTGCCACCGGGAGTGAATGTGGGCAGTGCATCAACATCATATAATGTGTCTTATGATGCATGGCAATCCACTGCTAATAGGAATTACGAATTAGAATTACATGAAGAATATCCTGCTCTACGCCAAGCATGGGAACATTATCAAACTATTTTAAAAATGTGCAAATCTCGAGAGGAGGAGACCGGTGAGAATAGACTATAATCTACATCTTGATTACTCTGATGTGCTGTTGAAACCCAAAAGATCCACACTGAATTCTCGTAGAGATGTTGAGATGACTAGAGATTTTACATTTAGAAACAGTAAAAAACAATTATCTTATACTCCTATAATAGCATCTAACATGGATGGTGTAGGCACATTCTCCATGGCACGAGTATTACAGGATTATAAGATGCTTACTGTGATTCGCAAACACTACTCATTCAATGATTGGAAGAACACAGCAGGTTCAGGATTAAAATTTAAATATGTTTCTGCTTGTGTGGGCACCGGTGCCATATGGGATGAAAAAGCACTAGACTATCAAACATTAAAACAAGTGATCGCAGCATTTCCAGACATACCTGCCATCACAATAGATGTTGCCAATGCTTATCATGAACAATTTGTAGACTTTGTAAAAAGAATAAGATCGGAATTTCCAGATAAGATTATCATAGCAGGTAACGTGGCATCACCTGAGATAGTGGAAGAATTAATTATTAATGGAGCAGACGTGGTCAAAGTGGGCATAGGTCCAGGATCAGTGTGCACCACAAGAACACAGACAGGAGTGGGAGTGCCACAGTTTTCTGCCATCATAGAATGTGCTGATGCTGCCAACGGAGTGGGTGGACACATTATTGCAGATGGTGGTTGTACCCAATCAGGAGACATAGCCAAAGCATTGGGAGCAGGAGCTCATATGGTGATGCTGGGAGGCATGCTGGCAGCTCACGATGAATCAGAATTAGAATTACGAGATGGCAAAAGAGTATTCTATGGCATGAGTTCTGAATCAGCATTTGAACAACACGGTGCTCGCAAAGATGGATACCGAGGCACCGAAGGCAAAACGGTGTTATTAGACAACAGAGGACCTGTGAGAGATACCGTGGAACAAATATTAGGCGGTGTGCGAAGCTCTTGTGTCTACGTTGGTGCAAGAAGAATCAAAGACATGCCCAAGTGTGCTCATTTCGTAAGAGTCAATAATATACAAAATAGGATATTTGATGGAAAATAATATAACTGTAGAAAAATTATACTTCACCAATATACAGATGCGTAATGCTTTAATACAGATTGAAGACAAACTAGTACATGACATGTGGCTGCCTGATATAATATTAGGCGTTAACAGAGGTGGCTGTATTCCGGGAGTATATCTTTCTCATAGATTAAAGAAAGAACATGCAGTGATAGATGTAAGATTAAGAGATCACTCTGCTCGACCTAACCTATCGGTGCTAGAACGAGAGTTTGCTTTTCAAAAGAAAATATTAATTATTGATGATATCAATGATACTGGTGCTACTTTCCAATATATCATAGACAATTTTGGTCGGCATGATAGAATACGATACGCCGCAGTGATCAATAATCGACCATCTCCGGTAAAAATTGATTATTACGGTTATGAAATAGATAAGAATGAGAATCCACAATGGGTGGTATTTCCATGGGAGGAATGGCAGAAATAACGGTCAGTTTGACTTCTGACCTAAATAACAGTATAATATACATATGAGCAATAAAGCAGGTAAGATATGGGGTTCTACAGAGTTAATACATGCCAATGGCGTGTTAGAATTCCACAGAATAGATTTCAAGGCAGGTGGTGTGTGTTCCAAACACAAACACCAATTCAAATGGAATGGATTCTATGTTGTCAGCGGCAAGATGAAAATTCGAGTTTGGCAGAAAGATTATGATCTAGTTGATGAGACCATATTAGGACCAGGAGATTTTACTCGAGTTAAACCAGGATTAATGCATTCATTTGAGGGCATAGAGGATGGCGTAGCATTTGAACTTTATTGGGCGGAATTCAACCACGATGACATACAGAGAGAGTCTGTGGGTCATTTCAAAAGCGGCAACGTGGTGCGATTAGATAAAAAAGATAAAAAATAATAAAGGAAAACCCTAGAGAAACTCACACTTGAGTCATCAAATAATGAGTAAAATTCAAATAATATATCAGGGCGGTATGTTTGGTAATCTTATAAGATTTATTCTAGATAGAAGTTTACCAGATAGTAATCTTAAAAATATTGAAAATCCATTTACAAAAGAAAAAAATGTACATCAACCGTTTAACTGGTCGGATAAATTTTCTAATAGCCATCAAATAATATTCAAAAACTACCCGTATTTATTGGAAAAATATCCAAATTTAAAAACTGATCCTAGGCAGCCAGATCCATCTGCAAAAAAAATTATTGTAACATCCGATAAAGATAACGAAGTTTTTATTCATCGTTGTGCATTTTATAGAATTCCTTTAACAATTGGCAAAAGTAATATCGATGAAATTATAAAATTAAGAGAACTTGAATTTGTAAATAATTCTTTTCAGAATAATAAAGAGAGCGAAATGGTTGCTAAAGAATTAAAAAAAATAGAATTTCACGCAGATGAACATATTTGGACTAAAGAGTATCAAAAATTGTTGCAAGATCAATCGCATTATCAGTTTAATATAAAAAATCTATTTGATATAGAATTGCTGTGTAATGAGTTAAAAAAGATTGCTGAGTTTTTTAATATAGAACTACAGATAGATAAACCTTATCTTGCAGGATTAATAGAAAAAATAAAGAAGATTGCTCCTGTTGACACTATTGACAGATGTGGAATAGTTTATAGAGCAATTAAAAACAAAGAAGACATTACTTGTGCAGAGTTAGACATTATAGAACAGGCATGGATTGAAGTTTTGTTAGAGAAAGAGCATGACTGTGTACTATTTCCTTTCGGAACTAACTGGTTTTCAACAACCAAACAGATAAACGAATTTCTAGAAAGATATCCGTTATATCTTAAACACATGAATCCAAGATTACCATGGTATAATAATATCAAAAATCCTTTTTATTTAACAGGAAAACTATGAGTACTGCAATTGACGAAACAGCATATCCAGTATATACTCTAGGCAGTGATACAGAAATGGAAAAGAAGAAGAATGGAACCTATTCCATAGAAGAAATATTAGAATCAGTAAAGACATTACATGAGCAAAATAAAAGTAGCTGAATTATTTTATAGCATACAAGGAGAAGGTAGATACATGGGTGTGCCTTCTGTATTTCTGCGAACATTTGGATGTAATTTCACCTGTGCTGGCTTTGGTTTGCCCAGAGGCATGCGTAGTGATGAGAATGATAAAGTTTTTGAAAAACACCAACAATTCCCTTTTAAGAGTTACGAGGAATTGCCATTAGTGAACACAGGCTGTGATTCATATGCATCTTGGGATCCGCGATTCAAAGATTTATCTCCCATGCTGACATCAGACGCTATTGTGGAAAGAACAATGGAAATATTACCTCACAAACAATGGGTGGATGAACATTTTATATTTACAGGCGGTGAACCATTGCTGGGTTGGCAGAGATCATATCCAGATGTATTGGAACATGCAAAGATGCAGGATTTAAAAGAGATCACTTTTGAAACCAATGGCACACAAAAACTACACCGAGATTTTAAAGACTATTTGACCCAATGGAGTCAGAAGAATGGTAGAACTAGAGAATCCATATCATTCTCTGTGAGTGCAAAATTAAGTGTGAGCGGAGAAAAACGTGAAGAAGCCATACTGCCTGAAGTGGTGGCAGAATATAGTGATGTGGGACATGTATATTTGAAATTTGTGGTGGCCACTCGAGAAGATGCTGATGAGGCATTCCAAGCAGTGAAGGATTATCGAGCAGCAGGATTTAGAGGATCAGTTTATCTGATGCCTGTGGGCGGAGTGGAGAGTGTTTACCATTTAAACAATAGAACAGTGGCAGAACTGGCCATGAAGATGGGCTATAGATACAGTGATAGATTACAGGTGCCATTGTTTAAAAACGCATGGGGTACATGATAAACATTGCTTTTTGGGGAGGAATGCACGGGAATTTTTTAAGATATTTCTTAGATAGATTTAGTTCGTTAACTCCAGAAATACTAGATATTCCTTTTACAGAAACTGGTGCTGCACATAAAAAAATAAAATATTCAGAAAAATTTAATAGATATCATCCAAATAATAGCAGTCCTTATTTTAAAAACATGGATCAACAGCATATTTTAATCACTGTTGATAAAGACGATTTATTATTCTTACAAAGAATAATTCACAAACGTACGGGAGATTTGAATGTTGATCTAACAAAAAATATAATTAAACTTCCAGCTAAGTATATAAACGTTTATAACATTAATCCAAGATTCTACGAACTTTATAATAAAGAAATAAACGAAACTACAGAAATTCCTAGATATATTTTTCGAGATTTTTTAAAATTATGTTTTTTAAATCCAGATAAAGATGGTTTTATTGATATACAAAATAGATATATAAAGGAGTTGCCAAAAAAAACATTATTTTTTCCAGTTAGTGCATTCTGGAATAAAAATAAGTTTTTTAAAGAAATTGATATTTTAAATAAAAAACTTGATTTAAAATTGACGTTAGATGAAAAATCAGAAGATATTTTTACAATATTTCAGAATAATATTAAAGAATTCCCAACAAAAGATAGATATAATGAGATTATAGATTGTTTAAAAAATAAAAAAGACTACGATCTTTCTGACATAGATATTGTAGAACAAGCCCATATATCTGCCTGGATTGAACAAAACTATAGATTCGTAACAATACCAAATACAAACTATTTTTTTCAAAATAACAAAGAAATACTAGACTGGATTGATTGGTATCCTCAGCATTACAAAGCTATGAATCCTAATTTACCAACATTTAATGGAATACCTAATCCTTTTTACTTGTGGAATCTTAAAAAATAAACTATAATATAAAGTATGAAAGTTAAAAAAACAAAAAATACAACGGTCAAAAAGAATTCTAAAAGCGAAGAGCCCATGGTTAAGGTTTTACAAGTAAATGTAAATCCAGAAAATCCAAGAAATGGATTCTTTGAGTTGGATTGGAACGACGAGTTTGTTAATATGTTGAAACAGAATGGTTACACGGGAGAGTCTGAAGAAGAGATTGTGGATCGTTGGTTTCAAAGCCTATGTAAAACTATCGGCAATGAGCAAGGTGTAGACATAACTGGTGCAGGTTATGTACAAATCAATCGAAGAAACGACGGCAAGACTGAGGTATCCTAGAGTATGACCCATATATTGGTCGATACTGCTAATACTTTTTTTAGAGCAAGACACGTGATACGTGGAGATGCTTCAGAAAAGATTGGTATGGCCATACATATCACTTTAAATTCTATTAAAAAAGCCTGGAATGATTTTGATGGTACACATGTAGTATTCTGTTTAGAAGGTCGTAGTTGGAGGAAAGATCACTATGCTCCTTATAAAAGGAATAGAGCAGAGACAGTGGAAGCAATGAGCCCAATAGAAAAAGACGAGAATAAATTATTTTGGGAGTGCTATGATGATTTTGTTGATTTTATTCGAACTAAAACCAATGTTACAGTGCTACAGAATGGCAGATGTGAAGCAGATGATCTAATAGCTCGTTGGATTGACAAGCACCCAGATCAACAGCACGTAATCATTAGTACAGATAAAGATCTTAATCAATTAATAGCACCCAATGTGCGACAATACAATGGAGTTACAGAAGAAACCATAACTGTGGATGGCTATTTTGATAAAAAAGGCAATCCTGTAATAGATAACAAAACTAAAGAACATAGAAAAACAGAGAGTGCAGAATGGACCATATTTGAAAAAGCCATGAGAGGTGATCCATCAGATAACATATTTTCAGCATACCCA
>Ga0209298_10002644_pt1 | contig 11085 bp, 11 predicted proteins | sample S_140806_EF_Meta_FD_187325 | JGI IMG/M metagenome (GOLD analysis project Ga0209298, IMG submission 187325) | Freshwater microbial communities from Lake Simoncouche, Canada to study carbon cycling - S_140806_EF_MetaG (SPAdes) (version 2) | ecosystem: Environmental > Aquatic > Freshwater > Lake ... | reverse complement strand
GGCATCAATGACAGACGACAACCAACGCAACCAGCCACGAAAAACATGAGCAAGCAGAGGCACCGCCGGCGCAGCCAAGGCGGAACCAGTCCGGAAACGACGCCCCAGACCGGGTCGGGGGTGGCTCACTTTTCGGTGTCGGAAGTGGTGCAGTTTTCGATGTCGGTTGACAACAGCTGCAGCTCACCTTGCTGCTGATCGTCGGGGGTTTCAGGCACCACCGTCTTGATGGCGCTCTTGGCACTCATCTTGTTGAGGTCCTTGGCGATGCCGCTGATCGCCTGGGCCACCATCACGTAGGCCACGCTCCACCACTTGGGCCAGCTGTCGGCCACGGGGATCAGCATCAGCAGGGCCGCCACCTGTAGCAACGTGCCGCTCCAGAGGGTGAGGCGCAGGCCGAAGCGCCCCCCAAGCCAGCCGCCATAGAGGTTGGTGAGCACCCCGAAGAACTCATAAAAGAGGAAAAGCAGCGCGATTTCGAGCGTGCTGTAGCCAAGTTGATGGAAGTGGAACACCACGAGCATGCGCAGCGCCCCATCGGTGAGCGTGAAGGCCCAGTAGTTGGCCGTCACAACCATGTATTGCTGCAGGGCTGAGCGCATCGGTCCGCCTTAGCGCTCATCCAGGCGAGCAACATGGCTCACCAGATCGGCCATGCGCGAGCTGTAGCCCCATTCGTTGTCGTACCAGGCATAGACCTTGAGTTGGGTGTCGTTCACCACCATCGTGGAGAGGCCATCGACGATCGCGCTGCGGGAATCGTTCACGTAATCCACGGACACCAGCGGCCGGGTTTCGTAGCCGAGGATCCCCTGCAGGGGGCCCTTAGCGGCCTCCACAAAGGCCAGGTTCACCTCCTCCACGGTCACGCCGCGCTTGAGCTCGAACACCGCATCGGTGAGCGAGCCATTCAGCAGTGGCACCCGCACGGCATGGCCATTCAGCTTGCCCTGCAGCTCCGGGAAGATCATCCCGATCGCCTTGGCCGATCCGGTGGTGGTGGGAATCAGGCTCTGGCCGGCGGAGCGGGCCCGGCGCCAATCGCTCTTGAAGGCATCCACCACCACCTGGGTGTTGGTCACATCGTGGAGCGTGGTGATCGAGCCGTGTTCGATCCCGAAGCTTTCGTGCACCACCTTGACCACCGGTGCCAGGCAGTTGGTGGTGCAGGAGGCGGCGGTGATCAGCCGGTGCAGGCTGGGGTCATAGAGGTGGTGGTTGATGCCGAAGACGATGTTCAGTGCCTCGGCGCCGGCGATCTCTCCCTTCACGGGGCAGGCCACCACGACGCGTTTGAGGCCGAGCTGATCGAAATAGGGCTGGAGGGTTGCTGGCGTCTTGAACTTGCCGCTGCATTCGAGCACCATCTCCACGCCGGCCTGGCGCCAGGGCACGGCGGTGGGGTCCTTCGCCTGGCTGTAGCTCACCGGGGTGGTGCCCACCAAGAACCCTTGGCTGTTCTCCGGTAAACCCGCTTTGGCCTGCACCGCCTCCTGCCAGCGGCCATGTACAGAATCGAAGCCGAGCAGGTGGGCCGCCGTGGGCGCATCACCCGCCGGATCGTTGACATGAACGATCTCGATGCCGGGCCGGCCCCAGAGGGCCCGGAAGACGAGGCGGCCGATGCGTCCGAAGCCGTTGATGCCGATGAGCATGAGAAAGGAGCTTGCGCTCCGGGCATTGGCGAAACCATACATCAACAAGGGTTGATGGATCTGGTGTTCCGCAACACAGGTGTGTCGTTCTCGTGCCGTCTTGTGCCTGATTCAGGGACACGGATCAGTCCCGGTCACTCGCTCGGACAAAACCTCAGGGCTTGGCCGCCACCATGAATCATGGCCAACCGAGATGAAGGCTCCGACCTCCGCATGATTTTTTCAGGTTAGGGTCGCTGGAGAGGCTGCTCAGCAGAACAGCAGGCCTGATGATGTCGATTTTGCTCATCCGGTTCGGTGTAGAACGAGATGGCAGACCTCTAACACACGTCAGCTCTCAGTAATTGAAACGTCTTTGCTGCGAAGGCTATCGCCGAGATCGTGCACAGCAATACCAAGCAAAATATGCATCAACCCTTCCAGGGTAGAGGAGGTGTTCATGCCAATCGGCCACAGAACATCCAAAAAAACCGCGATGAGTTCAAGCAAGAGCATGAGAGAGTTCGCGACCACATGATGCAGACCAAAGGCTTTGCTTAATCTTTTACAAGCATCGCCTGAGAAGATCAGCTCAGATCATCGACGACTTCCTTGGCAGCATTAGAAACCTTCTCGGCAACTGATTGAGCTGCATACTTGAGATCCTCTGCCACATTTATGGCCGACTCCTACACAGGCTGAATCAGAGTATTCCACACTGGCCATCTCCACAGAAGAAGCCAGCCCTGGATACGCTTCTCATCAATGTAGCTGCCTACCATAAAATTTTTGTGTAAAGTTCTAATTAAAAATGCCGCGTTTTTGCATCAGTGGGCGACGGTGATGGGCAGGGCTAGAGTGTGTTCTTGCTTCCAGCACAAAATACAATTGTTCATCTTCCGTCCTCGCAGCGGATTTCCAGAATGCTAGGTACAACTCTGTGCACAAATGGAGTGGCATTCCGCGTATGGGCGCCGCACGCCAAGCAGGTTTCTGTTATTGGCACCTTCAATGATGATGATCCATTCCGTCCAGGCAATTTCATGACAATCACGGCTCGGCTGGAGCATCTCAAGCGCCTTGGTGTGAATGCCATGCAGATCATGCCCTTGGGGCAATTGGACAGCTGGTCGGAGGAGGACAAGGGGGGAATTGAGTTCTATATCGATGCTCGAGCTTGTACGCCCTGGGGTGAAACGCGCCCTAACTATAGGCGAGCGGAAGTGCGTCAACTTATTCTCGACAACGTCTTGATGTGGCTTGTTCCGTCTTGAGTTGACGGCTTGAGAATTGACAATGCTCTATCTGTTTGTAAGTTCAACGAAGGTGATTCACACGAACTACCAGACGGCTGTAGCATCCTTCAAGCGATCAATGAAACCGTCTCTCGCTCATGCCCTGGCCGGATCACAATGGCAGTGGATTTGCAAAGTAATCATTGGACCACTATGGATGTTGGTGCGCGGGGAGCGGGTTTCGCCCCCCAAGGGGACCCGCACGTTGTCCGACCCATACGCGATGCGATTCTTTATCGCTATAACGACGATGCATTCGAGCGGCTGATCTACAGCAAATCCCATGATGATGCCGCCAAAGGTCAGTCTCTGATCCCCCAGGAGGTTGACTCTACTGATCCCACCGGCTGGAATGCTGGCCTTGCAGCTCTGGGATCGTGGCGAGCCCGGTGATGATGTCGTTGTCATCGCCAATTTCTTTCACGAACCTCAAGATGATGACGTGATTATCCAGGCAAGACCAATGATCCAGGCAGGACCACGTGCAGTGGTATCGATCTTGGCAGGAGCAATGCAGCCATGAAACACTTCCGGATCACCCATCGGACAAAGTATACATACTCTTGTCCTGTTCAACTGGGTCCCCATGCATTGCGTCTGCGCCCCAGGGAGGGGCACGACTTGCGAATTGAGTCGTCAACACTGACGGTTCAACCCTACGCATTTCTGCGCTGGCACCGTGATGTCGAGGGGAATTCGGTGGCCATCGCTGACTTTAAAACTCTGTCAGATCAATTGCTGATCGAAAGTGTTTTGCTGATCGAACAATACGACCAGCAGCCGCTTGACTTCCTGGTGCAGGACTATGCCGTGAATTACCCATTCACCTACAACCTTGAGGATTGTGTGGTTCTGCAGCCCTATCTGTTGGCCAATACGGATCAATTCGATTCATCCTTGGCCCAGTGGTTGACTTCTGTTTGGTGTCGAGGAGAGCCCATCGAAAGCTATACACTTTTGCAGCGGATTAATCTCGCTATTCATGCTATGATCTCCTATCAACGGCGCGAGGAGCCGGGAGTGCAAACACCTGCTCAGACATTGTTCAAGCAAACCGGATCCTGCCGAGACCTGGCTTTCCTGTTCATGGAGGTGGCCAAGCAGCTTGGCTTTGCCTCTCGGTTTGTGAGTGGGTACAGCTACACGACCATTTCATCACAGGATGCAGGCAGCACCCATGCCTGGGCGGAAGTCTTTCTCCCCGGTGCTGGGTGGAAGGGTTTTGATCCCACACGGGGTGACATCGTGGGAGAGAATTACATCCCAGTTGCCGTTGGTCGCATGCCGCACTTGGTGCCTCCCATTTCTGGATCGTTTCACGGCAAGGCGGTCTTGCAGGCGATGACTGTTTCCGTCATTGTCGAACGACTCAACACCTAGACCCCCTGCGAGAGGCACACGCCTAGTGGCCAGGCTCGCTGGGCGCTGCGGAACCGTTGATTAACTAAACTTGATCAATCTGAAGAGCCGCGCCCCATGGCTGTTGCTAATAAGCCGGCCGTTATGGCGAGGCCAGACGGGGCGCCGTCCGATTCCGCGTCGCCTGAGCCAGCCCTCTGCCTCGATCGGGCGCAGCCTCTGCTGCGCGCCCTGGCCGAGCCGATCCGCCTCCAGGTGGTGCTGGCCCTGCAAGACGGTGAACGCTGTGTCTGCGATCTCACCGGCGACCTGGATCTGGCCCAATCGAAGCTCTCCTTTCATCTCAAGGTGCTGAAGGAGGCCGGCCTGATCCGCGCCCGCCAGGAGGGCCGCTGGATCTACTACCGCCTGGATCCCGCTGCCCTGATCGCTCTGCAGCACTGGCTTGGCCAGCTGGCCGCCGGCTGCCGAACCCCGGCCCCGCCCTGCTGCTGAGCTTCCCCTTACTCCTGTAGCCCCGATCCACCACCGGCTCCCGAACCCCATGGCCACCCCTGCCCCCACCCGTTTCGATCCGATCGCCAGGGGCAGCGAGGAAGCGGCACGCTTGCCGTGGCTGGATCGTTTAGTGCCGGTCTGGATCCTGCTGGCGATGGCCGCAGGGCTGTTGTTGGGCCGGCTGGTACCCGGCCTGCAGGGGCTGCTGGGCAGGGTGCAGCTGGGCCACACCTCCCTACCGATCGCCCTCGGCCTGCTGCTGATGATGTACCCGGTGTTGGCCAAGGTGCGCTACGGCGAGCTCAGCTCCATGGCCGGGGATCGGCGCCTGCTCAGCCTCACCCTTGCGCTCACCTGGGGCCTCGGGCCGCTGCTGATGTTCAGCCTGGCCTGGTTGTTTCTGCCGGATCAGCCGGCCTTCCGCACCGGACTGATCCTGATCGGCATCGCCCCCTGCATCGCCATGGTGCTGATCTGGATCGATCTGGCCCAGGGAAACCGCGAAGCGGCCGCCCTGCTGGTGGCGATCAATTCGATCCTGCAGGTTCTTATATATGCAGTGCTCGGCACCTTCTATCTCCAGGTTCTGCCGGCTTGGCTGGGGCTTGATAGCCAGATCGTGCGCTTCTCGTTCGGGGAGATCGCCCGGGCGGTGCTGATCTTTTTGGGGATCCCGCTGGTGGCGGGCTTTCTCACCCGTCTGATCGGTGTGCGCCTCAAGGGGCCTCGCTGGTACGAACAGGTCTTTCTGCCGCGGATCGGGCCCTGGGCGCTCTACGGGCTGCTGTTCACGATCGTGGTGATGTTCGCCCTGCAGGGTGAGGCGATCACCTCGAATCCAGCTCAGGTGATCCAGGTGGCCATCCCGTTGCTGCTGTATTTCGTGCTGATGTGGAGCATCGCCTTTGCTGTGGGCAAGCGAAGCGGCCTTGACTACCCCCGCACAACGGCCCTGGCGTTCACGGCAGCCGGCAACAACTTCGAGCTGGCGATTGCGGTGTGCATCAGCATCTGGGGTGTGACATCACAACAGGCCCTGGCCGGGGTGATCGGGCCGTTGATCGAGGTGCCGGTGCTGGTGAGCCTGGTGTATTTGTCGCTCTGGTTGCGACCTCAGTTCCGGGTTGAGCGATGAAGCTCCTCGTGGTGGATCACGACCCGTCGTCCCCTGCCATGCCCCCTCCTTACCAACCCTCCCTGCTGCGGCTGCTGCATGGCATCACCGCCCTGCTCGTGCCCCTGGCCTGGCTCACGGGATTGATGGTGTATTCCTTCCACGACGGCCGCTTCGGTCGGCTGCCATTCACGCTTCCCGGAGCGTGGATCGACATTCACGGCACGGTGGGGGTGCTGCTCTGGCCGATCGCCCTGTTGTTCGGCTTCTATGCCCTCACGGCCGGTCGGGCCCGGCTGCGGCAACCTGCGAACGCCATCGCCCTCCTGGCTCTGAGCCTTGCTGTGGGCAGCGGCAAGCTCATGCAGGAGGACTGGCTACGGGATGGCCGGCTGGATCACATCGTCTACGCCGTGCATCTGCTGGCCTGGCTACTGATTGCCCTCGCCGTGAGCATCCACATCACGGCGGTGCTGCAGCGCGGTGGCCTGCCGCTGGTCCGTTCCATGGCCAGCCTTCAACTGCGCTCTGGAGATCGTCCAGGCCACTGGTTCGCTCAGATCCGTCGATCCTTCAAGGTGGGTCGCTGACCCCGGCGGGCCTGGTCACCATCGCGAGGGCCAGCCGTTCATGCAGCCGCTGCATCGGCCGCCGCCGGGGGCTGCCGGTCAGGGCATGGCCGTGCTGCCCACCCGCAGGGTGGAGCCCTGGTCGCTGGCGATCACCTGGAGGCCGCTGCGGATCCGCTCCCGCAGGGCCGCCACATGGCTGATCACCCCGATCAGGCGGCCCCCCTCCCGCAGGCGATCGAGTTCATCCATCGCCAGCTGAAGGTTGTCGGGATCGAGGCTGCCGAAGCCCTCGTCCACGAACAGGGCATCGAGATGCACGCCGCCGGAATGGGCCTGCACCGTGTCGGCCACCCCCAGGGCCAGGGCAAGGGAGGCCTGGAAGGTCTCGCCCCCCGAGAGGCTGGTCACCTCCCGCTCCTCACCGGTGAAGGCATCGCGCACCCGCAGGTTGAGGCCGGCGTTGCGGCCGCCACGGCCGCCGGCGTCGGTGAGTCGCAGCTGGTAGCGGCCGGAGGTCATCAGGTCGAGGCGCTGGTTGGCGTAGGCGCAGATCTCGGCCAGGTACGCCGAGAGCACCCAGCGCTGCAGGGAGATGTAGGGCGCTGTCTTGCCCTGGCAGCGGTTCGCCACATCGCTCAGCAGCTCAGAGCGGGCTTCCTGGTCCGCCAGGGCTCCGGCGAGCCGGCGGTGCTCCTCACTGAGGCGGTGGATGTCGTCCTCGGCGCCGCGGGCTTCGCTGTGGCGTTCCACGGCGGCGGTGCGGGCCCCGTCCGCAGCGACTTCGGCAAGCTCAGCTGCAGCCGTGTCGGGCCGCAGCTCGGGCAGCTCCAGTAGGTCCGGGGCGGCCAGGATCGCCCGCTGGCTGATGAGCGCCTCGCGGAACGCTTCGATCCGCCGCCGCCAGCCCGTTCGCTCCTGCTCGCTGCGCAGGGCTGCCGCCAGGGCCGCCGCATCGGCGATGCCCGCAGCCTCCAGGTCCCGCTCCAGGCGGGCGGCCGCCTGCTCCTGGCGGGTCCGCAGCCGGGCGTCGGCTTCGCTGCAGCGGGCGAGGGTCTCGAGGGCCTGCTCCACTGCCGAGAGGCTGTCCAGCACCTGGCGAGGCGCCACCCCCTCGCCCAGCTCGGCCGCCACGGCAACATCCTCTTCACCAGCTCTTTGGATCGCGTCAGCCGCGCTGCGTTCCTGCACCGCCGCAGTGGTGGTGGCCGCTTGCAGGGAGCTCTCCAGGGATGTGATCAGCCGGCCCTGCTCCGCCAGGCTCTGCTCCAGCTGCGGCAGCCGCTCGGCCTGCTGTCGCGCGGCGGTGAGGGCCAGCTCCGCCTGTTCGGCGTCACGGATGGCCGCCGCCGGATCCTCGGCAGCCGCCCCCGCCTTCTCCAGCACGGCCTCCAGCCGGATGCGGATGTCGGCGAGGTGCATCACGGCGGCCTGCTGCTCCTGGTAGGCCTGGTTCAGGGCCGCTTCGGCGGCCTCGATCTGTCCCGCGTCCACCGCGTCGGCGGCGCTCCGGGCGGGTTGGGGGTGGTGGCTGGAGCCGCAGACCGGGCAGGGGCTTCCGGCGTTGAGGTCGCCGGCCAGTCGCGCCGCCATGCCCGCCAGCTGGCGGTCGCGGAGGGTTCTGAGGGCGGACGTGGCCAGCTGCAGCCGTTGCTCGGCGGCGCCCAGGCTTTCGATCGCTTCGCCTTCGAGCCGGCGGCCCTTGCGCACTTGGCGGCTCGCCAGGGCCCGCTCGGCCAGCGAGTTCTTCGCCTGGGTGAGGCCGTCGAGGCGATCGGCGGCCGATCGGGCGGCCTGCAGCACCGCCTCGGCGGAGAGCCGCTGATCCCTCAGCAGCTGAAGCTGCCGCTGCACCTGCGCGATCTCCGCCTGGGCTTGCTGCTGCAGCGCCTGGGCCCGGGTGGCCCGGTCCCGAGCCTGGCGGGCCTCCTCGGCCTGGCGGGCCAGCCCCTCCACCTCCACCCGCCGGGTGGCCAGGACCGTTCGGGCACGCTGCAGATCAGAGCTTTCCGGGAGGCTCAATAGGCCGAGGGCCACCACCGCATCCGGCAGGCCCCGGGCCCCATCCCGCACCGCCGCCGCCCGTTCCAGTTCCCGCCGCAGGCGCAATTCCAGGTCTTGAAGGTCCCGGCGGGCCGCCTGGTCTGCTTCCAGGCTGGGCCGCAGGGCTTCGGCGCGGTCGGCAGCGGCCAGCTGCAGGGCCAGGGCTTCGATCGCCGGCTGCTGGGGTTCGAGCTGCGCCAGTTGGGTCCGGGCTGCGGCACGACGATCGAAGCGCTCCGCCGCCTGGACCACCGAGGCGCGCTGCCGTTGGGCCCGCTCCAGCGCTTCGCTGGCCAGGCGCCGGGTCTGCTCGCAGGCGGCCACCACCCGCCGGATCCGCTCCAACAGCCGATCTAGGCCGGCCTGGTCGGTGGGTGTGCCAGGGTCACTGGCTGATGCTGGTCTTTCGGCTCCCATGGGGACTTGGGAGCGGCTTGCGCCCTCGCCTTCGGCCCTGCCGTGGGGTTGATCGGCGAAGGGGAGCCATTCCTGGGCGGCCTGCTCGCGCAACCAGGCCAGGTGCCGCTTCTGCTCCTCGATCGCCCGAAGGGCCGTGCGGGCCTGCTCCTCCAGCCAGCTGCCGGCCCGCTCGTGGATTTCCGTTTCGAAGAGGGTCTTGAGCAGGGCTTCGCGCTCCTCGGCCTTGGCGCGCAGCACCTCGGCGAAGCGGCCCTGGGGCAGCAGGATCACCTGCCGGAACTGGGCCGCATTCAGCCCCACGATTCTCTCCACCTCCCGGGTGACCTCGCCGGTGCGGCTGGCCACGGGCTGCTGCTCCGTTCCCAGCACCCGGAAGAGGGCGGCCGCCGCCAGCTTCTCGGTGGTGCCGCTCCCCCGCAGCTTGGTGGCGGTGTAAGGCGGGGTGCGTTCCACCCTGTAGCGGGCGCCACCGGCGGAGAAGTCGAGCTCCACCCGCGGCACCGCCTGGGGCGGGGCATGGTCGGAGCGGAGGCCCTTCACGCCCCGCTCCCCCGACACTTCGCCATAGAGGGCGAAGCTCATCGCATCGAGCAGGAAGGTCTTGCCGGCGCCGGTGCTGCCGTGGATCAGGAAGAGGCCCTCGTCGCTGAGGGCGTCGAAGTCGATGGCCACCCGTTCGGCATAGGGGCCGAAGGCCTCGATCACCAGGTGGTGGGGCTTCACCGTTCCCTCCCGCGGCCGGCGGCATCCAGGGCCAGGCGCAGGAGATCCAGCTCGGCGCTGCTGGCCGGCCGGCCCTGCTGATCAGCCAGGAAGAGACCAGCCAGCTCCAGGGGGGAGCGGGCTTCGCGGATCCGCCGGCTGCGCTCGTCGCCGCTGGAGCGCTCCACCGCAGGCGGTTGGTGACGCAGCTCCACCGCATGGGGAAAGCGCTCCCGCAGCCGGGCCATGGCCTGAAGGGGCAGGACCTCATCGGTGAGGATCGCCCGCACCCGGGCTTCCCGGGTCCGCTCGAAGGTCGGATCGCTGCAGAGGGTCGCCAGGGTGCCCTCGATCGTCTGCAGGCTCCGCCCAACGCCCAGGGGCACCACCTCCACCGCTGGCGTGCCATCGGCGGCCAGCTCCACGATCCGCACCGATTTGCGGTGCCGCTCCTCGGAGAAGGAATAGGGCAGGGGCGTGCCGCTGTAGGCCAGCCGCGGGCCATCCAGCTGCTGGGAGCCATGCAGGTGGCCCAGGGCCACGTAATCGAAGCCGGCGAAGGTCTCCACGCTCACCCGGTCCACCTGGCCCACGCTCAGCTCCCGCTCGGAATCGGAACCCTGCCCGCCGGCCACAAAGGTGTGGGCCACCAGCACCGAGCGGGTTCCCGGCCGGCGCTTGAGGTCGCGGCGGATGCCCTGCAGGGCCAGGCGGGTGGTGGCCTCATGGCTGAAGCGGGCCGGGGGCCCGGCTGGAAGCTCCAGGGCCACCTCCTCGGCGGAGTCGCATCCCTCAGGGTTTGGCCCTGCCAGCAGCCGCGGACCATCCACCACGGGCTCGAGGTAGGGGAGGGGGTACACCGCCACCGCTGTGCCCCCGGCGGCGGGTTGCACCAGCACCGGCTCGGCGGCCCGGGTCACGGCGCCCCGGATCGTCACCCCCAGGGCGCTGAGCAGGGGGTCGTAGACCGAAACGCGCACGTGGGAGTCGTGGTTGCCGGCGATCGCCACCACCGCGATGCCGGCGCTGCGCAGCCGCGCCAGGGTTTCGGTGAACAGCGACACCGCCTCGGCCGGTGGGATGGCGCGGTCGTAGAGGTCGCCGGCGATCACCACCAGATCCACCGCCGCCTCGCGGGCCAGCACCACGATGCGGTCCAGCGCCTCGGCCTGCTCATCGAGCAGGGAGGCCCCGTGGAAACTCCGCCCGAGGTGCCAGTCGGAGGTGTGGAGCAGGCGCATGGGGCGACGTTAGGGCCACAACAAGCGCCGCCATCGGCGGGCGGATGATGGCTACAGCCTCATCCCCGTGCTGGCCCTGGACGCCGTAGGCAGGCCTCGCTAGCCGCACCGCTTGCGATCAAGCTCTTGGTCCCCCTGAGTGCCGCTCCCGCTGCCCCTGCGGCATCGCCACCGGCAGCACCTGCCTCGCCCCATACCGTCCCGTCC
>Ga0209298_10002643_pt1 | contig 11091 bp, 14 predicted proteins | sample S_140806_EF_Meta_FD_187325 | JGI IMG/M metagenome (GOLD analysis project Ga0209298, IMG submission 187325) | Freshwater microbial communities from Lake Simoncouche, Canada to study carbon cycling - S_140806_EF_MetaG (SPAdes) (version 2) | ecosystem: Environmental > Aquatic > Freshwater > Lake ... | reverse complement strand
CCACCACTAACGGGCGTGCCGCCGGGTCGGGCTGCGTCTGGGCAGTGGCCGTCTGAGGTGTCGCAGCTGGCGAGGGTGGCGTAACCGCTGGTGTAGGTGGGATTGAGGCCGGCACAACCTGGGGTGATGCGCCCGTATTTGCCCCAGGCCCGGGACGCGAAACATCCGCCGCGGAAGGGGCCGGGGCGGATGCGGTGGCAGCCTGGCTTGATGGGGGCGCGGCCTCTCGGGGCGGCGGCGCCGTTGGTGGTGGCCGCGCAGCCGGCGCGGCGGGCGGTGCGGCGGCGGGCCGTGCGGGTGCCGCAGGGGGCGGCGCTGTCTCAGCTTGCGCTGTAGGCGGCACGGTGAGTGAAGCTGGCGGCGATCCAGCCCCTGCTGGCGGCGCGGTGGTGCTGGCCTCGGCGCCATCCAACACATCAATCACCACGCGATTGCCCAGCGAGTAATGGCGAAACCGCGTGCCGGGCAGGGCTTGCAGGACGATCCCACCTTCAATCGCCGATAGGCTCTCAACATTCTTCGGCAGTCGCAAGGCGCCTGAAAGGTCGTATCGCGCCGGCGCATCAAAGCGTAAAATCAAGCGGTTGCCCGCTTCTTCAGCCCGGTAGGGAACTGCTTCGGGCCAATCCATCACCACCCGGCCATAGGTCGGGTGGCTCCCGACCCTTAGGCCGACAGCGGGTGCCTGCTGCGCAAAAGCCGGAACGCCCAAGGCGAACCAGATCATCAGCAAGGCACCCGCCAGGCGCATCAATCGAAGCTCGCCAAAAGCCGGTCAATTTCGCTCTGCGAAACGCCAGCACCTGGAAGCTGCGGACCATTGGCCAGCTTTTCGCCTTCGGTACGCCTGTTGTCCTGCACGGGCGCGGCAACCGCCACCGGGGCTGCATTGGGGCCCGGCATCCCGCTGGCGGCGGAAACCACCGATGCAATTCTGCCTTCAATCGCCTTGAGAGCTGTCACAACCTTGCCAATCCGCTGCCCGGTGATGTCCTGAAAGGAACAGGCTTCGTATATCCGAGTGACCGCGCCTTGCAACTTGTCCGCCGCTTCGCCGGACAAATCGGTTTGCAACTGCTCCAGCGTTTCGCAGCAATCCAGGATTTCATTGGTCGCATGCGCCGTATGTTCGACGATGGCATCCAATTCATCAGTGGCCGAGGGGATATGCGCATCGCGGATATCTTCGACCTTGAGGGCGGCGATTTCGGCCTTGGCGCGCGCGATGGTGCGCCCAAGCCCTTCCAGTTCGGCCAGCAGGACGGATTCCTTGGCGGTCAAATCGCCCGCCATGGTCGCGAGCACGGCGCGCACCGTGGTCTCGATCCGGTCGCCTTCCGGCCCTTGGGGGGTTCCGTCAGGCATGGACCAGCACCTTTTCGATCTTTTCGCGGAGCGTCTCAGCGTTGAAGGGCTTCACGATGTAATTGGAAACGCCAGCCTGCTTGGCGGCCACCACGTTTTCGGTCTTGCTTTCGGCGGTGATCATGATGAACGGCATCTCCTTCAGCCGCTGATCCGCCCGCACTTCCTTGAGCAGGTCAAGCCCGGTCATGGGCGCCATGTTCCAATCGCTGATCACGAGCCCAAAATTGCCCGCGCGCAGCTTGGCCAAGGCTTCCTGCCCATCCACAGCTTCATCAACATTGTTGAATTCAAGCTGCTTCAGAAGGTTGCGGATGATGCGCAGCATCGTCCGATAGTCGTCCACAATCAGGACATTGATGTTCTTATCCATGGTTCTCCACCGTTTGCCGACCGGATCATTCGGCCTACTCGCTTCCCGGCCGATTCGCCCGGTGTCTCGCCAATTCGGCGGTGAGAACCCGGGCCTTTTCGGGCCGCATCGCACCGATCACCGGTGCCATTTTCCGTTCGCCCATGCGATCCAGGATTTGGATCACCACAGGCAATTCCAATTCCTCGAAAATCGCCGCGGCTTCCCGCGGGCGCATGCTTTCGTAGGTGCGGACTAAGCCGCGCCAGCCAGATTCCTCGCGTTCGCCACGGGTGCGTTCCATGGCTTCAAGGCGCTGCTGAAGCTGCGTTAGTTCTTCTATGCGCTGACCCAAACGGCGCTCTGACGCCGCCAGGACCAATTCGCGGGAGGCGACGGTTTGTTCCCGCGCCTCCAGTTCCGACCGCCTGGCACGCAACTGTTCCAGCAGCGCGCGTTCGGCCTGGGAGATCGGGTTTGGCGCTTCCTCAAGCCCACCTTCGGGCCTTGGGCCAAGTCGCTGGAAACCACCTGTCGGCCGCTGCGCTTCGGGCGCCACCGACAGGGGGGGGGTAACTTCTGCCGCCCGCGCCGGTGCGACTGAGGGCACCGGGGCGGGTTCGCCGCGCAGCAGCGGGCGGATGATGTTTTCTGACTTTACAAGGAATAAGCCGCCCATAGCGATGATCGCCAAGGGCAAAAGGCGCGGTTTGAACATCAGCGAGCCCCCTTTCCGGTACCGATGGAAAGAGCACGAAGCAAGTCGCGTTCCGCTTGACTGCGGAGCGGACTATCATCGCTTTGCGGCTCTCGGGTGGGGCGTGATGCAGCCGGGGCGGGCGGTGGTTCATGGCCGGCCATAGGTCGGCCCGCGCGCACCAGGGATTCCAATCGATCCGCCAGCGTTTCCGCGCGTTCGATCAGAAAGCGCAGATCATCCCGCAGCGGTTCTGCCGTTGTTACCCGTTCCTGCACCTGCCGCCCGGAAAGTTCCGCCGTAGCGCGCAGGCGCAGAATGGCCGATTCTGCCGCCGCCGCGGCTTCTGAAAGGCCCTGGGCGCTGGACTCCATGGCCGTGCGGTCCTTGCGAATTTCGCGCAAAGCCCGTTCCAGCCGGACGGCAAAGGGGATCGCCGCGCCAAGCAGCACAAGCAGGGTCAGCTGCAGGCCCCATTCAAGCCAGGAGAATGACATCATGACGAAGCCCCCTTCCGACGTTCGACCTCTCGGTCGATCCGAACGGCCAGGCGCTGGCCCTTGCGGCCCATTTCTCCCTCAAAAAGCGGCACATCGCCGCAGCGCAGCCTCACCGGCGCCCCTGGTGGGACGCCCAGCGCAATCTGATCCCCCACCTTCAGGTTGAGCACCGAAGAAAGCGGCATCATCTGCTCATCCAGCACAACATCCAGACCGATATCCGTATGGCGCAATTCCTCGGCCAAATGGGTTTCCCAAATGCTGTCGCGGCCGAATTTCTCGCCCATGAATTGCTGCAGCAGCAATTCGCGCACGGGTTCCAGCGTTGCGTAAGGCAGCAGGATTTCTAGCTTCCCGCCGCGATCTTCCATATCCACCCTGAGCCGCACCAGGACGCAGGCATTGGATGGCCGGCTGATCACGGCAAAGCGAGGGTTCACCTCAAGCCGTTCAAAGCGGAAATGTACCGGGCAAAGCGGTTCAAAAGCCGCCGTCAGATCATCCAGCACCACACCGACCAGACGTTCCACCAGGGTGCGTTCAATGGTGGTATAGGGGCGGCCTTCAATGCGCATCGCGGCGGTGCCCCGTCGCCCGCCCAGCAACACATCCACCACTGAATAGATCAGCGCTGAATCTACGACCGCGAGGCCGTAATTATCCCATTCATCAGCCCGCGTGACCCCAAGCATGGCCGGCAGCGGCACCGAATTCAGATAATCCCCGAAGCGGAGGGAGACGATGCCGTCAATGGAGACATCCACATTGTCGGAGGTGAAATTGCGCAGCGTGGTGGACATGAGCCTGACCAGCCGGTCAAACACAATTTCCAGCATTGGCAGGCGTTCATAGGAAATCAGGCCAGAGGAAATGATCCGCTGGATGCCGCTTTCCTCAGCGTCCCGCGCTGGGCCGACGCCAAAACCCAAAAGACTGTCAATTTCAGCCTGATTGAGGACGCGCGCCGCATCCGCAGCAACCGCCGGCGCAGCTTCTCCTTCGGTTGATCCTTCTTCCTCAAGCGCGGCCCCCCAGGCCGCGGCGAGGTCTTCTTCTTCGCCCGTGCCGCTCATTGGACCAAAATCTCCACGAACAGCACGTCATTGACGCGGATCTGCTGCGCATCACCGCGGCCTGCCTGGGCTACCGCGATATTGGCGCGGGCCACCAATTCTTCCCGCAGGCGCTGGGTGCCGGCTGAACCGCGCAATTCTTCGGGCCGGACTTCCCTGAGGTAGGTTTGGAACAGGTCAAGCAGCCGCGGCATGGAAGCCTGGACCGCTGCCCCGTCTTCAGGGCGGGCCAATTCTAGCTTGCTGCGGAGCTTCACATACACCGCCCGACGCCCTGGGGCGTTGAGGTTTGTCACAATCTCCGGCATGTCCAGGAACGCCACGGCGCGCGGCCCAGGTTCCCGTTCGGCCGTAGCGGCAGGCGCACCCATGCCGAGCAGCGGCGGCAGGATGCCGCCGAACCAAAGCCCAGCCCCGATCGCGACCAGCAGCACAGGCAAGGCGAGGAGCAGGAGCTTCTTGCGCCCTCCGCCCTTCTTGACCTCCTGTACTTCCTCACTGGCCTCAATTTGCCCTGACATAAATCTCTCCTTCGCGATGCATTCTGACAGGCTCCGATTAAAGAAGCCTTGCGGCAGGCCTTGCCGGGCCAAAAAGGTTTGAACCGGCAAGTTCTGCCCTGAACAACCTCTATAAAGGATGGCACGCCAGTTGCACCAAGGTTTTTCAAAAGGTTTTTGTCAAAGGTTTTTGTCAAAACTCTTTTGGGGGCGGCGGCGCACTGCATCCGTCCCTAATCTTTCACTGGTCGGGGGTCCATTGTCCTGGACCCCATTAGGGAGCCCTTATGGATTCGCCCGGTTACATCCTGATGTCGCGACTGTCGCTCCAGGAACGTTCGACCCAGGCCATGGCGAATAACATCGCCAATGCCGACACGCCGGGCTTCCGGGCGATGCGGCCGATTTTTGGCCAAGTCATGGTGAACATCCGCGGTGCCGGCGGCATGCCGGGGGATTCTTCCATGTCCCTTCCCCAGGACCGGGCGACTTGGCGTGATATGACCCCCGGCCCCCTTCAGACAACCGGCAATAAGCTGGATGTCGCGATTGATGGGGAAGGCTTCTTCGTGGTCGAAACCCCCAAGGGCGAACGCTATACGCGTGCCGGGCGGTTTTCTATCGGCGCCAATGGCCGGCTTGTGGATCAAGAAGGCAATGCGGTGCTGGATTCCCGGAATCGGCCGATCTCCTTCTCGGCCCAGGACACCCAGATCGAAGTAACCAAGTCCGGCACGATCCAAAGCGAGAATGGAGAGATTGCGCGGTTGCAGGTGGTGCGCTTTGAAAAGCCGCAGAATCTGATGGGTGAGGGTAATCGCCTGTTCGACGCCAACAATGAGGCGCCGGTCCCGATTGAGCGCCCCAAGGTGGTGCAGGGCGCGCTTGAGGGCAGCAATATCTCACCGATCCTGGAAATGACACGCCTGACCGCGGAAATGCGCGAATTCCAATACGCCAGCAACTTCACCGAACGCGAAGGTGAACGCATTTCTAACGCGGTCGAGCGCATCATGCGCCGCCGTTCTTAAGACAGAATAGGAAACATCCGCCATGCGTTCTTTGCAAATCGCCGCCACGGGCATGCAGGCCCAGCAGACCAATATCGAAGTCATTTCGAACAATATCGCCAATATCTCGACTACTGGATTCAAGCGGCGCCGGGCCGAATTCCAGGATCTGATTTATCAGAATCTGCGCCGCACCGGATCGCAAAGCGCCGATACCGGCACGCTGCTGCCTTCCGGTGCCCAGCTTGGCCTTGGTGTGCGTACGGCGGCGATCTACCGCATCAGCGAACAGGGCAATCTGCAACAGACAGAAAACCGCTTCGATATCGCGATCCGCGGCAATGGCTATTTCCAAGTGCTGATGCCTTCCGGGGAAACCGCCTACACGCGTGATGGCACCTTTGGCCTTTCCGCCAATGGCACGATTGTGACCGCGGAAGGCTTCACGGTTCAGCCGGCCATCACCATTCCGCCGGCGGCGCGTGATGTCACCATCAATGCCACGGGTGAGGTACTTGCCAAGATTGATGGCCAGGTCCAGCCGCAGAATGTTGGTCAGATCCAGCTTGCAATCTTCGCCAATGAGGGCGGCTTGGAAGCCATCGGCGAAAACCTATTCCTGGCCACACCTGGTTCTGGCGATGCACAGCAGGCAGCCCCCGGCCAGGCTGGCTATGGGCAAGTGCTGCAGGGCTTCATTGAAACTTCCAACGTGAATGTCGTGCAGGAAATCACGGCGCTGATCACCGCGCAGCGCGCCTATGAAATGAATTCCCGAGTGATCTCGGCGAGCGATGAAATGCTTTCCACCCTCACAAGGCTTAAGTAATGAATAGGCGCCTTCTTCTTGCGCTGCCTGTCGGGCTGCTTGCGCTGCCGGGCAAGGCGCGGGCGCAGACGGTGGCCGTGCGGTCACATACCTTGGTCGAAGATCAGGTCCTCCGCATTGCCGATATCTTTGAAGGTTCGTCGCGTGGCGATGTGGTGGTTGGCGCTGCACCCAACCCGGGCCAGCGCTTTGTCATCGAAGCATCGCAGCTTGCCGGCATTGCGCGCCGCTTCAATGTTGAATGGCGCCCAATGTCCGGTTCGGAGCGGAGCGTGATTGAACGCCCAGGTCAGGCGCTATCGCGCGAAGCCGCGATTGAGGTCTTGCGCGCGGAGTTGCTGGGGCTTGGCCTGCCAGCCGATGCAGAGCTTGAACTTGCGAGCTACTCGCCCCCGATTTTGCCGTTGAACGCGCTACCAAGGCTTTCTGCTGAAGGTGGGAGCTACGAAAACGCTTCCAATCGCTTCGCCGCTACATTGATTGTGATGGCCGATGGTATGCCTAGCATTCGGATGCGTGTCACGGGCCGGGCTATTGCCACCGCGCCTGCCATTGTCGCCACGCGGCGGCTTGCAGTTGGTGACGTTGTGGGGCCTGAGGATGCCAAGCTGGTTCAACTACGCGCTGAACGCGTGCGCCCAGGCACGGCGCAGCGCCTGCAAGATGTGGTTGGCATGCAATTGCGCCGCCCGATCGGCACGGAATTGCCCTTCATGGGCTCGGATCTCATGGTCCCGCACATTATCGCCAAGAATGAAGTCGTGATGATGGTTGTGGAAGGCCCTGGGCTTTCACTGACCACACAAGGCCGGGCGATGGAAGCGGCGGCTCGTGGTGGGCGGCTCAGTGTAATGAACCTCTCCTCCCGCAATGTGGTGGAGGCGGAGGCGATTGGGCCGGGTCGCGTAAAGGTACGCCTTGGTGGCAGCCCATTACGCACGGCGGAAAGGAGTTAATGATGCGTCTACCCATTCTTCTGCTGGCTGCGGCCAGCCTTACGGCCTGCAGTGCCGCTGAACGGATTTCGCGCATTGGTCAGGGCCCAGAAATGGCCGGTATCGAAAACCCGACTTCGGATCCGCGCTGGCGCCCGGTGACGATGCCGATGCCGAACCCAAGCGAGCCGCCTTTGCAGAATAATAGCCTGTGGCGCCAGGGAAGCCGGACCTTTTTGCGTGATCAGCGCGCCGCGTCCGTTGGTGATCTTGTGACCGTTCTGGTGTCCATCGACGATGAGGCCGATATGGCCAATTCCACCAAACGCAATCGCGACAATAGCGAAAGCATGGGGATTCCCAATCTGCTGGGCCTGGAATCATCTTTTGGCAGGCTTTTCCCAACCGGCTTTGATCCTTCAAAAGCGGTATCCGCCAGCTCCTCAAGCGATGTGAATGGCACGGGCACGCTGAAGCGTTCGGAACAGATTAATCTGCGTGTTGCGGCCACCGTTTCTCAAGTCCTGCCCAACGGTAATCTTGTGGTGGTCGGGCGCCAGCAAGTGCGCGTCAACCAGGAACTACGTGACCTGCAGGTGGGCGGGATCATTCGCCCGCAGGATATCGGTTCCGACAATACGGTGAAGCATGACCGCTTGGCGGAAGCGCGCATCGCCTATGGCGGGCGGGGCACGATCAGCGATGTGCAGCGCCCGCGTTATGGGCAGGAGCTGATGGATATCATTCTGCCATTCTGATCCTGTGATGGCGTGATCCGAATTACTGGATCACGCCAGACTACTTTACGCGAGAGACGGCTTCACCGATCTACATGTTTACGTTCGTAATGCTTGAGATATTTTTGCGTCACGAGATCTGTCTTCACCACCACTGAAACATCGGTGGTGTTGAACTGCTCATCCAACACAGCGCCATCGCCGACAAAGCCCCCCAAACGCAAATAGCCTTTCACGAGCGGCGGTAGCGCGGAGAGTGTGGCGCGCTTGTCTACGCTTTCCGGGTTCTTGCGGCGCATTTCCACAAAACGTTCCGGCAGAGCACGCGGGCACAGTTCCTCGGGCGCCAGATGAAAAGCGTGCAGATAGGTCAGTTGATCGGCCAGCGCATCCAGATCAGTGCCGGGTAGGGAGGCGCAGCCGAACATCAGCGCAATGTCATGGCGAAACACATAGGCCGCGATGCCATCCCACAGCAATTGCAGCGTGCCGCGGCTGCGATAGGCGGCATCCACGCAGGAACGGCCCAATTCCAGCACCGGCGCGGGATAGGCCACCAGGCGAGAGACGTCATATTCGCTTTCTGAATACCAGCGACCAAGCTTTTCGGCGCCCTCACGCTGGATCAGGCGATAGGTGCCGACGACTGATTGGGCGCCTTCACCCCGGTCATGATCCACCACCAGCAGATGATCCGCTATGGGGTCGAAATCATCGCGGTCGCGATGGCTGGCGGCGGTGGCGGCGTCGGGCCGGGCGCCCATTTCCTGATAAAAAACGCGGTAACGAAGCGCCTGCACCGCATCCAACTCATCCGCATTGGTGGCAAGGCGCACGCCCAAATTGCCGGCGCGCAATTCTTCAAAGCCCGCTTCGGGCGGTGCAGCTTCGTCTTGGTTGATTGGCATCAGCAATCCCGTCCCTGGGCGGCCCAATTCCGGGAGAGCCCCAGGGATACAAACCGCTAGACGGATTATAGAAGAGTTTGACTGTTCGCCAAATCAGGTCGCTTAGGGGGTTGCGCCATTGCGTTTGCGGGGTGTGGTGCCAAGGCCGATCTTTTTAGCCAAGGAAGAACGCTGCTTGGCGTAGCGCGGTGCCACCATGGGGTAATCCTGCGCCAAGCCCCAGCGTTCGCGATATTGATCCGGCGTCATGTTGAAGGACGTCTTCAAATGGCGCTTCAACATCTTCATCTTCTTTCCGTCTTCAAGGCAGATGATGAATTCCGGGGTTATGGATTTCGCGATAGGTACGGCCGGTTCGGGGCGTTGCGACAATTGCGCGGGCGCAGATTCTATTGATGACAATGCCCGGTGCACTTCCTGAATCAATGTGGGTAAGGCAGCAGCCGCAACGGCGTTGTTCGACACATGTGCGGACACAATCTGGACCGTGAGGGCCAGAATATTGGTCGGCGCCTTTTCTTCAAACATCATTCAGCTCCCCGATAATTCTATTTTTTCCAGACAGAACTTCCACCCCGATAGAACGAGGCGAAACCAAGTCTACTTTTTGTTCAGCTATATTTTCTGTTGACCGGAATGATTTGGAAGGCGAACCTTTTCTTAAATTCATTGCGAAAAAAAAGCAAGTATTGTTTTTGAGACGGCCATCGCAGGTTTACTGAATGACACTGTTTATCCTAAAGAAATGCGGCGTCTTTGGAAGCGCCGACATTGCCATGTGCCCCACCACCGTGAACCCGGACCATCGCATTGATATTTCATCGGAAACCTGTCCGATGACGTTTGTCCTTGTGCGTCTTGCGCTTGATCAAATGAAAACTGGGCAGGTGTTAGAAATCCGACTGCGTGGGGCGGAGCCGCGCCGCAATATTCCTCTGACCGCGCAGGAACAGGGTCATGAAATTGTCAGCATAATGGATGAAGAAAGCGGAGAATCCATTATCCTGCTGCGCCGGGGTTGAAATCCCCAAAAAATTGTACCTAGCGAATTTCAGATTTTCATCGGTCCGGGCAAATCAATCCGAAGTACCAAGGCATCCGCGCCATCGGCGTAATAGCGCGGCCTTCGCCCAACCTCCCGCGCGCCGGCGCCAGCGTAAAGCGCGCGTGCAGCGGCGTTGGGTTCTGCAACTTCCAGGAATATCTCCACCGCGCTGCGCCGCGCCGCTTCGGCCATAACGCTGGCCAGCAAAAGGCGCCCGAATCCCTGGCCGCGCGCCCCGGGCCGCACGGCAATCGTCACTATTTCGGCTTCCGGCCCCTGCGCCCGCGCCAAGGCAAAGCCAAGCGGCTGATCCTGGCTGATGGCAACCAGGCCAAAATGCCCCGGCAATTCCAACATGGGCGCGAGGGCTGCCGCCCCCCAAGCTTGGCTGGTCGGGAAGGCCTCGGCATGGATTTCCGCGAGCAGTGCTGCGGCCTCAGGCCCCACGGCTACAATATGCGCTGCCATGGGAACTATTCTGGCCGTGTGGTAGCCGGCGGTTCGGCATAAAGCGGCGCAGCGCTGCGCGGCGGCAGGGTGCCGATAAGCCGCTGATGCGCAACTTGCCCCACCGCCTCAGCCGAGGGGAGGGCGGGTGGTTCGGCGCTGGCCGAAAAGCCGCGGGCGATAAGGGCCTCTGCCACCGGTGCTGCTGCATCTCCTATCAGCATCACGGGTCCTTCGGGATCAGGCAGGGCTGCCATTGGTAGGATCATGGGCGCGTCAGGCAGCGCGGACCCCGGACGAAAGATTTCCAGTACCACGCGGCCCTGGCGCTGATCCAGCACGGACCAGACCGCTTGGTCTGCTCGCAAGGCTAGCGGCACGTCTGCGGCCAAAGCTTCCCCCGTGGTTACCCCAATCAAGGGCTTGCCAAGCGCCTGCGCCAAGCCCTCCGCCAGCGCAATGGCGGTGCGCAGCCCGGTAAATCCGCCCGGCCCGACGCCAACCGCAATGGCGTCCAGCGCCGCAGGCGCGACCCCCGCCTCCGCCATCACCTGCTCCGCCATGGGTGGCAGGGCCGCAGGCTGGCCGCGCGGTGCATCATGCAGGGCCGAGGCCAGCACAGTGCCGTCCCGCAGAAGCGCTGCGGAACACCGCGCGAGCGCACCTTCAAGGGCGAGAATCAGCATGTTCCAA
>Ga0209298_10002642_pt1 | contig 11092 bp, 10 predicted proteins | sample S_140806_EF_Meta_FD_187325 | JGI IMG/M metagenome (GOLD analysis project Ga0209298, IMG submission 187325) | Freshwater microbial communities from Lake Simoncouche, Canada to study carbon cycling - S_140806_EF_MetaG (SPAdes) (version 2) | ecosystem: Environmental > Aquatic > Freshwater > Lake ... | reverse complement strand
ATCGGGGCGGCCGCGTAACTCAGCCGTCCGCCGCGCCCGCAAGGAGGGATCATGGCCAATCCCGTCTCGCTGCTGGCGCCGGCCCTGATCCCGTCGTGGAACTTCTTCGACGTCATCGCCGCCTCGATCCACGGCGGTCAGGCCCACACCGGCGTGCTGTTCGGCCTGGTGTTCCTGATCTGCGGCCTGGCCTTCAAGGTCTCCGCTGCGCCGTTCCACATGTGGACGCCGGACGTCTATGAGGGTGCTCCGACCCCGGTCGTGGCCCTGTTCGCCACGGCACCCAAGGTGGCGGCCATGGTGCTGATCGCGCGGACGCTGGAAGGGGCTTTCGGCGGTTCGCATGACCAGTGGGCCCAGGTGCTGATCCTGATCGCGCTGATTTCCTTCGCCGTCGGGGCGTTCGGCGGTCTGGTGCAGAAAGACCTGCAGCGGCTGCTGGCCTATTCCTCGATCGCCAACATCGGCTATGCCCTGCTGGGGATTGCGGCCGGTACAACGGCGGGCGTCCAGGCCATGCTGGTGTTCATGACCCTGTATGTCATCGACCAGTTCGGCTTCTTCGCCATCCTGCTGTCGTTGTCGCGCGGCGGAAAGCCGATCCGCAGGATCGCCGATCTGGCCGGACTTCGGAAGGACAAGCCGGTGACGGCCATTGCCCTGACCGTGCTGTCGCTGTCAGTGCTGGGGATGCCGCCGCTGGCCGGCTTCTGGGCCAAATTCTATGTCTTCGGCGCGGCCGCTGACGCCGGCTACTGGATGGTCGGTGCGGCCGGTCTGGTCGCCTCGGTCGTGGCCGGTTTCTACTATCTGCGCATCATCAAGCTGATGTGGTTCGATCCGACGCCCGAGGGCGTGGGGCCGACGGATGCGTCGCCGATCGAGGCGAGGACCATCGCCTGGGCGTCTGCCGCCTTCTCCTTCCCGCTGGTGATCGTCGCCATCGGCTGGATCGACCATTTCGCCGGCATCGCCGCGACCGGTTTCGGAGCCGGGTAGGGGCGGATGCCCGCCGCGCCCATCCTGCTGCTCGACCAGACCGACTCGACCAATGCGGAGGCCCGTCGACGCGCGCACGCGGGCGAGACAGGCCCGTTGTGGATCGTTGCGCGTCGCCAGACCGCGGGGCGTGGGCGTCGTGGGCGGCAATGGGAAAGCCAGGACGGCAACCTGTTTTCCACCCTGATGCAGTTGACCCGAAAATCGCCCGCAGAGGCGGCACAGGTCACGTTTGTCGCGGCGCTTGCCATCGCCGATCTGCTGGACGCCTTTGCGCCGGCATCGCTGGTGACGATCAAATGGCCCAATGATGTGATGCTGGCGGGCCAGAAGGCCTCGGGCGTTCTGGTCGAGTCCGGTGCGCATGACAGCGGCGGCCTGTGGCTGGCGGTCGGGATCGGGATCAATCTGGTCAGCGCGCCTGAGGGGACCGAGCGGCCCGCGACGGCGCTGGCCCATCATTTGCGCGGCGACGCCGCCAGCCCGCCGACCATCGAGGTGGCTTCGGCGAAGCTGGCGGCCGCGTTCGATGTCTGGATGACGCGCTGGGAGACGCTGGGTTTCCAGCCGATCCTCGATGCCTGGAGCGCACGGACGGCCGGGCTGGACGGGCCGGCGGTGGCGCGGCTGGGTCGCGAGACGATTGAGGGCCGGGCGGAGGGCGTGGGCCCCGACGGCGCGCTGAAATTGAGGCTGGCGGACGGGAGCCTGCGGCTGATCTCCGCCGGCGACGTCTTCTTCGGGGAGGCCGCGTAATGCTTCTGGCAATCGAGCAGGGCAATACCAATACGCTGTTCGCAGTCCATGACGGCGGCGACTGGATCGCCCAGTGGCGCACCGCCACCGAGAGCAGTCGCACGGCCGACGAGTATGCGGTCTGGCTGAGCCAGTTGCTGGCCATGCGTGGCCTGTCGATCAGCCAGCTGGACGGCTGCATCATCTCAAGCGTGGTGCCTCAGTCGATCTTCAACCTGCGCAACCTTGCGCGTCGCTATCTGGCGGTCGAGCCGCTGGTCATCGGCGACAATGTCGACCTCGGCATGACGGCGCGGATCACCAAGCCGAGCGAGGCGGGCGCGGACCGGCTGGTCAACGCCATCGGTGCGCATCTGATCTATCCCGGCGACCTGATTGTCATCGACAGCGGCACCGCCACTACCTTTGACGTTATCGCCGCTGATGGTGCCTTCGAGGGCGGCGCGATTGCACCCGGGATCAATCTCAGCCTGCAGGCCTTGCATGAGGCGGCGGCCATGCTGCCGCGTATCGCCATCCAGCGGCCCGACCGGGTGATCGGCAAGGACACGGTCACCAACATGCAGTCCGGCGTCTTCTGGGGCTATGTCGCCCTGATCGAGGGCATGGTGGCGCGCATCAAGGCGGAGTGGGGCAAGCCCATGACTGTGATCGGTACAGGCGGCGTGGCCAGCCTGTTCGAAGGCGCAACAGATTCAATCGACCGGTTCGATCCGGACCTGACTATCCGCGGCCTGCTGGAAATCTGGCGGCGGAACACCCTCTAAAGGACGCATGAAAAAGAAAACCAGTGACGAGCTCGTCTTCCTGCCGCTGGGCGGGTCGGGCGAGATCGGGATGAATTTGAATCTCTACGGATACGGTCCGGAGACGAACCGCGAGTGGATCGTGGTCGACGTCGGCGTGACCTTCGGCGATCTGTCGACGCCCGGCGTCGATGTGATTGTGCCCGACCCCGCCTTTCTCGAAGGCGAGACCATCCGGGGGATCGTGCTGACCCACGCCCATGAGGACCATATCGGTGCCCTTGGCTGGCTTTGGTCGCGCATGAAGGCCCCGCTGTATGCGACGCCCTTCACGGCCTTCCTGGTCCGCGAAAAGCTGCGCGAGGCGGGCATCCTCGATCAGGTCAAGCTGATCGAGGTGCCGCTGGGCGGGACGATCGACCTGGGCCCGTTCCAGGTGACCATGGTCACCATGACCCATTCGATTGCCGAGCCGAACGGCCTCGCCATCAAGACGCCGCTGGGCACGGTGCTGCACACAGGTGACTGGAAGATCGACGACGATCCCATCATCGGCCAGGTCACCGATTCCGCCGCCATCAGCCGCCTTGGTGACGAAGGCGTGCTCGCTATGGTGTGCGATTCCACCAATGTCTTCGTCGAGGGTTCGGCGGGGTCTGAAGGCGGCGTCCGCAACGCCCTGATCGAGCTCATCGGTGGGCTGAAGGGCCGTATCGCGGTCGGCTGTTTCGCCTCGAACGTCGCACGCATGGACAGCGTGATCCGGGCCGCCGAGGCCGCGGGCCGGCGCGTATCCCTGGCGGGGCGATCCATGCACCGCATCACCTCTGCGGCCAAACACGTCGGCATGCTGAGCGACATCAAGCCGTACCTGACCGACGAGGAGGCTCGCGTCTGGCCGGCCGACGGCATCCTGTATCTGTGTACCGGCAGCCAGGGTGAGGCCCGGGCCGCCCTGTCGCGCGTGGCCGAGGGCACCCACCCCTATATCAAGCTCAGCAAGGGTGATCACTGCATCTTCTCGTCGCGGGTCATCCCCGGCAATGAGCTGTCGATCGGCCGACTGCAGGACAAGCTCGCGGATCGGGGCGTGCGGCTCTACACCGAGCGCGACCATCCCGGCATCCATGTCTCGGGTCATCCTTGCCGCGACGAACTGCGACAGATGTACGCCTGGGCCCGGCCGCAGATCGCGGTACCGACCCACGGCATGCGTCGTCATCTTGCCGAGCACGCCAACCTGGCCAGGGACGTCGGCATCCCCGAGACCGTGACACCGCGCAACGGCGATATGGTGCGTCTGGCACCCGGGCCCGCGGCAATCATCGATGAAGTGCCCAATGGCAGGCTTTATGTCGACGGCGGCCGCCTTGTCACCGAACAGGGCGAGGCCCTGCACGAGCGGCGGCATGCTTCGACCAACGGTGTGCTGATCGTCAGCTTCGCCATGGACAAGCGCGGCAAGATCGTCAGCGACATCGATGTGCGGGCCATCGGCCTGCCGGGCGATGCGGAATCGCCCTTGGGCGATGCCCTCGATGATCTGGCAGAGCGCGCCGAGGCGGCGGTGATGAAACTCAAGGGCGCGGCCCTCGAGGACGAAATGGTCATCGAACAGGCTGTGTCGCGTGCGCTGAAGAAGGCCAGCCAGCAGATCTGGGATCGGCGACCGATCGTCGAGACCATCATTCTGAGGCTTTGAAGCCGGGGTGCGGCTTCGTCTATAAGAAGCCGAATCCCCCGCCCAAGGTCCCTCCATGCCCGACGCCCCGCCCGATTTTCTCTACAAGCGCGTCCTGCTGAAGGTCTCGGGAGAGGTCCTGATGGGGGACCAGGGCTATGGCATAGACCAGAAGACAGTGGCCACGGTGGCCAAGGCCGTCGCTGATGTGGCCCGCGAAGGGGTGGAGATCTGCCTCGTCATCGGCGGCGGCAACATCTTCCGGGGGCTGAGCAAGGCCGCGGGCGACATGGAACGGGCCACCGCTGACTATATGGGCATGCTGGCCACGGTCATGAATGCTCTGGCCATGCAGGCCGCGCTTGAGAAAATCGGCGTTCAGACCCGGGTGCAAAGTGCGCTTGAGATGAACGCCGTGGCCGAGCCTTACATTCGCCGGCGGGCCCTGAGGCATCTCGAAAAGGGGCGGGTCGTGATCTTCGCCGCGGGCGTGGGCGCGCCATTCTTCACGACCGACTCGGGTGCCGCCCTGCGAGCTGCCGAGATGGGCTGCGACGCCCTGCTGAAGGGCACGAGTGTTGATGGCGTCTACACGGCCGATCCCAAGAAGGATGCCAGCGCCACACGCTACGAGACCCTGACCTACCACGATGTGCTGGCAAAGGACCTGAAGGTCATGGATGCCTCGGCCATCGCCCTGATGCGTGACTCGGGCATTCCGATCGTGGTCTTCTCGATCCGTGAGGACAATTCGCTGCGTCGGACCCTGACGGGGGAGGGGACCTTTACGGTCATCTCATCCAAAAAGGCCGCCTGAGCGGCCGAAAACAAGAAAACGCGAGAGAAACGACCATGGCCAAGCCTGATCTGAAGACCTACCGCGAGCGCATGGACAAGTCCGTGTCCGCCCTGAAGGAAGAGTTCAACGGTCTGCGAACCGGCCGCGCCAACGTCGGTCTGCTGGATCCGGTGCAGGTGCAGGCTTACGGCTCCAACGCCCCGCTGAACTCCGTGGCCGCCATCAGCGTGCCCGAGCCGCGGATGATCTCGGTCAGTGTCTGGGACAAGTCGATGGTCGGACCGGTCGAGAAGGCTATCCGCGCGGCCGGGCTCGGCCTGAACCCCATCGTGGACGGCCAGACCCTGCGGATTCCGGTGCCGCCCCTTACCGAGGAGCGGCGCAAGGACCTGGCCAAGCTGGCCGGGAAATATACCGAGCAGCAGAAGATCGCCGTCCGCAACGTTCGCCGCGACGCCAATGAGGATCTCAAGAAGGCCGAGAAGGCCGGCGAGATCAGCCAGGACGAGCAGAAGAAGATGGAAACCGAGGTCCAGAAGGACACCGATGCAGCCATCAAGCGTATCGATGAGGCCTTGAGGGCCAAGGAAGTTGAGATCATGCAGGTTTGACGGCGCGAAATGCCGCAGGATTCGCCCTTCATGCCCGCCGAACCCCTTCATAACGCGCCGACGGACCGACCGCGCCCTGGGGACCCGGAGCACGTCGCCCTGATCATGGACGGCAACGGGCGTTGGGCCGAGGCCCGGGGCTTGCCGCGCGCCATGGGCCACAGGGAGGGCGTTCAGGCACTGAAGCGGACCGTGGAGGCTGCACCCCGGTTCGGCATCCGCTGCCTGACGGTATTCGGCTTTTCGACCGAGAACTGGAGCCGACCGGCGGACGAGGTCTCTGATCTGATGGGCCTCGTGCGTTCCTATGTCACCAGCGATTTGAAGCGGCTGGAACGCGCAGGCGTGCGGGTTCGGGTTCTGGGTCGCCGCTCCGGACTTCCGGCCGACATCGTCGCCATCATCGACCGGGCCGAGGCCAGCACGGCGCACAATGACAAATTTCTGCTCCAGGTCGCCTTCAACTACGGGGGACGGGCCGACATCGTGGATGCCGCCCAGCGGCATGCCGACGCCGTTCTGGCCGGACGGGTGACCGGGCCGCTGGATGAGGAGACCCTGGGCCTTGGCCTGTCGACCGCCGGTGCGCCGCCGGTCGATGTGATTGTCCGCACCTCGGGCGAGCAGCGGTTGTCGAACTTCCTGCTGTGGGAAGCGGCCTACGCCGAACTGGTCTATCAGAACGTCCTCTGGCCCGACTATGGAGCCGAGGGGCTGGCTGACGTGATCGAACAGTACCGTAATCGGGATCGCCGCTTCGGCGGCCGCGCCGTCCCAGCCGAGGCCGCTGTGCCCGCCCTTGCGGCCGGCTGATGGTGGTCTGGGCGCGCGACATTGGCCCCAGGGCCGCGTCGGCCGTCGTGCTGGCCCCGGCCGCCGTACTGGCCATATGGGCCGGTGGCCTCTGGTTCCTCGCCCTGATGCTGCTGGCCTGTACCCTGCTGGCCATCGAATGGGCCATGATGAGCGCGTCGCGCGCCTGGCGCGTGATGGCCGGGGCCGTGGCCTTCGGTCTCGTCGCCGGCGTGGTCGCGGCCTACGCCGGACAGCTGTCGCTGGCGCTCGTGATGCTGGTGTTCGGTGCCGTGGCGGCTGGCCTGTTCGCGCGGAATCGCGGGCAGGAGGCCCTGGATGCGGCCTATGGCGTGCTCTATCTCGGCTGGCCCGCCGTGCTGCTGATCTGGCTGCGTGACGGCGACACCGAGAGCGGTCTTGCCTGGACCGTGTCTGCTTTCGCCATCGCCTGGGCCTCGGACATCATGGCCTACCTGGTCGGCAGTCTGGTCGGCGGACCGAAACTGTGGCCGAGTTTTTCGCCCAACAAGACCTGGTCCGGTTTCATCGGGGGACTCTTCGCCGGCACGCTCGCCGGTGCCGCCCTCGGGATGTTTCTCGACATGGGCATTGGCGCATACTGGGGCGCGGCTCTCGGTCTTGCAGCCGCCCTGGCCACTATGGCCGGTGATCTCTGGGAGTCTGCGCTCAAGCGGCGCTATGGCGTCAAGGATGCCGGCAAGCTGATCCCCGGCCATGGCGGCTTGCTGGACCGGGTGGATGGCCTGATGTTCGCCGTTGTGGTGGTGGCCTGCGGGCGGCTGATCGTCGGGATGACGGGCGGGGCCGCATGATCCGGCGGCGGGTAACAGTGCTCGGTTCGACAGGCTCAGTCGGCTGTTCGACGCTGGACCTGATGGATCAGGCCGAGCGTGCCGGGACCGGTGTGTTCGAGGTCGAGGCCCTGAGCGGTGGTGGAAACATCGCGCGTCTGGCTGAACAGGCGCGGCGCTGGAAGCCGAAGGTGGCGGTCACGGCCGATCCCGCGAAGCTCGACGTGCTGCGCGAGGCGCTGGCCGGGACGGGGGTCGAGGCCGCCGCCGGCGTCCAAGCGGTGATCGAGGCCGCAGCACGGCCCGCTGACTGGATCATGGCCGCCATCGTCGGGGCCGCCGGGCTGCGCTCGGCCTGGGCCGCGGCGGCTACCGGTGCAACACTCGCCCTCGCCAACAAGGAGAGCCTCGTCTGCTGCGGCCCGGCCCTGATCGAGCGTGTCAGGCGGTCCGGAGGGCGGTTGCTGCCGGTCGACTCGGAACACTCCGCCATTCATCAGGTCTTCCCCCATCACGCTCCGGAACAGGTCGCAAGGCTGGTCCTGACGGCCTCCGGTGGGCCCTTTCGCAAGACACCACGCGAGGCCTTGAAGGTGATCACACCCGAACAGGCGGTCGCCCACCCGAACTGGAGCATGGGGGCCAAGATCTCCGTCGACAGTGCCACCATGGCCAACAAGGGGCTGGAGGCCATAGAGGCGGCCTATCTGTTCGACATGCCGGCCGAGCGGATCGGCGTGGTGGTGCATCCTGAATCCATCATCCACAGCCTGGTGGAGTATGTCGACGGTTCGACCCTGGCCCAGATGGGGCCGCCGGACATGAAGACGCCGATCGCCTACGCCCTGGCCTGGCCCGACCGGATCGCCTGGAATGCGCCGCGGCTGGACCTCGCTGCCCTCGGCCAACTGACGTTCGAGGCCCCCGATGACGAGCGGTTCCCGGCCCTGAAACTCGCGCGACAGGCGTTACAGGCGGGCGGCGCGGCCCCAATCGTGTTCAATGCGGCCAACGAGGTTGCGGCCCTGGCTTTTCTTGACCGTCGACTGGGCTTTCTCAATATTGCCGCAGTCGTCGCCGACACATTGTCGCGCGTGACGGCCTCGGGGGTGGATTCCGGTTCTGACGACGCCTGCGACGCGGCTCTGGCCGTCGATGCGCAGGCGCGGCGGATGGCGGAATCCATCATCCGCGGCATCGCGGCGGCAGCCTGAATGGCGAAGGGACCGATAACGGCATGACGGGCTTTCTCGGTCAGGCGCTGCTCTACATCGTACCCTTCCTGCTGGTGCTGACCTTTATCGTCACCATCCACGAGCTCGGCCATTTTCTTGTCGCCCGGGCGTTCGGTGTGAAGATCGACCGCTTCTCCATCGGTTTCGGCAAGACCATCGTGGCCCGCCCCGACAAGCACGGCACGGAGTGGCGTCTGGCCTGGCTGCCGCTGGGCGGTTACGTCAAATTCTCGGGCGATCTGGATGCGTCCAGCGTGCCGGATCAGGCTGGCCTCGCGGAGTTGAGGCAGCGGGTGATCGCCGAGAACGGCCCCGGCGCCGAACGCGACTATTTTCATTTCAAGCCGGTCTGGCAGCGCGCCCTGATCGTCGCTGCGGGGCCGACGGCCAATTTTCTTCTGGCACTGGTGCTGTTCACAATATTGTTCAGTGTGATCGGCGAACGGATCGCGGCACCGCGGGTTGCGGCCGTGGTTCCGGGCAGTCCGGCGGCTGAGGCCGGATTTCTGCCCAGCGACAAGATTGTCGCGATCAACAGCCGCCTGATTCAGGATCAGTCCGAGGTCACCCAGACGGTGATAATGAGTGCCGGCGATCCGTTGCGCTTCACCGTGGACCGCGCCGGTCGGCAACTCGAACTGGTCGCCACCCCAAGGCGGGTGGTGCAGGATGACGAGCTCTCAGGCCGGATCCGGGTCGCCCAGATCGGCCTCGCGCTTCGTCCCCTGCAGGAGGACTACCAGTTCCGTCGGCTGAATCCGTTCGAGGCGACCGGGAAGGGTGTGGAGATGATCGGGACGACGGTCGCGACGACCGGCACCTACATCGGCCGCATCTTCACGGGCAAGGAATCCGGCGATTTGCTGAGCGGCCCGATCGGAATTGCACGGGCGGCGGGTGGGGCGACCCGTCAGGCTGTGGCTGCCGATCCCGACCCCGGCTATATCGCCGCCAACCTCGCCCTGACGTTTCTTCAGTTCGCCGCCATAGTTTCGATCGGAATTGGCATTGTTAATCTGCTGCCGATTCCGGTTCTGGATGGGGGACATCTGCTGTTCTACGCCTATGAAGCTGTGGCCCGCAGGCCAGTACCCGCTCGCGTTCAGGAGGTCGGCTATCGCGTCGGTCTTGCTTTGCTGGCGGGATTGATGTTGTTCGCGACGTGGAACGACCTGCAGAAGCTGAGCCTGTTCAAATTCCTCGGCGGGTTCGCATGACGAGCCGACGCCAGCCCCCGATGGTTTCCAGTATGATCCGAAAAGATGCGTCTGCCCTTCGTTTCGCCCGGGCCTTGAGCCCCAGCCTGCTGGCCCTTGCGGCCGCCGCAGGGATGGCGGGTCCGGCCATGGCCCAGAGTCAGGGCCCGGCCGCTTCGGTGATCCAGCCCGCGCCGGTGCAGGCGGGGCCTCCGGCTGCAGCCCCGGCGGCCGCAGTGCAGGACCAGCGCGTCACGATCAGTCGCATCCTTATGCGGGGCAACCAGAGGATCGACCAGACGACGGTCCTGTCCTATTTGCCGATCCAGCCCGGCGACACGGTCGACGCCGCCGTCCTGGATGTCGCGGTCCGGACCCTGACCCGGACCCAGCTCTTCGCTGACGTCCAGCTGGGCGTGCAGCCGAACGGCGACCTGGTGGTCGAAATCGTCGAGAACCCGATCATCAACCAGGTGGTGTTCGAAGGGAACGGCGCGGTCAGCGAGGACAAGCTTCGTGAGGAAGTCACGCTCAGACCGCGTGGCATCTATACCCGGGCGCGCATCCAGGAAGACGTCGGCAAGATCGTCGAGCTCTACCGGCTGTCGGGACGGATCTCGGCCACGGTGACGCCCAAGATCGTCCAGCTGGACCAGAACCGCGTTGATGTGGTGTTCGAGATCAATGAGGGTCCCGAGACGGGCGTTCGATCCATCACCTTCCTCGGCAACAGCGCCTATTCGGACAGCGAATTGCGCGAGGTCATGGTGACGCAGGAGTCGGCCTGGTACCGCCTGTTCACGACCAATGACAATTACGATCCGAACCGGCTGGACTACGACCGCGAGCAACTGCGGAAATTCTACACCAACCGCGGCTATTATGATTTCCGGGTCCTGTCAGCGATTTCGGAGCTGGCACCGGACGACAGCGCGTTCGGCATCACTCTGACGGTGGACGAGGGCGATCGCTATAATTTCGGCGAGGTCGACGTCGTTACCGAGAACGACCGTCTCAATCCCGACTTCCTGAAGCTGCTGCTGCCGATCAGCACCGGAGATCTGTACGAGAGCGACAAGATCGAGTCTGCGGTCGACGCCCTGACGTTCGCCGCCGGGTCGGCGGGCTATGCCTTCGTCGAGATCGAGCCGAACTATCGCGCCAACCCCGAGACCGATACGGTGGATGTCACGTTCAACATCCGGGAAGGTCAGCGGGTCTATGTCGACCGCATCAATGTGATCGGCAACACCCGGACACTGGATAATGTTGTCCGCCGCGAGATGATGCTGACCGAGGGCGATGCCTTCAACCGCACCCTTCTGGAGCGGTCGCGCAACAATCTGCGGGCCTTGGGCTTCTTCAAGGAGGTCACCGTCGAAGAGGCCCGCGGCACGGCCGCCGACCGGTCTGTGGTCAATGTCACTGTCGAGGAGCAGCCCACCGGCGAGCTTTCTGTCGG
>Ga0209298_10002638_pt1 | contig 11098 bp, 6 predicted proteins | sample S_140806_EF_Meta_FD_187325 | JGI IMG/M metagenome (GOLD analysis project Ga0209298, IMG submission 187325) | Freshwater microbial communities from Lake Simoncouche, Canada to study carbon cycling - S_140806_EF_MetaG (SPAdes) (version 2) | ecosystem: Environmental > Aquatic > Freshwater > Lake ... | reverse complement strand
CAGATGCGCCAGATGATGAAGGCCCTCGGCAAAGACGGCGGCATGCCCGGCCCCAAGGTCGTCTTCGAGATCAATCCTCGTCACAACCTCGTCAAAGGCCTCTCCAAACTCCACCAAAGCGATCCCGAAACGGCAGGACTCATCTCCGAGCAGATTCTGGACAACGCCCTGCTCAGCGCCGGCCTCCTCGATGAGCCTCAACGCATCATCGAGCGCACGCAGAAGCTCATGGAGAAGCTGGCGAAGTAAAAGAAGTTCAGTTGGCCCCCAACTGCATGCTTTCTACTCTGCCGCAGTGACCTTCAAACGCACAAAGCGTTTCCCGTTGGTTCCTGCTGGCAGAGTGGCCTTCACCTGTTGAGTCGTGCCATTGTCCGAAAGCACGGCCTGCGTCACGCCCGCCGTGCTCCAGGCCGTTCCCGGCAGTGAATCGCTCCATTCCACCGTGAATACCGTGCCAGCGTTCACGGCCTCCACGCTTCGTGGATAGGTAAACTCGACGCTGCTGCCGTTGAGCGTCTTCAGAGTGCGCAATGTGTCATTCTGTGTCGGATGAAGGCTGCAAGCCCACTCAAGCAGGTTCGGCAGGCCATCGTTGTCGGCGTCAAAGGCATTGGCGGCGGCTCCGGTGTTGCTCATGCTGCCAAAGTGAGCCTGCCGCCAGTCTTGGAATGCTGTGGTCGCAGGAATGTTTGCCTGCGCGAGGTACGGGGACAACTTGCCTCCCGCATAAAGGAAGCCTCCACCGGCAAAAAGGTGGGTGGAGTTTGCCGCAATGGATTTGATGCCATAACCAAAGGTGGTCCCAGACCCTAGTGATGACCAAGCGATCCCATTCCATCTGGCAAGATTGGAACCAAATGAGTCCCCGCCGACATACAGATTGCCCCCGGACAGTGCCATGGTCAAAACGGTTCCAACTCCACTGTTTCCCAGAGAGCTCCAGGTGCTTCCATTCCATTTAGCGACTCCTGCGGCTGCGATGCCACCTATCGACGTAAAGGCCCCGCCTGCGTAGAGGTCGTTGTCATTCGTCAGAAGGGAATTGAAGGTGCCCGAAGCGATGGTCACCCAGTTCGCGCCATCCCATCTGGCAAGTCCATTCCCCCCCGCATAAAGATGGCCGCCGTGCATGGCCAAAGCAGTTACAGGCTCGTTTCTTCCGGCACCAAGAGCTGACCAGCTACTACCGTCCCATCGGGCGACATTGTTGAGCGGCGTACCGCCAGATTCGGTTAAGTAGCCTCCCGCATAAACATCCCCGCTGCTGAAGGTGATGGCGGAGACGCCAGTTTGGAAGGGAATAAAGAACGAACCAGGTCCTACGCCGTGCCCGAGCGCTGACCAAGCTGTGCCATCCCACTTCGCGATGTTGAGCGCAGGACTGGAAAAAAAGCCGCCAACGTAGATGTCATTCCCGCTTTTCTCGATCACACGAACCATGCCAGCTACTCCAAGACCAATTGGAGACCATACGCTGCCATTCCACTTCACGATGCTCTTCGCTGCGACTCCATTCACAAACGAAAAGCCACCGCCAACGTAGAGATCACCATCAATGATCTGCACCTCAAAAACCCAGCCGTCCATACCTGGACCTACTGATGACCACATGGTGCTATCCCACTTCATGATCGCATTTGATCCATTTTGTTCCGGCGGCACAGTCCTATCACTCGCTGCATAGAGATCTGCTCCTCTTACTGCCAAGGCACCGACGCTGCTGCCATTCGGCGCATTGCCGACCGCTGACCAACTGGCACCATTCCATTTCGCGAGGTTAGAGATGTTAAGTCCACCCAGACTATAAAAGGAGCCTCCAACGAAAAGATCGGAGCCAACAACAGCCATAGCCGAAACTTTTTCCCACCAGGGATCAGTCGAAATCCCGCCACCGAGGGGCGACCAAGTCGAGCCATCCCACTTGGCAAGATTGGCGGCAGCTACGCCTCCTGCGGTGCTGAATCTGCCACCTGCATAGACACTCGTGCCGATGACTGCCAGAGCTTTTACGACCGGTGCATCGTAGGTCGTCCCTCCGATTCCAGAACCCATGGCCGTCCATCCTTCAGACGACGTATCCCACATCGCAACGCAACTGGCCGGGCTACCACCTGCCGTCGTGAAGTCACCGCCGATATACAAAGAAGTACCGCTGAATGCCAGTGCCGACACCGTCTTGTTCACTCCCGATCCGACAGTAAAAGGAAAAGAGTAGCCCGGGATTAAGCGGGCAATACCGTTGGTAAACTGACCTCCGATGAACAGTGTATCGGCACCATACGCAAACGCATTCACCGGGCCATTCAAGCCCGTTCCCACCGAAGCCCATGTGATGCCGTTCCATCTTGCAATATTGGGTGAAGGGAACTGAAAACTGCCACCCGCGTAAAGGTTACCACCAACGACGGCTAATGCGCGGACTTCCTCTGAGTAGCCTCCAATCCCATTTCCCAACGCAGACCATGCGCTGCCATTCCATTTGGCGATGTTGTTGGTGGTCAGGTTCCCAACCATGCCAAAACTGCCGCCAACGTATAAATTGCCGCTATCATCAAAGGCTAGCGCATAAACAGGTCCAGATGCTCCAGCCACTCCATGAGTCAAACTCACCCAATCTGCGTCGCTGAAAGTCGGGTCGATGCGAATCGGATACACTGCTTCTGCGTCCTTCACGCTCACGACGAGCTGATTCGGCGAGATCGCGTCCATCGTCGCGCGGAGTTCTTTCCCGTTCGCGTCCGTCACACGCAGTCGGCTGTAGGCGATCTCGCGTTGGGAACCGTGGAGGGTGAGCTTGGCCCCATACGCACTCGATTCAGCCTCTGCGCCAGTCACCTCGAGATTCACCTTCAATGAATCCACGCCGACAGGACGTTGCGTGATGACAAAGTCCTGGCGAAGGCCATCTGTGCTGACGCTGTATTCTTCCACGAGACCGGGGCGGATCAAAGCGGCCCCATCTCTGGCGGTGCGGACTTCGCCGCTGCTCGGCAGACGAATCGCCCAACCTGACGAATCGTGACGAGTCATCCCTGTGGCAAGAATACGAAAGCGGCTGGATTTACCCGCATCCTCTTCGGCGGTAGAAATGAGCCATAGACCTGCTGAGGTGGCCTCACCCTCGATGTCTTGCATGTCGGCTTTAAGCTTTGCCCCACCGGTCGTGAAGGTCACATGGCTGCCGTGTCCATCCGCTCTCTTCTGCACCTCGGCCCCAAGCTGGCTCCAAGGAATCGAGGTGACAGTCGTCTTGTCTGCACGGACGAACGAAGCGGCAGCGAGAACGAAAAAACCTGTGAGGAGACATTTCATAGCTGTAAAGCCTTGGTGAAAAGGCAGTTCATCTCTTGGGTGGGATAGGATGAAACTTCAACGATTCGTCGCCCAGAACTCCTGCGGTTCGCAAACCACAATTCCGACACTTCGCGAAGGAGCTTTCGAAGCTGGTGAACTTCTCCTCCCCGGGCGTGTGGGCTCCGGTGAAATCGAATGACCCGTATGTGGTGAATGCGCTGAACCACTTTGGCACCGATGCGGCCACGCTCGCGGCGCAGTTTGCCTCGCTCACCTCCGCCCCAGCCTTGGCGTGGAACAGCAACCTGAACGTCTCCGCCACGAACTATTCCGACCTCATGGTGTCGCTCGATCAGCAGGCACACACGCTCGATGGCCTCAGCATTCCGCAGCGCATCGTGGCAGGCTGCTATGGATCGAACCGGCTCAAGGCGGGCGAAAACCTCTTCGCGGCCGATGCCTTTTACACACCGGGCGAAGGCCTCGCGGGCGTGGCGGTGAATGTTTACGACGACCTCACCAACACACTGCTCGTCTCCGGCTTCACGAACAGCGCCGGCGGCTACAACCTCTCCCTGCAAGGCCTCACCAGCGGCATCACCTACCGCGTCGAGGCCGTCTCGACCGGCCTCGCGGCCCAGACATTCACGCTCAATTCCACCATCGCGAACTTCGGAGCGCCCGTGGTCATGTTCGACAATGTGCATGCCTCCTTCCAAACGGTGCCGGAAGCCGGCAGCGGGATGCTTTGCCTTGCGCGGGCCTGCTCGCGTGTTCCGCTCGTCGGAGGCCGGTTGGGAGTCAGATTTGCCGCAGAGGAGCAGAGGAGCAGAGGGGCAAAGAACGCAGAGATTTGTCAGTTCAGAAAACTCTGCCACCTCTGCCCCTTTGCCCCTCTGCGGCGAAGCCTTGCCAGAATGAGCTTTCTCCGCCATCTCCAGCCATGATCCGATTCCTTGCCCTTGTTTTGATGCTCGCCGGTGTCCTGCCCGCGCAGGATCTCGCCACCGAAATCCGCAGCGTGATCGATGAATACGAAAACGCCGTGCGTGCCAACACGCTCAAGATCATCAATGCTCCCACCGAGGAGGAGAAGAGCAAATACCGCCAGACGATTCCCAGCGCCGGACCTTGCGCGACGAAGCTGATGCAGATCATCAAGGCCAACGCCGACAAACCCGAGGTCGTGCCCGCTGTGTGCTGGCTCGTCAGCGGCGCGGCGAGCTTCCCCGAAGGCGAAGAAGCCAAGAAAATGCTCGCCACCACCTACGCGGGCAGCGCGGGCATCGCCCCCACCGTGCGCCAGCTCGAGTATCAGGGCCTCTTTGGCGAGCGCGCCGCCCTCGCCGTGCTGGAGAAAAACAAGAACCGCGAGGAGATCGCCGCCGCGCTCTACACGCTCGGAGCCATTCACTTCAAAAACTTCGATGCCAGCGCCGACCGCGCCTCCGCCGAGGCCTCCAAGCCGAAGTGCATCGACTACTTCCAGCGCCTGAACGCCAATTACTCCGATGTCGTTATCCAGGGCTTCAAACTCAGCGACCTCGCCGGCAAGATGCTCTTTGAGATGACCAACCTGCAAGCCGGCAGCGAAGCGCCCGAGATCGAGGGCAAGGACAAGGACGGCAAGCCGCTGAAGCTCTCCGACTTCCGTGGCAAACACGTCATCGTCATTTTCTGGGGCGGTTGGTGCCACGCCTGCCACGGCATCCTGCCGCTGATGAATGACACCGCCGCGAAGTTCAAAGACAAGCCCGCCGCCGTCCTCGGCGTGAACACCGATATCGACGTCGATGCCGCCAAAGCCCTCGCCACCTACCAGGTGACCTTCCCAAACATCCTCGACAACACCAGCAGCGGCCCCAACACCACGCTCTACAACCTGCGGAACTTCCCCACCCTCTACCTCATCGATCCGAAGGGCGTCATCCTGCTCAAGAATGCCACACTGGATGCCATGGTGGCACGCATTGAGGCGGATCTGGCGAAGTAGGGATTCACAAAGTGCACCTGGGCAGGTAGAATCGCACGCATCATGCCCGCCACGATCCACTTCCTCGTCTTGATCCTCGGTGGCGTGATTTATGCGCTGGCGTTTCCGCCGCAGGGTTGGTCACCCCTGGTCTTTGTCGGGCCGGGGATGCTTTTGTGGGGATTGCGAGGTGCGAGTGCCTCGCAGGCCTTTGGTCGCGGCATGGTTTGGGGACTCGCCGCGTTTGGGTTTGGATTGTCGTGGTTGGGAAACATCTTCTCCGTCTTCAGTCTGGTCCTCTGGCTCATCCTGGCGTTCTTCCCAGCCTGTTTCGCGGCTTTGGCAGCCTTCGCCGCTTCACGCGGACTGACACGATGGTCGCTCGCGGCCTTCACCTCCCTCGCCTGGTGTGCCACGGAGTTCATCCGCTGCGAGATCATGCCGCTGCGCTTTCCGTGGATGAGCGCGGGCCTCGCTTTGGAACCTTGGCCGCTGGTTTCGTGGATCGGCGTGTATGGATTGGGAATGGTGATCGTGTGTATTATCGCAGGCACTTTGCATGCGGGCTGGAAGACCCTGTGGTTATACCCCATCGTCCTCATCGTTTGGGCCTCGGAACCACACTTGTACAAGCATAGAGGGTTCCCCGTGGCGCTCGTTCAGGCCGAAGCCGCTCCTTTGAGCCGCTACCTCGAGCTCAGCGAAAAGACCTCCGGCATCGCCAAACTCATCGTGTGGCCGGAATATGCCGTTCCGAAGGATGTTCGCGCTTCCAGTGACCTCGCCACGATTCAGGCTTTCGCGGCGAAAAGGAGGGCGATCATCGTCTTCGGCACTCAAACCGGTCTCGGTGGCGACAAATGGCAAAACACGGCCCTCACCGTCGATGGCACTCGAGTGCTCGGCGAGCATGGCAAGCATCACACCGTGCATCTTTTCAATGATGGGGAGGACGGCCCGACGATGAAGGCCATCGACACACCACTTGGGCGTATGGGTACGCCCGTTTGCTTTGATTGCGACTTCCAGGACGTGGTGCGCCACATGACACTCGATGGCGCGGAGTTCTTCGCGGTGCCGTCGATGGACGCGACACACTGGGGCGAGAAGCAGCACATCCAGCACGCGCAGCTTTTCCGGCTCCGAGCGGCGGAAAATCGTCGTCCGTTCATTGTGGCGGCTTCATCGGGAGTCTCGCAGATCATCAGTACGAATGGTCGGTCGAGCCTCCGCCTGCCTACGATGGCCGCAGATGTGCTTGATGGCCTCCTAATACCGGAAAAGGACGTGACCTTCTTCACGCGCTGGGGCTGGCTCACGCCCTGGCTGGCGATAGTGAGCGTCGCGATGTGGCTCATGCGCCTCTGGCAGACTTACAAATTCGCGGCGTAGGCTTGGAGTTCGCGATATTCGGCGAGGATGCGTTTCACGGCGGCGATGGTGGCTTTGACCTGGGCCTCCATGGGGGCGAGCGTAGGCGTCTCGAAGACGATTTCGAGGGCGTGGGGTCGCTGCTCGGCCGGGGCGCTGAGGATGCCAAGGTAGCCTTCTTACATTATGCCGTGGCGGGCGTTGAAGCCGTCGATGATGGGGGCTTCGTTGCGCGGGAGGAAGGCGCTGGCGGCTTGCAAGGCAGGCTCCAGGAGGTGCTCGCTGAGGAAATCGCCGCTGACGAAGCCGTAGCAGCCTTCGGAGGTGTCGTCGGAGTGCAGCTCCTCAGGTCGCTGCTCCGCCCAGCGGATAAGCTCCTGCGTGGCGAGCGTGCCGGCCTCTTCATCCCCGTGAATGCCGGAAAAACAGCCTTTTGGCAAGTCACCGCGTCACACGCACGCGCATGAAGCGTTTCACGCCGCTGGTGACGGCGATGGTGTCGCGGACGACGAGCTGGTTGGCGGTGTTGGTTTCGATGAGGAGACCGGCGCTGCTCCAATTCGTGAGGTCGCTGCTGGCTTCGACGATGAAGGTGACATCGGTGGCGGCAGGGTTTTTGGGGATGGAGAGGCGGAGGTATTGATCGCCGCTGACAGGGGCCATGGTGACGACTTGCGGGCTGGCGTTCTGGATGACGCCGTTGGTGCCGATGGCGTATTCGAGGAGGTTCACCACACCGTCGCCATCGGCATCGGCGGTGGCTTCGACGGTGGGGTTGTTTTCATTGCCGGTGCCGCTTTGATCGAGCCACTGGGCGAAGGGCGTGGTGTAGGCGGTGAAGTTGAGGTCTTCATAGGTGATGGTATCTCCATCATCAGCTTTTAACCGCAGAGTGTGGACACCGCTCATGCTCAGAGTGGCAAGGGTGTCCTCCAGCGCTGGATTGGCAAATGTGACAGCTCCCGGACCGCTGAGGAAGCTCCAGGTCTTAGTGACCGTTCCTGGCTGTGCGGGCTGGCCGTCATCGGTGATGGTGCCGTCGAGATTAAAGGGCGGTAATGCGGCGACCATGACGCCGGAATCGACCACGGGCGCGGTGTTAAGAGGGACGACGCTGAAGTTCGTGAAGGTGCCCGTGGCCGGGACGGTAGTGCTACTGGCATCAACGACGAGACCGACTTGCAAAGGGCCGGTGAGCACCACGGGGAGATTGCCGGAGTTGAGAGTCCATGGGCCGGCGATGCTGCTGGCCTTGTAGGCATTCACCGTGTTGCCTTTGCGGATGAGGCGGATGTAGCCGGTGCCACTGGATTGCAGTGAGCCGTTGGAACCACCGGGTGTGCTGCGCCAGTGGACTTGGTAGCCGTCCACCGTGGTGTTGCCATAGAAGGCGTGGGCGGTCACGTCAGTGCTATCACGCAGGCCTACGCCGCTTTGGGCACCGCGTGAGGAGCCACTGTGATTGGTAAGGCGGGCGGTGACAATGCAGTCGCCCCAGATCTGCTGATAGCGGAAGTGCCCGCCACTGCCGTCATAGCTGCCGTACGCGGTGATGGTGACGGTGCCCGCGCTCTCGCTGGAAGATCCGGCCAAAGGATAGCTGCCAATGTCCTCACTATGCAGGGCGGTGCCGCTGATGGCGGGGGTGACACTCACGTTGTCAAACACCGCAGTGGCCGTGGCGCTCGTGCTGGCTCCGGCGCTGACTATCATGCCAACGATGAGGTTGTAGTTCATCCCGACGGTGGAGGTGCCATCGCTGACCCAGGTGCCGGGTGAACCTGAAACATCAGGCGCATGGGAGGCGGTGATGGTGCCGCTCACGCGCTCCAACTTCAGCCAAAGAGGTGCTGCTGCGCCACTGACGGTCGTGGCGGTGTCGGTTCCACCCAGCGTCGCACGTTCACGGAACTGCACGGTGCCAGTGCCGTCGAGCATGAGGTTCACGCGTTTGCCGCCTTTCCACGAAGTGTCACGCAGGGTGATGCCAGCGAGGCGTGTGCCGGGGCCGGTTAGATTGGTCAGGCGAGCGATGATCGTGGCGTCTCCGGCGGCGGTGAAGAGCTGGCGGAAGAGCATGTGTCCGCTGTCGCTCGCGGTGGTATAGCCGGTGCCGCTGCCGATGAGGGTAAAGACGCCGCTGGACTCACCGGCGATACCGCGTGTGGACGGGGGCCCCTGGTCTTGCGTCATCCATGTCGCATAGTTGAAGCCTCCGCTTTGCACAAAGATGTCATCGCTCACACTGAACTGTCCGTCGCTCACGGTGATCCGTATCCCATAGACACCGGGTGCGGAAAAGGTGGCACTGGTGCTCGCAGCTGCCGCTGTGCCGAAAGTGGTGCTGCCGGGGCCAAAAAGCTGCGTCCAGACGTAAGTGAGAGCTGAGGGCAATCCATCGTCTTCAGCGGTAGCGGTGAGCATGAGGCCGTTGCCGTTGGCGATGATGGTGGACTTGCTGGCGGGACTGCTTACAAAGACCGTCGGCGGCAAGTCGTCATCGGCAGCCGTGATGGTGGCGGTCGCACTCGCGCCGTTGATGTAGCCGCTGCTGGTATTGAGGGAGGCGAGGATGACCTCATCACCTTCTGTGGTGCTGTCCTGAAGGATGCTCACCGGGATCGTGATGCTGGAGGCTCCGATGACAAAGGTCTGCGCGGTGGTGAGGGCGGAGTAGTCGGTGCCTGAGGTCGCGGTGCCGCTGATGGTGAGATTGACCGTGAGTGATGCCGTGGTGGGGCCGGTGCGCGTGAGCTGGAAGCTGCCGCCATTGCCTGCCGTCTCAGAGGCCAGAGCATCGGGAGCAGTGAGCGAGACGGTGTTCACGTCATCGTCATTGATGGTCACGGTGGCCACACTTGGCGAGCCGACGGTATAGCCAGTGCCTGACGAAAGCGTGAGGACTACCGTCTCCGGGGTCTCCGGCGTGGTATCATTCACCGTTGAGACGGTCACATCCGCTGATGCCTGTCCGATCAGAATCGTCACATTGCCGGGTGAGGCGATGGCGCTGTAGTCAGTGCCGCTCGTAGCCGTCCCACTGCGGGTGAAGTTCACTGTGAGCGCGGACGTGGTGGGGCCATTTCTTGTGATGGTGAACGCACCGGTGTCAGCGTTCTCCGTGGCCGTCGCGTCACTGGCGGTAACGGTGACGAGCGGTGAATCATCATCCGTGATGGTGAAGGTGTGCGTGGCGCTGGTGCTAAGCACGATGCCCACAGGATTGCTCAAAGTGAGCGTCACGGTCTCACCGGTTTCAACATCTGTATCATCCAAGATAGTCAGCGGGATGGTGGCAAAGGTTTGCCCTGGGCTGAAGTTCAGCGTGCCCGTGGCCGCGGTGAAGTCAGTGCCAGCCGTGGCAGTGCCTGCGGTGATGGCGTAGTCAACGCTCGTGGCGCCCGCAGATGCTTCGCTCAGAACTACGGCGATTTGCGCGGGTGATGCTGTCTCCAGTCCGCTGGAGGTCGGCGCGGCAAAACCCGCTGCCGGTAGCGCGGTCACGACATCATCATCCACGATGGTATAGGTGAAGGTCGTGGCACCACCTCCGAGGACGGCAGCACTGGGATTCTTCAACAACACGTTCACGAACTCCATCGGCTCGATGACGTTGTCGTTGTTGATCGTTAGCGTGATGCTCTTGGTCTGCTCACCAATCGCGAAGTTCAGCACGCCGGGCGGCAGGCTGTAATCCACGCCGGAGCCCTCGCCGGACTCGGTGGAAGAGAGCCGCGCACGCCACTCGATGGAGCTGCTGGCGTTCCCGTTGAGACCGAACCACGCCGCGCGTGCGCGGTAGTTCACGCCCTCACGCACCATAATGCCCGCGTGGGCTCCCGAAAGTGAGAGGGCAGTGAGCCGAGTCGTGAAGGTGAAGTCTCCAACGACAGGCACCATGAGGAAGTGCCCTTCATCTTCCGTGCTGGACGCGGAAGGCATGAAGCCGCTGCCGGAGGCGGTGATGGAATACGTGCCTGAGCTGTTCGTGGAGTAGCCCGGTTCATTCACGTAGCCCACGGTGCGGTCTTCATACGCGGTGCTCGGCGCGGGCGAGAGCGTGACGTTATCAAAGGTAGCCTGCGCGAGCGTGCCATCATTGCGAGAAGACGCGGCCAAGCCAACGAGCAACTGCGCGCTCAGCGGCAATGTTGGTGCGCCGCCCACAGGTGTGAAGGTGGTTCCATCCGCCGAGGTGGACGCGGTGAAGACATTGCCCGAGCGGGCAAGGCGCAGCCACTGCGGCTTGGTGAAGGTGGGCAAAGTGCCGTTAGCGTTAGAACCGGTCCCGTTGGTCGCAGTGCGATAGGTTTGCGCTGGCGAAGAGGTGGTGGTGTGGAAGGCCATGCGGATCGCACCAGGGGCGGTGGACTCGCGAATCATCACACCAGCCTTCGGCGATGAGACGCCCGTGAGATCGATAATGCGGGCGATGATCGTGCAGTTGACGGAGTTCGT
>Ga0209298_10002631_pt1 | contig 11115 bp, 7 predicted proteins | sample S_140806_EF_Meta_FD_187325 | JGI IMG/M metagenome (GOLD analysis project Ga0209298, IMG submission 187325) | Freshwater microbial communities from Lake Simoncouche, Canada to study carbon cycling - S_140806_EF_MetaG (SPAdes) (version 2) | ecosystem: Environmental > Aquatic > Freshwater > Lake ... | reverse complement strand
TACATCAGATGCTAACTCAAATTGTTTAATGAATTTTCTATAAGCTAGTCCTTTTTGAACATAGTCTATATTTTTATCTTCAACTTTACCTTCTACAGTTAAGATACCGTCTTTTACTTCTACAAGAACGTTTTCTTTATTGTATCCAGCAAGTCCTATTTCTAGACCATATTTACCTTTTCCATATTTTACCACATTGTAAAAAGGGAATGAAGGTATTTTAGACCAACTATCAAATATATTATCAAATATATCTGTAGTGTGTTTTACGAAATGATTATGGAGTTCATCCATTTTAATCATACCGTTATTTGGGAATAATGAATTGAATGTCATTATTATCTCCTTTGTTAAGCAAGTTAATAGGTCCACCCACATGATGCAACCTGTTAGATATATAATGATTTATTTTAAAATTTCAAGGTTATTTTCTCTGTCTAAAAACTTATATTCTATTTTTGTGGTGTTAAAATCTTTTTTTATTTTATCGCATATTGTTTCTGGGTCAAATTCGCCACACGAATAAACATCAAATTGAAGCAAGGCTGGGTCAGGTTCATCCCAAACATGCATTACTATATGTGATGTTTCAATGATTGCAGCTCCGGTAATACCACGATTTCCAATCATATGAGAGTACTTAACATAAGGACCCATCATTACTTTCATTCCAATTTCTTCTATAAATTTTTCTAACCAACGCCTAAGAAACTCCTCGTCCATAGGAGGACTTACAGCTTCAGCACGAACTATTAAATGTTTGTGTACTAATAAATTATTACTCATTGATGCGTCATATAGTTTTTTAAAACTATAATCAATAGTTTATTTTATTAAACTGAAAGCTAGTGTGAGTAGTATTGCTATCGTTGAACCAAGTCCAGCAATGATCCACCAAGTTAATTTATCAAACTGTCTTTCAAATTTAGAATGATTGCGGCAAGACTCATCTGTTAAATGTTTGAGATCTCTTTTAATACCAGATATATGGCCATAAAGAGCTATAATATGTTCTCCCGTTGTCTTTGGATCTTTACCGTTTGCCATTATGCTAATCCTTGTTGTCTTAATCTAATTGCTTTTTCAGCATCTGTTAATAAACCAGTTTCAGTTGCTGTCAAACCTGTTTGTTGTCCAGGTGCTACAGGAGGTTTTGAAACTATTTGTGGATTAGGTTGTGGTTGCGGAGGTAATGGTGCAACATTAGTTGGCCCCTCGCTTCTAGGTCCTAATAAAGTTTTCTTGTCTCCAATTAAATAATCTTCAAGCTTAATATAGTTACTTAAATTTTCTCCAAGTGGAACTCTAGACATATCGCCAATCATTTTTTGTAAACTATATAATGTATTATTACTTAATGTTTTAGTTATTTCAATATTATCAAAGTTAGTAGATAGTTCTTGATATATTTTTTCTGTCTTTTGCATTAAAGGTTTACTAATTGTATAAGGTCTAAATAACCCTCCTTCCAAATATTTATAATGATTTAAAATATCTCTATCCTTATATTTTTGTGCTAAATCATTTTTTTGAATATTTAATACTTCTGCCATTTCATTTGTTGTTTTTAAATTATTCATTAATTCATATTTTTTTCTATTAGCGTAATAGAAGTTTTCTATAAATTCATCTCCAGACATTTCTCCACCTTTTTGAGCAGGAACTGTAAATAGTTTTCTAGCATCAGCTGTTCCTTTTTGATATTTATCAATAATAAAATCCATTGATTTCAATGGTTCTAATTTAATTTGTCTTAATCCATAAAATCCAGCTACTTCATCACTAACTTCATATTTTTCTCCTCTAGGTCCAGGTCTACCTTGAACTGCAGTTATTAAACGTTCTGATTGTTTATAAGATCCTGGAGCTACTTGACCTATAAAATATTTTACTGCTTCTAATACTTTATCTGGTGGATCCATTTGATCATTCCATAATTTTTTACCATCCTTTGTTACACCATTTCTAACAACTAAATTATTAAATGTTTCTAACCAAATAGATTCACTAATAAATGGTTCCATTAATTTTCCAATTCCTTTAATTAAACCTTTGTATGTTGCCGGTATAACTGGAGCTTTTGGATCATATGCAGTTTTCATATTTACTTCTGCAATAATAGATTGAAATGGTGATGTTAATGTATCGTAAACAAATGCCCCACTTCCATCTATATATTTAAAGTTTCCATTTTCATCTCTTGTGAGAATAAGTGTTGAATTTGTAGAAAAATCAGGAACAAAGAATCTTGCTGCTGCAACCATTTTATTTGTTACACCATATGCACCATGAACCGCCGCTTGAATAGAAGGAAGCGCTACTGCGATACCTGTTCCAAAAGACATCATTCTTTTTACACCTTGTGAATGAAGAATAGGATCTTTAATTTCATTTTGAGCAAGTTCAAATGTTTTCATTCCAGATCTTATAACTGATGCAGACCATGCCATAAAATTTCCAAGTGGAGTTCTTCTTGTTGCTTTAATAAAATCTCCAACATATGCATAGTTTGGAACAGTATCTCTTACAATTTTAGTAGCTTTTCTCATTATTTCTAAATCAGTTGGCAGTGTTTTAATTGCTCCCGATTTAAATGCGTTTGTATAAGCATTTTTATAAGTATCAAATTCAGCAAATGTATTATAAATTTTCCAAATATCATCCTCTGCAACATATAAGTCAGATGCAAATTTATATAATTTTTCCATTCCTTTACCAAATCTTCCAAACAACCTTCGGTAAACATCTGTAGTTTTAGTCATATCATCTAACATGCCACCCAAATCATTTGCTACAGCACTTGTGCTCATAACACCTTCTTCTATTAAAAATTTAGCCATTGCTTGGTCTTTCGGTAAATTTCTGTACAATAATTGTGGTTGAATCGTATTAAAAGCTCGTTTAAAATTTTCAGCTATTTTTCTAGGATCCTTAAATAAGTTTCCCGTCATTAAAGCAAACTCAGTTTGTGTTATAAAGTTTCTTGTATGTGTAAAAGGTCCTAAAATTGTTTTTGAAATTTGTGTTAATCCTTTTGGAATAAGAACAAGATGTTGATAAACAATATCTTTTGCAAGTTTGTCAAATAATATTTTTTCAGAAAAATTTAAAGCATCTGCATATGGTTTAGATGTATATTTACCATTTAATGGATTTGTATAATAATCTTCTCCTATTGGAGATTTAATATTTAATCCGCCTTTTGTAGTTATAATATCTTGTCCACCAATAACATTTCTTAATCCTGTTCTTGCCGCAGTAGGTGTTGGATAAAATATACCAGGTCTTCCTTCTTTAATTAATCTATCATTAATATTTAACATGTTATTATAAAATTCATCTTTTGAAGTAAGTGTTGCAAGATCAGTCATAGTATTAATAATTGTATTTCTTAAATCTCTTTTTTGACCAAATAATCTTTGAAACGATCTTATATCTTTTTCTGTTTTAAAAAATTCACCTGGTCTAAATTTTCCACCTTCAAAACTTTTAGCCATATTAATATATTGAACTCCATCTTCAGCCATTGCACTTTGATTATATAATGGAAATTCCGGTGATCCAGTTAATGGATCTTTTTTTGCATTTTTTATTATAGTTTGTAATTGATCATCTAATTCTTGTTCTGTTAATTTGACACCATTTCTGGCAGCATAACGACCAAGCACTGTTTTTGCTTCATCTACATGAGATTGAATTGGTTCATATTTTGTCCATGGAAATAATTTAAAATTATCTTCAAATATTCTATATTCAGATGTCCATAAATTTTGCATTCTTTCAGACATAATTTTACTAAATTCTTGTGCTGCAACATTAATGTTTCCACTTCCAAAAAATGAATTTTTATAATTATTAAATAAATTTCTTGTATTTGCTAATTCAGTAACTAATCTTTCAATTTGTGGTAATGTTAATCCAAGCTCATCTCTTGCAAATTTTCTAAATTCAGCTAATTTTTTTGTATCAAATCCTTTAAATAAAAATTTATTTCCTTTAACAATATCATCTCCAGTAACCAATAATTCATCTAAACGACCAATTAATCTTTTTAATTCTGGTGTTCCTTTATTAATATTAGCTTCTTTTGAAATTTTAAATAATGCTGCATCAATATCTTTAATTGCATCAATAGCACTTACTTGTCCTGAAGCTATTTTATTTTTAACTCTTTGAATACCTTCAAACATTTCTTCACTTTTTAATCCTCTCGATCTCATAGGAGCAACTAAATATCTTTCAATCCATTGATCCAGAGCCTCGTTGCTAGCCGCTACATCTTTTGTCTGATTCTTTATTATATTTCCAACTTTACCTGCAGCAAAAATAATCGGTGCAGAAATTATTCCAGATTCAACACCTAACTTAACCCTGTTATATAATCTTCTAGCAGCCTCATCTCTGGGATCGCTTTTCTTTTCTCTATCTAATCCAAGTCTTCCTAAACTACCTTCAAATCTTGTTCCTTTAAACCATTCCGATAAAGTTCCAAATTCTTCTGGATCAGCAACAACTGCCATTCCAAGTCCACCTCCAATTAAAAAAGATGCAAATTTTTGTTTACCACTTAATCCATTTAATTTCTTAACTTCTTTTAAAGCTTCTTGAACATTTTTACTATTACTTGCAACTTTTCCAATTTTAGCTGCTTCAAAATACCTATTTGCAGTTTTAAATCCCCAATCAGTTAATGCTTGTGTTGGTTTTGCTAATCCAAGTATTTGTCCAATAGCAGAAGTTAATTTTCCTGCAGCATCTGAGAATGCAATTTTTTCTGCTTCAGTTCCAACTTTTCCAAGTACACTATCTGTAAAATATTTTTCAACTTTAGCAACAGCGCTTGATTCAGGTTCAACACCAGATCCTCTTGCAAAATCAATTATTTCTGAAGCTATATTAATAGGCCCTCTAATTAATTTTATATTTGCATCTATTAATCCAGCAACCATTGATTCGGTTGTTGAAAAATTATCAACTGGTTCTACTTCTTTATTAGTTGCTTTTCTGTAAAGTCTTTCAGCTACTCTTGCTGCCGGTATTCCCCAATCACCTTGTAATTCTATATCTGGGCCAAATATAATTGTCTCCATTTTAGACTTATCTTTATATTTAGGAACTTTTGCTAAACGTTCTGCAATAGTTAGTTCTTTTACTATTGGTTTAGGAGCTTTGTAAGATAAACCTTCAGGAACAGGTTCTACAGGAAATTCACTATATTGAGGAAAATCTTTTTCAGAGACATCAACTGGTTTTATTATATCTTTTTCTGGTAATACATTTTCTATTTTAGAAAATACTTGATTATCTTCCGCATCTTTTAGTTCTTTTATGCTATCAAAGTTCTCATCTGACATATGAGTTCCTTTCTAAAGTTTTGTAACTGGTCTAAATGTATTTTTTCCAAGATACTCGTAAGACATCCTATTTGTTGGATTTATATAAATATTACCTGTAGAATATCTTTTTAATACGTTTTCAGTTGCTCCAGATATTTCAACATCCGTTGAATTTGCTTTTGGTGTTAATTTAACATTTTCTAACCAAGGATTAGTTGTATCAATTTTTTCTTTATCTTTTCCTAATTTTGAAACATCTCTAACAAATATTTCAGCTTTATTTTTATTTATAAATTCACTTCCACCAGTAAGAGATTTTGATTCGTATGCTTTTTCTTTTGCATCTATTCTATCTTGTATACTTAATTCTTTTTTCTCTAATCTAGCCTTAACTAATGCTGATAAAGCTTCTCCTTTAGTTTTATATAACCCTTCCTGTACAAGTAAATTAGCTTCCTTTTCTAATGCAACTTTAGATTCACTCTTAGAAAGAGCACCCATTAATTTTAATTTTAACAATCTATCAGTATCTATATCTGCATATAATTGTTCTGTTGGTTTTTTAGCAGCATCTGCAGCTGTTGTTATTGCTCCAAATTTACCACCTCTTGGCCTAGCTGACATATAATTTAATCCAAAGTTAATTAAAAATTTACCCATTGGATCTGGTCTATTACCTAAATATTCTTTAAGTAAAGTATCTCCGTATGAACCTTCTTCTATATCTTGTCCAAGAGCTTTATATGTTTTATTTTTTTGTTTTATATCACCTACTTCAGATTTAACAAATTTTGGATTTATTGATAAACTTTCATCTTTATTACTAGTAGCAACGTATTCATTATAAGCATCTTTGTTGTTTCCAAAAAGACCACCCTCCGTAGAAGAATTAGAAGGATAGTAATCAGATGCATTAAAATCTTCTACACCACCTGCTCCTGCATAACCTTTTCTAGGCACAGACATAATACCTTCATTACTTGTTGACCCACCTCTAAACATTGGTCTTCTTAATATTCTAGACATAATTATATTTTAAATAAAGGTGATGGATTAAACGCTTTATATATACCTGCTAATGTGGCAGCAGCACCCAACCCTGTTTGTAAAGCAGATGGAGAAGGCGCAATTGTTTGTTGAGTTTGTTGAGGATATCCAGAAATAAGTCCCATAACACCTGATCCGAATTGTTGAGCAGTTTGTAATGGTTGATAAATTTTTTGATATTCTAATTGTTTTTGTGCTTCTAATTGAGCTTGTTGTTGAGCCTGTTGTTGTTGACCCAATGCAGTAAGACCAGAAATTTGTGAACCAAGTAAATTTTGTTGTGCTTGTCCTAACCCCAATTGTTGATTGTATTGATTAGCTGCTAAATTTTGAGCTTGACTATAACCTTGTTGTTGTAATTGTGCTTGAAGTAATGCTCTATTTAGATCTGATTGTGATTGATATTCTGCTCTTTGAACTCCTTCACGTCCACCACCATATGCACCTGCTCCAATTGCTTGCGCTGCTAATGCAGGTAAACCTTTTTGTGCTTGAATATCATATTGTGATAAAGTTGTATTGATAACATCTTGTTGATAAGGAGACATAAATTGTTGATATGCCTGTGGTCCAGTTGCAGCTTGTGCGGCTTGTAAATAAGGTTGATATCCACCAAGTCCACCAGCTAATTGTTGTGCTTGTTCAGTAAGGGCTCCTTGTCCAGCTACATATTGTGGACCATAAATTTTAGATACATCTAATCCTTTTAATCCACCAATAGCTGATGTTAAATCTTCGCCATAAGTTTTACCTAAAGCTTCTATAAATGGTGCAGGTAAATTTTGTGTTTGTGTAATTTCAGCCATTAAGCTCTAGCTCCTTCAAGCTGTTTCATAAGTGCATACATTTTAGCAGCTCCTTTTTGCGCGTTTCCACCACCCGCAGCTTTAACAGCCTTTGATGTGAAAACAAATTCATCTTTTGCAAGCATTGCAGGAACATCATCATGACGTTCTTTTTTACCATATGGAATATATCCACCTGATTTTCTTGCATCTAATTCTATTACACCACCTTCAATTTGTCTAGCAGGAGGTACCATTGATCCACCTTTTTTATAACCCATTATACCACCATTAGCTGCCATAGTTGGAGCAAATGGATTTACTGCACCTTCTCTCTGATAGAAATAAGGGTTAGTTATTTTTAAATTTCTTCCGTATTGAGTTATATAACCTTGTGCATCTTGTAATCTTTTTTCATAAGACATATCATCTTCACCTTCATTTCTAGGAACACCTAATTGTGATCCCAATAAAGCTAAACCAGTTAAACCACCTACTGTAGCTATGGTTCCTAAATTTTTAGGGTCATTTGCATAATCAAAAGCTGAACCTGCTGCTCTTGCAATTGTTCCAAGTGGATCTTGATATAAATTAGTTATTCCTGCTTTTGCAGTATCTCCAAATTGTGAAATTTTATCTATAACTGTTGGATTTGTATAAGCTTTTGCAGCTTCTGTTACTGGACCAACATTATTCATTCCTTGTGTTCCAACATTTTCTAATGCAGAAGAAGAACCATAAGTATTAAGAGGATTAGATGCATTTATATTAGAAGAAATTTGTTGAGCAGTTGAAGAACCATAAGCATCTGGATTTCCTAATCCAACGTTTGCAAAATCTGATGTAATATTTGTTCCAGTATTTGTCGCAGCAGTTGCTTCAGTAGTTCCAGGAACTCCCATAGCACCACTAAATCCTCCAAGTGCCGCAGCAGTTAAGGCTTGTGTTGGATTAAATTTACCTGTTGTAAGTCCTTGAACTAAAGTATTAGCAAGTCCTGCATTAATAGCGGAAGCTATCCAAGGTGTAGCAGATGCCGCTTGACCAATTCCTAATCCTGCAGGCCCTAATGCATATGTAGCTGCGATTGTTAATGCGATTTTTCCTATTGGAGATTTAGCAACTGATTTAACTGCATTAGCTACTCCTTTAACTGCACCAGAAACTGCTTTAGCAGCCCCACTAAAAATTTTTCCTATTCCACCAAATCCATAACCTTGTCTATAACCGTATCCAGCAATACCACCTGAAGCCATTGCTTGTGCTTGTTCTTGTTGTTCTAATTGATTAGCAAATGCTTCAACTGCTGGAGCACCCCCTTGTATAAATATTTGTAAAATTTGTTGTGCTAATTGTTGTGCTTGTTCTGGTGGAATTCCATTTTGAATTAATATGTCAATAATAGTTTGTAATGCTTGTTGTTGATCCATTTGAATCATTTCTTCTTCACCACCCATTTGTGGTTGCATCATAGCTTCTCCACCATCTTGATATCCTAGTCGCGCGATGCCACCTCTGTTCATTGATAATGGAGTTTGTCCATAATTTAATAATGGATTAGATGTAATACTTTGCGCTGAAGAAAAATTAGTAGGCATTTGTTGTGGAACTTGTAGTGATTGACCATAGTCCATAGGCATAGTGCTAACTCCGCCCATTTGATAACCTATTCTTCCACCATAAGCTGCTTCTTGTCTATCATCAATTCCATTTTGATTTTCATCTATAAAATCTCTTACTTGTGTCGTTTGTGTTGGTCTAAACATTTGAGGATTTCTTTGTATTACTTTTCCCATTAATCCCATCATTCCAGATCCTCCACCACTTGTATCCCCACCTGAAACAGGTTGAGCAACACCAGATCCTCTAACAAAACTTCCAAGTCCATAACCAAGTCTAGCAATACCACCCTCTGCAAGTTTATTTGTTTTTAAAATATCTTTTAAAACAGATATACCACCAAACGTTTCTGGTCCTTCTTTTCTTACATTGTATCCTAATTCTTTTAATTTAAGTAATTCGTATTCAGATAAACCACCTTCACTAAAACCAATCCTTCCACCATTAGATGCCATTTGCATCATACTTTGTGGTTGATTTTGTTGATTATAAGCTTCCATTCCTTTGCTAACTATCATGTCAGCTTGGTCAGGGCTCAATCCTTGTTGGTTTATAAAAAAATCTCTTGCCTTAGATATAGAATCCATATTTTTAATTAATCAGTTATTATAGGCAGGCACAGAGTCCTGAAAACGTATACTTTACTTGTTTTTTTGTGAATCGTCAACGGTATTAACGAATTCTAAATTATCTTTTAATCTACCATTATATTGGTATTCACCAACGTGAGTTATAAAATCATCGATATAACAATAACATTTTCCACCAATTGCAGTCCATTTTCTACAGAATCCAAAGTCTTCTCCGTAGTATTTTTTAGATGCTTGGTCATGAACTGTGTCAAAGAAATTATACATATATGGATTAGTTTTAGCTTCTCCATTTACAATTGTTGCTTGATCTATTCTATCATCTGGATATGCTTTAATCATTTTATCAAATACTTGTCTTTTAATTAACATACATCCTGTTGGAGCATGTGATACTTCCATTAATCCATCTGTTATTGTTATTTGTTTTTTATTCTCATCCATTAATCCATCCATTTTTATTGGATAAATAAATCCAGCTCTCATTAATTCATCTTTATCTTTGATTTTACCTTGTTGTAATCTATCCCATATTTGTTCCCAATGAATATGTTTCATTGGATAAGGTGTTGCTATTACTTCTTTATCAAATTTTAACATCTTCATTATGGTATCAAATTTAAAATCAATATCTGAATCTATAAATAACATATGTGTATATTCCATTGGATCACCTAAAAACCCAGCTACACATAAATTTCTACCTTGTGTAACTAAAGATGATTTAAGAAGTGAAAAAGATACCATGATATTATTCATCATACATGCTTGTTGAAATTTTAATAATGCTTGTGTGTAATGAATGGAACATTCACTGTGAACAGGAGTTGCTACATATATTCTAGTCTCTGGTTTCCCGACGCTCATTCCAATTGAATGATTTTCTTTTTTAAACCATATGGGTCTACTTGAGTCTTGCATCTATCACTCCTTGTAAAAATTTATTCCAAACACCAACTCTTAGATCCCAAGAATAATATTTGTTTGTATAATCTATTTGAAATTGTAAATGCTCCTTGACGCTCGCCTCGTGCAACTGGGCTGCAGCTGCATCAATCACAGATGCAAATGTTGTAGCTAGTTTTACAAATTCTTTTTCATAAGGAACATAAACTGCAAACTCTGCACATGTTTCAAATAAAGCACCATAATCAGTTGTAATACAATATAGTCCTGCAGCCATAGCTTCTATTGCAGCAATACAAGATGTTTCTTCCCAAATATTAGGATAAGCAAACATATGATAATTTTTAAGATTATCTTTTATAAATTCATTAGGTTTATAACCAACATAACTTACATTAGGTAAAGATCCTGCTTGTGCATATAGATCTTTAAATTGATCATCATTTTTAGATTTAAAATTATCTCCATACACTTGAGTTGATGAATATACATCTAAATGAACTGATTTATTTGTAACTAATTGCATTGCAGCAAGAAGTACATTTAATCCTCTCCATGGTGTTGATGTATAAATTAACTTAATAGGATCACCTTTATTATAATCTAATAATCTTGGTTCAATTTTATCTATGGCATTCTTAATAACTAGAGATCTATCTGTTGGTATATCAAACATCATTCTAAATTTTTCATAACACCAATGTGAATTAAATACATACCAATCATATTTTTTATGATTGTTTTTATCTTTAAACCAAGGAACTAAATTGCCTTGATCGTATGAATTCTGTTGCCAAAGTATATTTGGTTTAGTTGGATGTAATGGTATTT
>Ga0209298_10002623_pt1 | contig 11130 bp, 9 predicted proteins | sample S_140806_EF_Meta_FD_187325 | JGI IMG/M metagenome (GOLD analysis project Ga0209298, IMG submission 187325) | Freshwater microbial communities from Lake Simoncouche, Canada to study carbon cycling - S_140806_EF_MetaG (SPAdes) (version 2) | ecosystem: Environmental > Aquatic > Freshwater > Lake ... | reverse complement strand
TTTTGTTGCAGTAGACATTTTGCTCATCCCCGAAATTCATCCGTTGTATGCCTTGGCAAATGAAGATCAGGATATTGTTAGTCAATTCGTCGGATTTACATTCGGAGTGGGCGTATTTGAAGAATTTGTCAAACTATTGCCTGTCTATTTATTGCTCAGAAATTCTAAAGAACCACTTATTCCTCAGACGGTTGTTTTTTATGGACTAATGAGTGGTATTGGCTTTGGGGTATTTGAAGGGGTAGTTTATCAATTAACCGTAAATAGCCATCTTGACTATAGCACATCATTTTTCATGAATATTGCTCGATTGACTTCATTACCATTTCTGCACTCCATTTGGGCCGGGATTAGCGCGTATTTTTTAGCCTTCGCCTTTTTGTATCCAAAGAATAGACATTCCATGTGGTTTCTAGCTATCCTAATACCCGCTTTGCTTCATGGACTTTACGATACTTTAGGATGGTCACTTTTAGGACTGTTAATCTCTTACCTCGGAGTACCTCTTTTAATCGTCTATTTAAAAAATGCAAATGCATTTCAAAGTAAAATAATCAAATAAATATGATTTCTTATAATCCAAAAGAATGGTTCACCTTCATTTTCAGAATTCATAAAACTGAAACATTCAAGCAATTAATTCCCTTAATGATTGGAGTTGCCATTTATTCCGGCATAGTGGCCTATCTTGAAATACATGCCATTGTAAACGAAGCAAATAGAGAATTAACAAAGGGTATCGCAACTTTTTATACTATACTTGGATTTACACTTTCGTTAATGCTTGTTTTCAGAACAAATACGGCCTACGATCGTTGGTGGGAAGGCCGCAGATTATGGGGCGAGTTAACCAATAGCAGTCGCGCTTTTGCTGCTCATATGAATGCAATATTAAAAATAGATAAGGTTCAAGAAAGAGCAACTTTAGCAAAGTTAATTTCAAGCTTTGCATACTCCTTACAAGCTCATTTGAAATCCGAAAAAGTGAGTGAGCCTTATTTTGAGGAGGAATTTAATGACGAATATATCTCTCATTACATACAAAGGTTCTCAAATAGTTCTCATCAACCATTGTCAATTTACAAGGCCCTAATTGAATACGTTGACCACCTTTTTGCTCAGGGAAAAACCCAAACTCAAGAAATTTATCATTTCAAATCCGAGTTAAACAGATTCATCGATGTCTGCGGGGGATGTGAACGAATTAAAAGCACCCCAATTCCTTTTTCATATTCAGTTTTCTTGAAGAAATTCATCTTTTTCTATGTCATGCTCTTTCCAATCATTTACTGCGTTCACATGTCTTTTTTCATCATTCCCGTTACTGTCTTTATTCTCTATGTATTGGCCAGTATTGAATTAATAGCCGAAGAAATTGAGGATCCATTTAACGGAGATCCTAACGATTTACCAACCCTTGAAATGGCTATGAATATTAAGAAGAGCGCAGATTACATTCTTCGCAACTGATATTACAAATTCTTAAACAACTCTGCAAATAATTTTAAATTTTCGTACCACTGAAATCCATCTTTCGTGCCTTCTTTGCAGTTTTCTAAATATTTAAGCAGGTCTATGTAATCCTTGTTATCGGGCGAGATATCTAAAGCCTTGTAAGCATATTCACGGGCCAAACCACAAATTCCCTCGTCAAAACAACAAATTGAATAGGAGTAGTACAAATCTCCCTGAAGTGTGCCCTCCATTTTAGATTTCTTTAAAGCCACCTCAAAATACTCCTTTGCTCTTGCATTCTCTCGTTTCGCCTTATATATTTTCCCATAAATCATCCAGTTAAAAGCACTTGATTCATCAATTTGAATTGCCTTTTTAATAACTTCCTCAGCCTTCTCAAATTCCTTCTTGCTTAAATAAGATAAACTTAAATTTCCATAATACTGAACCTTATCACTTTCATTTAATGAATAGGATAGCGCCTTTTCATAATTATGAATTGCCAAATTAATATTTCCCGAAATATTATAATAGTTCGCCAGTGCATTGTAATGCGCACTAACATCCTCTTCCAATGCTATTGCATAATTCGCGTTTTTCACAATCCCCTCCTCTCTTTCTTCTTTTGCAATAGAATTGTCTCTGTAATATATCCAAGCCATTCTATCGTAGGCGCTTCCCGAATAGGGGTTAATTTCTATAATTTTTTCTAATACTTTTTTCGCTTCAGTATAATTACCATCCGCGAATTTTTTTTCCGCAAAAGTTTCCAATGATCCTGTCCAAATTATTTTCCATTTTCCATCTTCATTAATAAGTGTATGATAAACTCGCAAAATTGCAGTATCACCTTTAAAAACATATCTCTCATCTACCTTAAATCTTCTATAGGAAGCATTATTATCATCACCCGGTAAACTTAAAACTTTACGATCCAACAGAGCAATAGAACTTAAAATACTATCCTCAATATTACATGACTGAACAAACTCATCACTTGTAACTAACTCCTTCGATTTAGCAGATAGAAAATCCTCGTAAATCACTTGATTTTCATTCTTGCTGGTTAACTCCCTAAACCGAGTAACAACTTCCTCGGGATTTGAAAAATCGGTGCTATCGCATGAAAATAATATACATAGAATGACAATATAAAAAAACCCGGAGAATTTATTCATTTCAAAAATATTTAGCCGTTAAAAACTGCGCAGGCTAAATTATTAAAACAGACTGAACAAAAACTATTTTTTTATGCAACACAGTCTAATGTCTAAAACGCCTTGTGACATTTTCTATTCTTGTATTGGCACTTTCAACTGCAGTAACAAATTGATCATTCGTTGGAATAACTTCCAACAATTGGGCTTTTAACCATTGTTCGAGCGCTTCGCCGTCCCTATTTTTAATTATTCGAGATAATTCTTGAGCCTCAGCCTGAATTCCATCTAACCACAATTTAGCTCGTTCAATATCATTTTTGAACACATGTTGCGCCAACATCTGCAAAATTGCTTTGTACTCACCTTCTTCATAAAACCAGATCACAACTTGCATGAACATTAATCGATTTTCCTCCTGCGAAAAAATTTCATTTTTTTTCTCGAGCCATGCATTAATGGAACGTTCATGACTTCCATAGAACCTAATCACTTCATCTAAACCTCCACTATAATTTGCATTGAAATTCCAATTTGGAAGTTTGGCAGGAACACTTTTCCTAACATCTGTGCAAAATGTCGCCACCTCAAAATCAGTTTTACCAAACTTATCCAACTTAACCTTTCCCCCTTCCTTGGCAGTGATTAAACTTTGAGAGGATATATCCGGATTTTCAAAATAAATACCTGCAGGAACTGAGAGGTTAATTTCACCTTGAGTTATACTTTCAATATTAACCCGAATGTTCTGAAAAGTTCCCATACCATCAGCTGAAACTGTAATAAAACCTTCAGCAATTGCTTCTTTAAGTGTGTATTTCTTATTTGGATCCGGAACCTTTACGATTACTGAAGATCCTGGCGGTGTATGCTCTTTATTTCCACCACAAGCAGCAATCATTACTGAAATAAGTATTGCCAAAACCGGATATGACATGTGTTTTTTCATAGCTCAAGGAAAAATAGTGCTCCTACTCTTTTGGCCTTTCGGAATGCGCCTCGTTATTTTATTGTGGTTTCTGAACTCCACATATATAATTACACGGATTCAACGCTTTTATTATTATTGGTCTTAATTCTGTAACATCGGAAAAACAATAAAATTGTATTACAATAAGAATTTAAAAATCACTCATTGTCTGAACGAAAAAAGGATTCACTCCATGTTTATATTTGAGGTGAATAAAACAATACCTATGTACAACACCATTAAAATCATCCTCGCTATTCTCATGTTCATCTGTCTAGCAGATGTCCCTTACGGTTACTTTCAATTTGTTCGCTTTGCGGCGTTAGTAGGTTTTGGACTTCTCGCATTGGGCGCTTCTAATGAAGGCAATCAGACTGAGATGTATATCTACGGTGCACTTGCCTTGTTGTTTCAGCCTTTCTTTAAGATTGCACTGGGGAGAGAAGTCTGGAATGTTGTTGACGTTATTGTTGGCGCTGGTTTACTTATTTCTATTTTCACAAAGAAAAGGAAGAGTTAGTTGTATCCTTTTACAAACTCCTCCTCTCTTTTATATATAAGTCAATAGGCTTAATATGAGTAATAATAATAGCATCCACGAGTTCTATAATAGCGAGGTGAACTATAATAAGATGGATAAGTATAGCTCGGTGTTGAATAAGTCGGGTAGCTGTAAGTTGGCTGAATTCTCCCTTGCTTCCCAGTATAAGGGTTGTAATTGGGATATGTCGAATAATTATCATTAATGGTTATATTCGGCGAGGTTCTGTAGTATCCCTGTACATAGGTTCCGTTGCTTCTGTAATACCCATTAACATAAGTATTTCTTGAATTAACCTGACAAATTGCCGATAGGCTCATTGTTACCATCATTACGAAAAGAAGAATAAATTTTTTCATTGTTTAAAGATTTAGTTGTTTTTAAATTTCTTGAGCAAAGGTTTGGAAATCTCTAAACTGAATTGAAATTTTTACAACCTTGTTTTTTTTATACTTCGTAATTCCTGCTGCGTAATTGGAACTGCGTTGTTAAAGAAAGCGTCGAAGAAAATCGCTCGAAGGGCATTCGTTCAGAGAACATTCGCCAAAGGCATTCCTAGCTTCGCTAAATCAGTTGCTTCGCAACATTCTTCCCCTCTCTTCCCTCTTCTTACCTTCTCTTACCTTAAAAATAACCCTTAAAATGTTTTAAAAATAATACATTAAACGATTTTTATCCCAATAAAGACTGAATTACCATACACAATAAAGCGTTTTTTTTCATATATTTGTCTAACAATACAACGCCAGATGGAAAGCAACACTAAATACAAGAACTGGAACGCCATGAGCGATCAGGCATTGGCTGCCTTTATTGGACAATTCATTCGCAGTAAACGCATTGAACAAAGCATTACCCAAGCACAACTGGCGAAAGACGCCGGCATCAGTCGCTCTACCCTAGTGCTACTTGAAAAGGGTGAAACGGCTTCATTAGGTTCATTGCTACAAATCCTTCGTATGCTGAATCAATTGCATGTATTAGCCGCCTTTGAAATAACGCCTGTGATAAGCCCGCTTCTTATGGCGAAAGAAGAAATGAAAAAGCGCCAACGCGTCCGCACGAAGCCTTCTTCACAACAATCTAAATCCGATTGGTAACCATGAATGCCGCTTATGTGAAAATATGGGGACAGCGAGTTGGGGCCATTGCGTGGGATGCCCAGCAGCGACTAGCCACATTCGAATACGACGCCAATTTCAAAAAGTTGGAATGGGATCTTTCCCCACTGAAAATGTCTGTTCAGACGACCGACCGTATTTTTCAGTTCCCTGAATTACGCGCTGCGGCGTTGTCTGAATTTGATACGTTCAAAGGACTGCCCGGACTGTTAGCCGATGTGCTTCCAGATAAATACGGAAGCCAACTGATTAACGCGTGGTTGGCCACAAACGGAAGACCGCAGAACAGTTTGAATCCGGTTGAAATGCTTTGCTTCATCGGAACGCGTGGCATGGGAGCTTTGGAATTTGAACCCGCGCAGCTTACCGAGAATAAGCGAGCATTTCAAGTGGAATTGGAATCGTTGGTTGAAACGGCCAAGCACGTGCTGAACGAGAAGTCGCAATTTCAATCGAAACTAAAGAGCAACGATCTGAAATCGATGCAGGATATTCTGCGCATTGGGACATCGGCCGGAGGAGCGCGACCGAAGGCAGTTATTGCGTACAACGAAAAGACCGGTGAAGTTCGGTCTGGACAAACCAAAGCGCCGAAGGGATTTGAGCATTGGCTCATTAAGCTCGACGGTGTTAGCGATGTTCAATTGGGAAAATCGAAAGGATACGGAAGAGTTGAAATGGCTTATAACAACATGGCCACCGATTGCGGCATACACATGATGCCTTGTTTGTTGTTGGAAGAAAATGGAAGGGCGCATTTTCTAACCAAGCGATTCGATCGCGAAGGCAGTGATGTGAAGCACCACGTGCAAACGTTTTGCGCCATAAATCATTTCGACTTCAACGAAGTGAACAGTTACAGCTACGAGCAGTTGTTTCAGACCATGCGCGAGTTGCGCTTATCGTATGCAGAAGCCGAGCAAATGTTCCGACGTATGGTGTTTAATGTCTTGGCGCGCAATTGCGATGACCACACGAAGAACTTCGCTTTCCGTTTAAAGCAAGGAGGCACATGGGAATTGGCTCCTGCCTACGACATCTGCCACGCCTATGCCCCGAACCACCAATGGGTCAGTCAACATGCCTTAAGCATCAACGGCAAGCGCACTGCTATTACCCGCAAAGATTTACTAGTTATTGGTGACTCTATCCGCTGCAAAAACGCTTCTCAAATCATTGAAGAAATTCAGACCGTCGTTCAGCACTGGCCCTCTTACGCCAAAGCCGTTGGTGTCTCTCCGAAATTAAGAGATGCTATTTTCAAAACGTTGGAACCTTGAACTGCGTTGTTGGAACTTCGTTGTTGGAACTTCGTTGTTGGAACTGCGTTATTCCTACTGGATATTGGAATCGTGCGAAGCACATTCGCGAAGCATTCGCCCAAAGGGCATTCGTTGCTTTGCAACATTCGCCTCCGGCATCACTACTTTTCAACAATCCAATTTCCTTCAACATCCCGAATTAATTTCCGGGAATGGAAATAAAAATAATTCCTGTTGTATGTGCAATCATTGAACAAGACGATCTGGTCTTGTGCGCGCTGAGGAGCGAGCAAATGTCGCTGCCGGGAAAATGGGAGTTTCCTGGAGGGAAGCTTGAATTAAATGAGCTTCCAGAAGACGCACTGATTAGGGAGATAAAAGAGGAATTAAATGTTTCTATTGAAATTACAGAGTCACTGACGATCTCTGATTATTCCTATGTGCCTGAAAAAGTAATTCGACTTATTCCTTTCAGATGCGTCATTCAAAACAATGAAATTCCAATTGCTGCCGAACATGCTGAATTGCGCTGGGTGAAGAAAGAAGATTTACTGAACCTCAATTGGGCTGAAGCCGATGTGCCCATTGTTCTAAATTATATGCAAACAAAATGAAAGAAGGGTTTTACGAAAAGATAATGACCGAGGCCATTGCGGCTTCTCTAGAAAAAGAGACCGATAAAACTTTTCTAATTGAATCGTTCAATAAGGCAGATGGACCTGGTTTCATTTCAAGATATTTTCAAGACATATTGAATCGCGCGCTGAATCAGATTGCTGAAGAGAGCGACGAAAAAGCAAAAAAGAAACTCATTGACTTCTCCAACGAACTTGTACAATTGACCTCGAAGTTTTTGGAAGATCCTGAATTCATCGATGATCAAATAACTACAAAAGGAGAAATTCTTAAAGCGTTCTTTCACAAATCGACCTTCGCACAGACGAATTTAAAAGAGCACATCAAAGAAACGTTTCCAATAACAGGACTCTCGGAATCGGCACTGTTCAACGGAAGCAAGCATACGCCAAGTCTTGAAAGTGAACTCAAAAAAGAAATGCTCACTTCAGATGAAGTGTGGTGGTTAGTTTCTTTCTTGAAGTTTGAAGGGGTGCGACTTTTCGAGCAGGTGTTGCGCAAACTTGAAGCAGCCAATAAACCCGTGAAAATCATTTGCACAGTGTACATGGGCGCAACCGATTTAAAAGCGATTGACTTCCTTTCTGAATTTAGCAATGTTGAAATCAAAATTTCCTTCAATACCAATCAGGAACGATTGCATGCGAAGTCCTATTTGTTTATGCGTAATACTGGATTCCACACTGCCTACATAGGTTCTTCAAATTTAAGTCGCTCCGCTTTAACCAATGGACTTGAATGGAATTTGAAAGTTACACAGCAGGAAATTCCACACATTATTTCCAAATGCAGAAGCACCTTCGAAACCTATTGGAACGATGTGAATTTTGAATTGTATGATCCAGCGATTCATCGCGAGAAATTGCAACACGCGTTAGAGAAAGGTAAAATGAAAAAGAGCGACGATGACATTTCGAAATTCTTCGACCTTTCGCCTTTTCCTTTTCAACAGCAAATACTCGATCAACTGCAAGATTGCAGAGACCGCGGAGAAAACAAAAACCTTGTGGTTGCAGCTACAGGAACTGGAAAAACCGTTATCTCGGCCTTTGACTTTAAACGGTTCATAAAAGAAAATCCAACGGCGAGATTTCTGTTTGTTGCTCATCGCGAAGAAATTCTGCGACAAGCGTGTTATACTTTCAGACAAGTGCTGAAGAATAACGATTTCGGAGAACTGTGGTTCAGTGGACAAACGCCTAAGAGTTACAATCAATTGTTCGTGTCTATTCAGACCATGAACAATCGCATCAAAGAAATTCAATTGGCTCCTGACTTCTACGATTACATTGTTATAGATGAAGTTCATCACAGCGCCGCTTCTTCATACCAGTCGCTACTGAATTACTTCACACCGAAAATTCTTCTGGGTCTAACGGCAACACCAGAGCGTCATGACGGTGAAGACATTTCAAAATATTTTGGTCATGCAATCTCTGCCGAAATTAGATTGCCCGATGCGCTCAATCAAAAGTTACTTTGTCCTTTTCAATATTTCGGAATATCAGAGCAGTTAGATATTAGTCGTGTTTCGTGGCGAAGAGGACGCTATGATATCTCTGAATTAGAGAAGATCTATAGCGAAGACAACCGTCGTGTTATAGACATTCTTCGAAACTGTCAAAAATACTTAGGCGATTTTCATGCTGTGAAAGCGCTTGGCTATTGCGTTTCAAAGAAGCATGCTGAATTCATGGCGAAGGAATTTCAGGCCAAAGGATTGAAAGCAGCTTACCTGCATTCAGATAACGGTGAAGACCGGAAGGTTTTGGTTCAGCAATTAAGAAAAGGTGTAATCAATTATTTGTTTGTGGTTGACCTTTTCAATGAAGGGGTTGACATTCCTGAGATTGATACGCTCTTGTTTTTACGTCCGACTGAAAGTTTAACTGTATTTCTTCAGCAGCTTGGAAGAGGATTGCGTTTGCATGAAGACAAAACATGTCTAACGGTTTTAGATTTCGTGGGACAGCAGCATGCCGAATATAGCTTCGAGCATAAGTTCAGAGCTATGTTGGGAAAGACGCATACCAAAGTGAAGGAAGAGCTCTTGAACGACTTCCCTCACCTGCCTTTGGGATGTTCCATTACACTGGAAGAAACTGCGAAAGAAACAATTCTGCGAAACATTCAGAACGCCTATGGTGCCGGTGAGAAATCGCTTTTGAAAGCCATGGAACGGTTCAAGCAGGATTATGACGTTCCGTTTACATTGAAGAATTTTTGCGAGTACATGGGTATTGAATTGTATGCCCTATACAAATCGAAGCAATTGTTTTTCGAATTGAAAAATAAATTAGAAGCGAAAGATTTTGTTCGAAATGAATTCAGCGAAAAGCTTGCACGAACATTTGGTAACACTTGGTTAGGATCTGACTCCAAAAGTTATTTTGAATTTATTTTGAAATTTATTTCTGGGGAACCCATTAACGAAACTGAATTGAAAGTTGAGCAGCAAATGCTCATGCTCTATATAGATTTATTCGATGCAGCTCCGCAAGTGAAGACTGCCAGAGAATTGAAGAATTTGCTCCTCGCTCATTTCTCAGATGTTGACATTAAAGAAGAAGCGATTGAATATTTGTCCTATCGTTTGGAAAAAGTAGAGTGCATTGAAAAGTCTATTTCATTGAAGCTTCCACATGCGTTAATGCTTCATGGAAGATTTACACGTAATCAGATCTTGGCAGCGTTTTCAGAGAGTTCGTTAGACAAGCAAGCGAGCAGTCGCGAAGGTGTATACCGTATCAAGGACTTCAACACCGAGTTGTTGTTTGTTACGTTGTACAAGAGCGACGGCAAGTTTAACGCGAGTACAATGTATCATGACTATTTCATAAACGACCAGCTGTTTCATTGGCAGAGTCAGAACAGCACCTCACCTGAGAGTCCGGTTGGACAATCGTATATCCACCAGCGCTCGAATAGCAAAGACATTCTCTTGTTCGTCCGTGAATCTTCCTTCGACGAGAACGGTGTTACCATGGGCTTTGTATTTTGCGGCAAGCTTCACTACATTCAACACGAAGGACGCAAACCTATGAGCATTACTTGGCGCATTGAAACTGCTCCTCCTGCTTTGCTGTTGGAAGAAGGCAAGAAGTTGGGGGTTGGGTAGAATCTTTAATTACTAAATTTACCCCATGTTCAACTACTCTGAAGAATTAGCAAAAATCAAAGTCAACAAAAAAGGCGCTGTTGTTTCGTTACACAAGCCTTTGCTCCTATTGCTTACTATTGCCGATGTAATAAACGGAAATAAGAATGAATTCAAATTCAGAGACATTGAAGAGCATTTGAAATTATTATTAAGCAGGTACGGCCTGAAGAACACGAAGTCCCTGAAACCCGAATATCCGTTTGTGTATTTAGGAAGCAGTCCTGCTTTATGGAAATGCTCCTTAGACAGAAGTATGCTTAAAAACCCAGATTCTGTAACTCGCGCTGAAGCGCTAGAATCTGTTGCAAAATTTGAAGACAATTTCTTTAGCTATCTTCAAAATGTTCAGCAAGCAAAAGATTTGGTTTGGCAACTGTTGAATGAATTCTGGCCAGAAGCATATCGCGAAGACTTGCTTCGCGATCTAGGTTTGGAAAGCATCATGAACGAAACCATTATTCAAGAAGTTCAAAAACAACGCAGAGGCCGATTGTTTGTGGAAGAAGTACTGGATAGTTATGAGCGACAGTGCGCCATTTGCGGCCAATCGATTCGCTTGGGCGATGCGCTCATTGGCATAGATGCTTGTCATGTTAAACCCATTCAGCATTTCGGAGATGATCATGTAACCAACGGCATTGCCTTGTGCAAGATTCATCACTGGGCTTTAGATCGCGGAGCAATTAGTATCTCCGAAGAACGATCTTTACTCATCTCCCCGAAATTAAATGGAAGTCGTATTAACGAATACTTCCATGAGTTTGCAAACAAGTCCATTTTCATTCCACGCAACAATGCATTACATCTCAATGAAGAGAATGTGAGTTA
>Ga0209298_10002620_pt1 | contig 11136 bp, 14 predicted proteins | sample S_140806_EF_Meta_FD_187325 | JGI IMG/M metagenome (GOLD analysis project Ga0209298, IMG submission 187325) | Freshwater microbial communities from Lake Simoncouche, Canada to study carbon cycling - S_140806_EF_MetaG (SPAdes) (version 2) | ecosystem: Environmental > Aquatic > Freshwater > Lake ... | reverse complement strand
AGATAATTCCAAGGGCATCGCCGTGGTGAAAGGCGAAAAAGAAACCGACTGCCATGCGGTGACCGTGGTGCGTGATGGGTACCTGTGCAAAGACAGCGGCTCATGGATCAGGCCCAAGGTGGTGGCCACGCTGGTGCCCAAGTGCCGGATCGAGATCGACATGCTGGCGGAAGAAATCGCCAAAATGGCGAAGTTTTACGGGGACTGCCTGGTGGTGCCGGAGGCGAACAACGACGCGGGGCTGATCATGTGCCTGCGCAAGCTCAAGGTGCGCGTGTGGGAGCGTGAGAAGCCTGCGACTGACAAAGAGGACCAGAAGCCCATTGGCAAGCTGGGTATCTGGACCAGTGATGACGGCATGGGGCAGGGGACAAGATCCTCCCTGCTGGCGGAACTGCGCAGCGCGGTGCGCAAGATGATGATGGACGGCGAAGGGCTGGAGATACCCTTCCTGCACATCCTGGATGAGATGGAGCACTTCGCAGTGAACACGAACACGGGCAGGGCCGAGGCGCTGGCGGGCTGGCATGACGACTTTGTGTTTTCGACGGGCTTTGCCTTTTTCCTGCGCGGGCGCGGGACGATTATGCAAGCGCCGGCGATGAGTGCGGTGATGCCGCCGGACGTGCAGGAGATGATGCGGCAGATGCAGCGGCAGATGGGGCCCAAGGGCGGCGGGCAGTACCGCGTGTGACGTGATGCGATAAAACCCGCTTGCTTTTTTTGAAGGTGTGATCCTACCGCCCCTTCATGACTGAGGATTCCTCCCAGACTATCGCTCCCACCCCAGAGGATGTTTCCCTGGGCCAGGACACCCATGTGACGGCTCCTGCATCCGCAGGGGACAACGCCACACTCACACCCGTTAACGAACCAACGGCAGCCCCCCAGACAGTGGTGGAGCCCGGTTTGACTGGTGAGGTTGTGGACGAATCAGGGACAGTAGAGCAGACGCACCAGCAGCGGATGGACGACTACATGGCACGGAAGGAAGCAATGCTTTCCGGCAAGCCAGAAGCCGCCCAGCCCCAAGCGGCGCCAGCCCCAGCACCACAGCCTGCCGCGACGATTGAGGAGGATGAATTCCCCTCAGCTCCAGATGCCAGCGGACGCATGCCACAGATCAAACTCCGTCCGGTGACCCCGGTGGATGTGCAGGTCATGGCGGAGTTCAAGGCGAGCCAGAAGGCGGGGAACAAGCAGTCTTTTGTCGATTTCATCCAAGCCCGATTCCCTGCTGCCGCACCTGTGGCCAGCACGGATACCACGACCCAGACTGCGGAAACGCAGACGGTGGACGATGGCGGGACGCAGGAGCCGAGATCGGTGGCGGAACTGGATGCACGGCTGAAGCAGTTGAAGGATTCCCGCTATCAAAAGCTAGAGGAGTTCGACTTTGCCGAGGCGCGCGCGATCGAGGAGCAGGAGGAGGCTTTGCGTGGAACACGCGAGGCGCTGCTGCATTCCGAGACCGAGCAGCAGAGTGCCGCACAGCAGGCGTGGGAAGTGCAGGAAACCGAGTACCTCACGAAAGTGGGGAACCTTTTCCCGCAGGCAAAGACCGCGACCGACCCGCTGGTGATCAAGGCGAATGAAATTTTGCAAGAGTGGTATGAGGCGGGCGATGCCCGTGCCCAGCACCCCTCCCGCGCCATGTACTGCTATGTGGAAGCCGCTGCGGAACTGGGGATATCCCCAAGTCCGACCGGCCCAGCTACTGCCCCCCTGAAACCGTCCACAACCTCTCCAGTCCACCGTGCGCCCATTACGGCGATCATCGCCTCGGGGAACGCCAGTCAAACAAACCAACCGCGCGAGCAGGTGGACACCCGGAGCTACGAGGAAAAAAAGGCAGATTATCTGGCAAAGACGGCCCCAGCAGGCCGCCCGCGTCAGGCTGCTTAACTGACCCTCTGAGCACCGAGCCACACCTGGGAGAGCGAGCAACAAACCAATCCCAAGGCCATGGCCTATCCAACATCAGTTACCAATACCGGCGCCAACCTGACGACTCAGGACGCCAACAATGCCGCCCAGCTCTGGAAACAGGGCGCGGACATGTTTGAGACGACTCACGACATCTTCACCGAATTCGAAGGTGGTCCTGAAAGTCTCATTCAGGTCGAAACCGACCTTGCAGCAGGACACGGGCAGAAGATCCACTTCCGTGTCAAATCCGGCTTCTACGGCCCTGGCCGTGTGGGCAACCAGCTCTACACCGACCCCAGCCACTTCGAAGAGCTCAAGATGAGCTCCAACGAGCTGACGGTGGGCCTCATCCGTAATGCGGTCTCCAGCTTCTTCATGCTTGAGGAAGATGTGGGTATGCGCGGCGAACTCGAGAGCGGCTTCAATGAGCAGCTCGGCGAGTGGATGGGCCGTGAGAAGAGCGCCCAGATGGGCCTTTCCGCGCTGCACCAGTGCGACATCCGCAACCACCTCGTGGCGAACGGCCGCGGCGACATCTGGAGCCTGGCTACAGGTGACGGACTGAGCCCGGACGACATCGTGACCTGCGGGGCCATGCTTTCCTCCATGGGCGGCAAGCCTGCGGAGATCAAGCTGGACGGCATGAAGAACACGATCCGTAAGTTCATGTTCCTCACGACCCAGCAGGGCAGCGCCTCTCTGGAGACCGATCCTGACTACAAGGCACGCCTCTTGGCTGCCACCACGAACGAAGGCACGAAGAGCGCGCTGTTTGAAGGTGGCCTGCAGCATGTGAACGGTCACATGGTGCGTAAGTGGGACGTCGTCGACCATGACGGTGTGGGTCCTGTGGGTTCCTTCCTCAGTCCGAAGGCCTACCTGGGCCTGCCGATTGTGGATGGCACGAGCGCCGACCTGACCGGCACGGGCCGCGGCATCACGGGCGGTGGAGATTCTGACAGCGCCGGCAAGACGGTGATGCAGTTCTTCCGCGACTTTCCCCGGTATGCCATCACTTTCTGCAATGGTGAGACGGTGAGTGCCACGGCCTCCACGCACATGCTGGACGCCTCCAACAAGTTCTACGTGACCATCGTGAATCCCGGCAATGCGCCGACCGACCCGAACAAGTGGTGCATCTACCGCTGCTCGGTGAACAGCGGTAACGAGATCACGGTCGATCTGCGTCTGAGCGATGCCACCGACGGCGGTGCTGCCATCACCAACACCACGGTGGGCAACGTGACATGGGACGCAAGCGTCAACACCACGGTGCATCCTTCCGGTGCGCTGGTGTATGCCAGCAACAAGGACGGCAAGCCGCTGTTTAAGACGCTGGTGATGGGTAAGACCTTTGCACGTCGTGGCTACGGCAAGTTCCGCAACCAGCGCATGCTGCAGCTCCAGGAAGGTGGTGCGGTGAAGGAAACTTACATTGCCTCCATCTTCGGGCAGAAGCCCCGCGCCAATCGTCGCGGTGCCTTCCCAGGCCTGCTGGTGCTGCACCACACCGGCTCGTATGCCGGCTGGAAGCACCCTTAGTCTGAGACGCGGCAGTGATGCCGTGGAACCGAGAACCATACCCGGGGTGGGGCCGCAAGGCCCCGCCCCTTTTGGGTGAAGAGACAGCCCTATTTTTACTGCCATGAAACAAGTCACCGCCATCATTCACCTGGTCAAACGAGGCCGCACGACCACGGCACGCTACGGGCAGTTTCTGCGTCCGGACAAAGCGCCGCACGCGTGCGCCACGGATCTGCACCTGTGGCTGGGGCGCGAGCTGAGCATTCAAGAATTCAACGAGCAGCTACCGAAAGCCATCCGCTCTGTTTTGAGCACGGACACGGTGTATGCGCAGATCATCGAGCGCGAGATGGAGGGTGATGAGCCTGCCGCTGCGGCGCTCGAGGCAATGAAAAAGGAGCATGAAGATGCTCTGGCGGCGCTGAAGGTCGAGCATGCAGCGGCGCTGGCAAATGTGCAGCAGGGCGTGAATGAGTTCACGGCGGAGCACAATGAAAAGCTGGAATGGGCGCGAGACCGTATTGCTGAACTTGAGGCTGCGCTTCCTGTCGCCGGTGAAGCGACAAAACCTGAAGTGATGGCTGTTGAGCCTGCCTCTGACACGATTTCCAAGGACGCTGGCCCATCTTCCGAGGTGGGCGCGCCTCCTGTGGTTGAGGCTGCGCCGTCGGCTGCTGGGGAGCAGTCGGCGGATGCAGCAGCAACAATTTCCGACAAACCCAAGGCCAAGGCCAAGGACAAACCCAAGGCCAAGTAATCCTGACCCATGACGAGTGCGCAGCTATTCACACGTTTGACCCGTCCCTTGAATGGGAAGGACCCGACGGCGTTTAGCGACGAGGACAAGCAGTACCTCGTGGATGCGGCCAATCTAGGGCTGAACCAGTTCACGCGTGCTCTGCCCTCCCTGCGCCTGCAGGAGCCGAGGAGCGAGCGCCTGGGCCTGTCTGAGACGCACGGTGCCGATGTCGTGAAAGGCTCGGCGGGCATCACCTGGAATCCTGCGTGGTCGCAAGCTGGCAGCTACCTGGGCCGCTCCTGCGTGGCGGCTGGGGATACCAACGGCTACAACCGCCTGCAAACAACGACGAGCCTGCAGAACACCTATGAAGGGGCCACGGGCCCGACGACGATTGAGGTGCTGTCTGACGCGGTGATGATCGGCCAAAGTTTTGAACTGGCCGGCGATGTGATCATTGTGGATGGTGCAGGCACCTTTGCGCTGACGTACGGGATGCCGAACAGCGTGTATCCTGGCCGGTGGCGGAATGCGTTTGGGGTGCTGGGCGGCGATGCCGAGGCTGCGCAGCGCACGATCATCCGCGCGCGGCCCACGAACTGGTGGGTAGAGACACTCAACGGCATCACGGGCAATGCGGAACCGATGTTCCTGCTGAGGCTGTGGCCTCAGCCGGACAAGGTGTACCATATCAATTTCAATCTGCGCCTGTGGCCGACGGCGTTGAAGGCCTCCGACATTGGTGGTACCTATGTGCTGCCCATCCAGCCCAACGAAGAGGCTTCCTTTCTGAACCTGTGCTATCCCGCTCTTTTCACCTGTACGCGCTGGCTGGGAACGGCCAACAAGGACGACTACCAGACAGCGGCCGACCGCACACTGTCAGCGCTGCTGGGTGACGAACGCAACCGCGGGCACCAGCAATTCTCAATCATCAAAACTAAAGCCGGATACTGACCATGCTCACGCCTGCCCATCTCAAACTACAAAACAAATCCGGGACGATCACCGCAGGTGACACGTCTCAGGAAGTCTGGAACACGCAGGACAAGCCGCGCTACTACTGCCTTTTCCAGAACATCTCCGACACGGACATGACCATTGACTTTGGCACGCCTGCGGTGGCGGGCAAAGGCATCCTGGTTGAAGCGGGCCTTGCCTGGGAGACGCCGGCGGGGATCATGTTTGACGGACCACTCAACGTGCTCTGCGCGACGACGGGGAAAGCCTTTGTGTGCAAGATCGGTTGATTTTTCTCTTCACCCATGCCCTTCTGGCCTGACAGTTTTCATCTTGCAACAATCTTTTCGAGGATTGGGCCGGTTGCGCCTACTGCGCCGAGTCTGCCTCCTGTGCTGATTGTGAGCGCGGATCTGGCCAGCACGACTGCAAATCTGGCATGGACCGCGAGCAACAAAACTGGAAGCCCTGGATTTGGTTACAGAGTTTACAGTGGGAGTTCGCCTTTTGGTAGCCTACTAAGCACGACCACCGGCTTAAGTTATGACGCGACTTCCGTCTTTTTGACAAGTGGGAACTACTCGTTTTACGTGGTGCCTTTCAATGATGTAGGGGAGGGGCCAAGTAGCAATACAGCGAGTGTTGTTTTGCCGGGGGAGTCTGACGGTCCTGTTTTATCAGGGCCAGACAGCGCATTTATTTCGGATTACACACTCACATGGACAGCAATCGCAGGGGCAACTTCTTATGATCTTTACGCCAGCCGTGACAACACAACGTACAGCCTGTACGTCAACACGGCAGCGACTTCGTGGTTGGTCAGCTTTGACTTCCCCGGCATGTATCACAAGGTCATTGCCAAAAATGGGTCATTTGAGAGCGGCGAAAGCAATGTCCACTATGTGGCGCAAATCATGCCCAGCGCCAACACTCCACGAACCCGTGAAAACGGAAGCGCACGCAACCTAGAAGACGGAACACCCAGAAGATTAGAGGCATAACACCATGGCCGGCGAACTTTCATCACTTACGGAACTTACCACCGGGAACCTCGCCGACAACGACCTCTTGGAGGTGGTCGATGTTTCGGACACATCCATGGCGGGCAGCGGAACAAATAAAAAAACCCTGTTCAGTAGCATAAAAGACACGCTGAAAGCCTATTTTGACGGGCTCTACGCCACTGCTGCCCAAGGAACCGATTCACGCGACCCGACTGCCCACGCAGGCACGCACACCAACGGTGCGGATGACATTCAGAGCGCTACCAATGCTCAAAAAGGACTCGCCACGGCGGCGCACATTGCTGCCATCGAGGCCAATACCTCCAAAGTAACGAACGCCACTCACACGGGAGATGCTACGGGGGCAACGGCGCTAACTCTAGCAACGGTCAACGGCAACGTCGGTAACTTCGGCAGCGCCACAGCAGCTCCCGCTTTCACCGTCAACGCCAAAGGGCTTATTACGGCGGCGAGCACGAACACAATTACTCCCGCAGTTGGCAGCATCACCGGCCTTGGAACAGGCGTGGCAACTGCCTTGGCCATTAACGTTGGTACAGCGGGGGCTCCTGTACTTCTCGACGGTGCAGGGGGCACTCCTTCTGCCATCAATCTGACCAATGGGACGGCTCTTCCTGTTTCGGGCATTACCTCCAGCACATCCACCGCACTGGGTGTTGGTAGTCTTGAGCTTGGCAATGCAAGTGATACAACTTTGGCTCGCAGCAGTGCTGGCAATGTCACAGTCGAGGGCAACCTCATCTACCGCGCTGGAGGTTCTTTCGTTGGTCTCCCTATCGAGTACAGTGTGGCACTTGGGGATGAGACGACGGCGGCAACAACTGGGACCAAGCTTACTTGGCGCGTCCCAGCGGCGATGACGGTCAGCAGCGTTAACTTTGAATGCATCACGGCCCCTACTGGTTCTGTAGCTATCCTTGATTTGAAAGAGTCGGGAACGACTATTTTCAGCACAAAACCGCAGATTGCTATTTCAGCCACAACGTCAGTTGGCGGAGCGGTCCCCGGCGTAGTTTCTGACACGGCCTTGGCCTACAATGCGGTGCTCACTTTCAGCATAGATCAGATCGGCTCGACGGTAGCCGGAGCCGGATTTAAGGCTACAATCATCGGACTTCGCGCATGAACCTAGTCAACCCATATCGCTTTGCAGCAGCAGCAACCCCAACGTTTGTCGCCGTATCCGCTGTCGCAAACGACGCCAATGTTGCCGTTCCAAGCGGCACCGCGAATAGTGATTTGATGGTTGCCTTTATCACCAATGGCAATCCGAGTCTTCTCTCAACGCCTTCGGGGTGGACGCGGATCGGTTCAGTTTACACTTGGACGACACTGGGTTACGGCACAGCAGCCTATTACCGCGTAGCGTCGTCTGAGCCAGCTAACTATTCTTTTGGTAGTGGAACGCGCATTGGCTACATGGTGTCCTATCGGAATGCCTCTGTTATAGATGCCAATGGCAGCTACGAGCAAAAGTCTGGAACGAGCATGGCTTTCACTGGAATCACCTCATCATCAGGCTCGCTCTTACTGTCGCTGATCCATGACCGAGATTCAACCGTAACATTGACGCAGCCTAGCGGCATGACTTTGCGACTTGATAGCTCTGGCACTTACTTTCGATGCGGCCTCGCTGAGTTATTGTCTGCCAATAATTCCACCCTCACATGGACTGCTAACAGCAACATCTTCGATGCCGTAGGAATATTAGTAGCCATCAAATAACATGAAACTTCTATACAACAAAACCACGGGCTTTTTGCAGCCATGGCCAGCAGGGGATGCTGAGCATGTGGTTGGGCTTGAAGATATTTATCAAGAGTTCGGAGTCCTTCAAGACGCCCCGCCTTCGTCTATCCCTGCAGGGCATCACCTCAAAGCCACTGAGGCCGTCGATCACGAAGCCCGCACCGTTCTGCGCGGATGGGTCGTGGTGGAAGACATCCCGCTGCCACCTCCCGCCCCTACAATGCGTTCTTTCCGACTGGCGTGCGGACGAGCACTTTGGACAAGAATCGCGGCAGCGATTGCCGGTATAACCGACGAAGATGCCAAGTGGGAGGCGCAGCAATACATTCTGACATCTCCAAACGTCACCCGCACTCACCCGTTGGTGATTCAACTGGCGACAGCCATTGGCCTTTCCGCTGCGGAAGTTGATTCTGTTTTTGCGCGGGCGCAGCAATTGGATGCCACAATATGAAATTTCCCTTCGATCCGTCCCACTACGATATGCCTATTTCTCTGGCGACCTGCATCATTGGCGCTGCCGTGAGCGCACTGGGGCTCATTGGGGCGACCGTGGCTGGGTGGTATGTGCGCCTGGCAAACATCGACCCGCAGGAGCTGGCAGTGCAGCCGCTGCATGTGGTGCTGATCGGCTTCATCATCGCCCTGGCGGCTTTCATTGTGCTGATTCTGCGGGCGGTGTGGGGCAAAGGTATCGAGACGGTGAACCGGTTTAGCGATGCGTTGAACAACCAGGCGGGGAAGATCGAGGAACTAATCGAGATCCAGACCAAACGTGTGGACAAACTGGAAGCGTTGAGTTTCGATGCTTTGAGAGATGCCGCCAGCGCACAACCTTTCCATAAGACATGAACACTATCCCTTCTGTTCTGCCCAAAGTGGCCCTGTTTAAGGGTAATGGCGTTGTTTCCTCCCTAATCCAGTGGCAGACTCGCAGCATTTACAGTCATGCGGCTATCTGGCTGCCTGGCACTGAGCGCACGGTGATCGAGTCACGCGAGTTTGCCGGCGTGCGTGAACATGAGTACACGCCTAAAGAATGGGCGGCGGTGGATCTGTTTGACGTGATTGGCGCGAACCATCTCACCTGGCAGATTGCCCTCAGCTTTGCGCGGGCGCAGATCGGCATGCCTTACGATTACTGGAGTGTGGCGCGCTTTTTGACCAAACGCCCGGCGCGCGAAAACGGGAAGTGGTTTTGCTCGGAACTGGTGCATAAGGCGCTGTCTGCGGCTGGCATCCGGCTGCTGGCGCGCATTCCCTCGGCAGAGGTGTCTCCAGGTGAGCTGGCGGTGTCTCCGCTGCTGCTCGGGGCGAGTGATGACATCCCTCCCTTTATGCTGCTGAACCGTAACTGAAAACACCACGACCCTCAAACCTATGAAACTGAACCTCATCATCCTGCTGACCTTCACGGTGGCGATTGCCCTTTTCCACACTTCCTGCTCCCTCACGCCTGAGCAGAAGGCGACGCTTTCCGCCAATGCCCTGAAGGACGCCAATGCGGCGCTGGTGGGAGGCCTGACGACGGGCACCTGGGCGGGTGCTGCGGCTGGCGCCACGGCGCAGGTGATGAAGAACCACAGCACGGCCCCCAAAAACCCCGGGGTGCCTGTGAATCCGCAGTGATGCGACAAAACCCTAATTTCCACCCCAAAACCACAAAATAGACCATGAAAACGAAAACGACACTCCTCCTGCTGGCGATGGCTAGCTTTCTTGCCACCCTGGCGCCTGCGCAAACAGCGGGCGGGATCAAAAACATCACCGACAGCAAGGCGGGCATCTCCTACAACGCAAATGCGCGAACGGTGATCGCCAGCTATAAGGTGCAACCGGAGGACCACACCATCTTGGTGAATGCGACCACGGCGGCGGTGACCATCAATCTGCCGGCGGTGGGCAGCCAGCGGTTCCCCTACCTGGTGGTTAAAAAGATCGACAGCAGCACAAACACGGTGACCATCGACGGGGCGGGCAGTAACACCATTGACGGCGCGGCGACGGTGGTTCTGCGAAACCGGTATTCCTCGGTGATCCTGCATGCGGACGGTACCGAGTGGCGCTGGCTGAATGCCTCCGCGACCGCCAATGGTGTCGCGGCGCTGACAGCGGGTGCCACGGTGGCCTTTGCCCCTGATGCAACGACGACCCTCTACACGTTGACTCCAGGGGAAGCTGAGACGATCAACGGGACCACGACCAATGCGGTGAAAGGGCGACTGTACACTGTCCGGGTGCTCACGAGTGGTACCTCGAGCTACGTTTTGACCTTCTCCACTAATTTTAAGGTGACGGGGACTCTGGCGACGGGGACTGTCTCGGCAAAAACCTTTGCCATCCATTTCGTTTTTGACGGCACTAACTTTGTCGAGCTGAGCCGCACGACGGCGATGTGATCTGCCATGCTTTATTTTGCATCCATGCCCCTGCAGCACGGTCTGGGCCTCGCCTTGGTGGTGACGGCCGGACTGCTGCTGTTTGTGGGCTGGGTGTTCTGGAAGATCAACCCACCACGATTCTGAGCCATGCCCTTAAAACTGTACTTTGCGAATGAGGAACTGCGGAGCTGCTGGCCGGTGGACAACGTCAACGGGCAGCCGACGCAAGTGGACATCACCCGGCAGAGCGCGGCTTACCGGAACCAGCATAATTATAGTACAACTTTTGAGCTCAACAATGGGGGTGCGTGGAATGGCACTTTAACGATGCCGGGAACCGCGCTCAAAGCGGCCGAGATTAATCAAGTCACCCGAGTTGCAGGCGTTATCCCCACAACCATTCCTCAGTTTGGGCTGACAACTTTGGAGTTGGCACCGAGTGATGAGGTGGCGGGGGCTGATCTTCGACAGAGTCCGGTGGAGTTCACCCACTGGAGTGTGCCAGTGGTGGCTGCGGTGGAGGGCGACCCCACGTTTGTGCTGATCTCCATGGACCAATATCCCGACGGCTTCAGCAACCAGGCACCAAGCTGGTGGGTGGATCCAAATCCTTAAAACACCATGGCAGGCAACCTTTCCAAGCCAGCGAACAGTCCGTACATTCCCCTGGAGGAGGTGGACCCGAGCAAATTTAGCTTTGGGGTCATGATCCTGCAGGAAAAGGTGACGGCGACGATTCTGGCGGCGCTGACGCCCCAGGTGACGACGTACCGGGAGTTTTCCCTGCTGCCAGGCATGGAAGCTGGGCGCGTGGAGGAGCCTGCGGTCA
>Ga0209298_10002617_pt1 | contig 11145 bp, 6 predicted proteins | sample S_140806_EF_Meta_FD_187325 | JGI IMG/M metagenome (GOLD analysis project Ga0209298, IMG submission 187325) | Freshwater microbial communities from Lake Simoncouche, Canada to study carbon cycling - S_140806_EF_MetaG (SPAdes) (version 2) | ecosystem: Environmental > Aquatic > Freshwater > Lake ... | reverse complement strand
GTTGCGCTGGGATTTCCCCTCGAAATCGGCATCCAATGTCTGGCTTATGGTAGCCACGCCGTCGGACGTCGCCTCTTTGTCGGTCGGCTGCTGTGGCCAGGCCAACATCGCCAAGAGAACGATGGACGCCGCCGACGCGACCAAGGCGTAAGTCCGCCAGCGTATCTTGCGACTGATGGGCGATGTCCTCCCGAGCCTGCCGGTGCTGACCTCAGGCTGACGCAGCAGGCGGGCATGTTGATCGGCTAGCTCCAGATAGCGCCTGCGTGCCTGCCAGTCGTCGCGGAGCATAGCCTCCAGCCGGGCGTGCTGTTCGGGTGTGATCTCCCCTTCGAGCTGGGCGTTGATGAGTGATTCGAGGTCCATGTTCATCCTTCTGATTCAAGTTGGCGGGTGACGCAGTCGTGGAGCCGCTGGCGAAGCAGCTCCAGCCTGCGGAAAAGGGTTCGACGGCTCAGATGGAGCCTGTCCATCAGCGTCTCGGCGCTCTCACGCCGTGCGTAACGGCTGATGACGAGTTCTTTATCTGGCGTCGGAAGTTTCTGCAAGCAGACGTCCAGCCACCGCAATCTCCGGTCGAGATGATCCGCCACATGTTCACGCTCGCTGGCAAGCAGGTCGAGCACGTCCGTTCTGAAGAGCAGGGGGGTGCGCGCCGACTTCTCGCGATGCTTCTGGACCTGCAGGTAAGCGAATCTGAACGCCCAAGGCAGGAACGGACGGGAGGTGTCGAACTGCTCCCATTTGCGATAAAGAGCCAGGCTGGTCTCCTGCTGGATGTCCCGGGCATCCGCCTCGACCGGTACCAGGCAATAGATATAACGAAAGATGGACTCCTGGTGCTGGGAGAGCAGGAGGACCAAGTTTTCGGGGCTTGATGGAGTTTCCTCGATCATGTCTTCATCTATATTCCCGTCGTAACCATCCAGAGTGCCAGAAATCTGCGAACAAGCCACGACGGGCAGGCGAAACCGGTTCAGGCGCCTGGCATTCGATGTGGCTCGGGATTTGCACGACCGCTGAGGGACCCTCGACGAGAGCGTTATGATTCAGCAAGGGGATGTTCATCGGACTGATGATATCTGAGGATAATTCTCAGCATAATCTCGAGGCATGCAAACGTATGCCTGTAGTCTTAACGACAGGAATGGGCACATAACGGCGTGCGGAAAAACGGCGCATGTAGGTGTCAAATCGTGTCGGTTTCCCGGCATAATTTCAAAAGGAACACTTGTCGGTCAGGTGGGTCGTAGTCTAGACCTTGGGAACCCCGAAATGGCCTCCCCGTGGCCTTGGTTTTATTTATACCCGCATGCGCTCCCTTCTGCTCCTTTCCCTTTTTGCCGCCGTGGCTTTGGCCGATGGCCCGAAGGACAATATCCCCGCTGCCGTCCGGCCGATCCCCCCGACCGACAAGGCGGTGGCTTTGCCCGAGGCCGACAAAGTGTCGCTGGCCAAGGAGCTTACCGAACTGCGTATGGCCATCGACGCCGCCGCCAAGGCCCAGGCGAAGAACCCGCGCCTCGAGGAACTCCTGGCCGATATCGAGATTTTCCACAAGGCGGTGGATTGGGCCGGTCGCTACAACGAGTATTTCAACAAGGGCGAATTCAAGACCGCCTATGACCTGATAATCGAAGGCAAGGCGCGTGCCGCTTCGTTCCTCAAGGGTGAGGCGCCCTGGACCCGCCAGACCGGTCTGGTCGTCCGCGGTTACAAGTCGAAGATCGACGGCTCGGTGCAGCCTTACGGCATGGTGATTCCGGACAACTATGCCGGCTCGATGATGCGTCTAGATTTCTGGTGCCATGGTCGCGGCGAGACCTTGAGTGAACTCGCGTTCCTCAGCGACCGCCGGAAGAACGTCGGCCAGATTCCTGCCACCAACCGCCTGGTGCTCCACCTTTACGGTCGTTACTGCTGCGCCAACAAGATGGCCGGCGAGGTCGACCTCTGGGAGGCCTACGCCCACGCCCGTAAGAGCTACAACATCGACGACGACCGTCTCTTCATCCGTGGCTTCTCCATGGGCGGCGCGGCTGTCTGGCAGTTCGGCGCTCACTACACCGATCGCTGGTGTGGCATCAATCCCGGCGCCGGCTTCTCCGAGACCCCGGAGTTCCTGAATGTATTTCAGAACGAAGATGTCTCCAAGATCCCTTCGTGGCAGAAGACCCTCTGGGCTTGGTATAACGCCACGGATACCGCCATCAACTTCCGCAACGCCCCGACGGTCGCCTACAGCGGCGAGCTCGACAAACAGAAGCAGGCCGCCGATGTCATGGCCCGCGAGATGGGCAAGCTCGGCATGGAGCTGACGCACATCATCGGACCGCAGACCGCCCACAAGATCCATCCCGACTCTATGGTCGAGATGGAGCGCCGCCTCGCCGCCATCGCTGCTAACGGCCGCGTGCGCACCCCGAAGGAAGTCTCCTTCGCCACCTACTTCCTCCGTTATGACCGCATGCATTGGGTCCGGGTCGACCGCATGGTCGAGCACTGGCAGAAGGCCCAGGTCGACGCCAAACTGGTCGACGATCGCTCGATCGAAGTAAAGACCTCGAACGTCGCCGGTCTCACGCTCGACTTCGCCTCCGGCGATTCCGTGCAATCCCAGTTCGCCCCGACCGTCGTGACCATCGACGGCCAGAAAATCCTCACTTCCGTCAAGGCTGGTTCAGATCGTTCCTGGAAAGCGACCTTCGCCCGTGATCCGAAGAACGGGGAGTGGACGCAGGTATCGGAGCATGCCGACAAGGGCGCCCACAAGCGCCGTGGCCTCTCCGGCCCGATCGACGACGCGTTCATGGACTCCTTCTTGTACGTCTCCCCGACCAGCCAGCCGTTCAACGCCAAGGTCGGCGGTTGGGCCAAGTCTGAGATGGAGCGCGCCGCCCGTGAATGGCGTCGCCAGTTCCGCGGCGATGCGCCCACGAAGGCCGATACTCAGGTCAAGGACGAGGACATCGCCAAGAATAACCTCATCCTCTGGGGCGATCCTTCTTCTAATGCTGTGCTCGCTAAGATTATCGCCAAGTTACCGATTCAGTGGACCGCCGAGAAACTCGTCGTCGACGGCAAGACCTACTCGGCTGCCGACCATGCGCCGATCCTTGTCTATCCGAATCCGCTGAATCCGCAGAAGTATGTCGTGATCAACAGCAGCTTCACCTACCGCGAATACGACTACCTCAACAACGCCCGCCAGGTCGCCAAGTTGCCGGATTGGGCCGTCATCGATCTCAAGGTTGCCCCGGACGCCATCGCGCCGGGCGCCATTCCTGCCGCAGGTTTCTTCAACGAAGTTTGGCAGTTCCGAGTTTCTAAGTAATCTCACTTCTCCCTCACCATGGCAATCATCACTGAAAAAGACCTGCAGCCCACCTACGACGTCATTGTCGTCGGATCTGGCGCCGGTGGCGGACAATCCGCCTACACCCTCACCATGAACGGCGTGAAGGTCCTCATGCTCGAGGCCGGCCGCAATTACGATCCGGTCACCGAGACCCCGATGTTCCAGTCCAAGGCCGACGCGCCTTTGCGTGCGATGGGCACCAAGGAGAAACCGTTCGGCTTCCATGACGCTACCGTTGACGGCGGCTGGGAAGTTCCGGGTGAGCCTTACACCCAGGCGTCGACCGACCCGAAGCAGCGCTTCGACTGGTGGCGCTCCCGCATGCTCGGCGGACGCACCAATCACTGGGGCCGCATCTCGCTTCGTAACGGTCCTTACGACTTCAAGCCCTATTCCCGTGACGGCCTCGGCTTCGATTGGCCCTTCACCTACGACGACGTCGCCCCTTATTACGACAAGGTCGAGATGCTCGTCGGAGTCTACGGCTCCAATGAAGGCCTCGAGAATACGCCTGACTCCCCGAACGGGACGCTTCTGCCTGCGCCGAAGGCTCGCGCCGGTGAGCTTTACGTCAAGAAGCACGTCGCCAAGTTCGGCATCCCCGTGATCCCGATCCACCGTGCGATTCTCTCGACCCGCCAGGACCATGTGAACTTCCCGGCCCGCCTACATCCGAATAATCCCAAGGCGCAGAAGATTATCGCCAAAGCCATGCAGGAACGCGCCGCGTGTTTCTGGGCCACCGATTGTGGTCGCGGCTGCTCGATCAAGGCTAACTACCAGTCGACGACTGTGCACCTCCCGCCGGCCCACGCGACCGGCAACCTCGACATCCTTTGTAATGCCCACGCCCGCGAGGTCACCGTCGGTACCGACGGTAAGGCCAATGGCGTTATCTACATCGACAAAGTCACCGGCCAAGAGCGCGCCGTGAAGGGCCGCGCGGTGATTCTTGCCGCTAGTTCGGGCGAGACCGCTCGCATCCTGCTCAACTCCAAGTCCAACCGTTTCCCCAACGGCCTCGCCAACGGCTCCGGCCTAGTCGGCAAGTACATCATGGACACCGTGGGCGCCGGCCTCGGCGGCAGCGTCCCCGCTTTCGAGAATCTCCCGGTCCATAATGAAGAAGGCGCGGGCACCCACGTCTACATCCCTTGGTGGCTGTATAAGGATGCCAGCAAGCTCGGCTTCGCTCGTGGGTACCACATCGAGTTTGGAACCGGTCGTCGGATGCCCGGGCTCGGTACCGGCGGCGCCAGCCCCGGCTACGGCAAGAGCTATAAGGAAGAAGTCCGCCAGAAGTATGGTGCCGGCATCGGCTTCGCTGGCCGCGGCGAGATGATCCCGAATGAGAACTCTTTCTGTGAGCTCGATCCGACTGTGAAGGACAAGTGGGGTATCCCCGTCCTGCGTTTCCATTGGAAGTGGTCAGACCATGAGACGAAGCAAGCCGCTCACATGGAGGCCACCTTTGCGATGATGATCGAAGCCATCGGCGGCAAGGCCCGTAAGCCGCAAGCTGACGGATCCAAGGCCATCGAGGCCGGCGGACGCATCATCCATGAAGTCGGCGGAGCCATCATGGGAGCTGATGCCAAGAAGTCGGTCACTAACCAGTGGAACCAGTGCTGGGAGGTCCCGAACGTCCTCCTCAACGACGGTTCGGCCTTCTGCAGTAATGCCGATAAGAACCCCACGCTCACCATCATGGCGCTCGCGTGGCGCGCTACCGACCATCTCATCGAAGAGATGCGCAAGGGTAACCTCTAATGCCTACGAACATGGAAAACATTCCCGCAGATAATTCCGGTCAGATCGATCGCCGCCAGGCGCTCAAGTGGATCGGCGCCGCCGCGGCCGCCGCCGCGATCTTCCCGCACGCTTCCGCCCAGGATAAGCTCCCGCGTCCCGCTGCGACCCCCACCGGGCAGCGGATCGGCACGGACCCCGTGCTGAATAAGAACTACGTCCCCGGAGACCTCTGGCCGCTGACCCTGACGCCTAAGCAGCGCAAGGCGGCCGCCTCGCTGACCGACCTCATCCTGCCGCCTGATAACCCGGGCGACAAACTGCCTTCGCAGCTCGGCGTCCAGGAGTTCATCGATGAGTGGATTAGCTCCCCTTACGACGAGACCTCAAATGATCGTCCTGTCATCACCGAAGGCCTCGACTGGCTCGATGCTGAAGCCCAACGTCGCTTCCAGAAGGATTTCGCCGACCTGGCCGAACCGCTGAAGTGCGCGATCGCGGACGACATCTGTGGCAAGACCGCGGTCAAGAAGGAGTTCAAGTCTGCCCAGAACTTCTTCGGCCGCTTCCGTTATCTCGCCGCCAGCGGGTACTATACCACTCCGCAGGGCTGGAAGGATGTCGGTTACGTGGGTAACGTCCCGACCGTCAACTTCGACGGACCGACGCCTGAAGCCCTGAAGCACCTAGGGTTGGCTTAAGATCGAGGAATCGAGGGGTAGGTGGTCACGAGGACCGGAGGTTGAAAAGCCTTCGGTCTTTTTGTGTCCTTTTCTGCACGTCGTGTGTTTCGGGTTGGAACAATCGTCTGGCTGGATTGCCTAACACAGAACCCCCATGAAGCGATCCGTCCTTATCTTGTCCCTGTTTGCCAGTTTCGCCGGATTGGTCGCGGCGCCGGCGCCTCTGTTCGATGGCAAGACGCTGACGGGATGGGACGGCGACCCCAAGGTCTGGCGCGTGGAGAATGGCGAGATCGTGGGTGGCTCGATGGCAGGCAACCCACGTAACGAGTTCCTGACGACTAAGCGCACATTCTTTAATTTCCGCCTGACATTAGAATATAAGCTCATCGGCACCGAAGGTTTCGTGAACGGGGGCGTGCAGTTTCGCAGCCTCCGGGCGACTAATCCGCCCAACGAGATGATCGGTTATCAGGCCGATATTGGATATGGCCACACTGGTTCCCTTTACGACGAGTCGCGGCGCAATAAGTTCCTCGCCCGCGCCGGCAGCGGCTTCGGTGGTATCGGCGTCAAGGAAGAGTCGGAAATCGCCGCACTCGAGAAGAAGGGCGACTGGAACAAGTACGAAATACGGGCCGAGGGACCTCGCATCACAATCCGTCTCAATGGCAAGCAGACGCTGGATTACACCGAGACCAATCCGTCGATTGACGATGCCTACGGACTCATCGGCCTGCAGATCCACGGTAACTGTAAGGCGGAGATCCGCTTCCGCAATGTCGTGCTCGATTCGCTGAACGACCTGCCCGTCACGACCAAGGAAGCCGTGCTGAACCGCTTCGGTGAGGCAAAGTCCACTTGGGTGCCGCCGGCGCCTTTCAAGGAACGGAAGTTCGACCTCAATGACAACGAGGTCGTGGTCTTCATCGGCCAGGAGAACTTTGTCCGTGAAGCCAAGTCGGGCGAGATCGAGTCACGCCTCGCCGCGGCCTTCGCCGCCAAGAATCCGGTCTTCCGCTCCATGGCGTGGGAAGCCGACACGGTGCATGAACAGTGGCGTGACCTCAATTTTGGTCCATGGAAAGGCCAGCTCGAGACTGCCGGGGCCACGACGCTGTTCCTCCAGTTCGGCCAAGCCGAGGCCCTACAGGGCTCCGCAGGACTCGCCAAGTTCAAGTCCGACTATCACCGCTTACTCGATGAGCTCGGGCGTCACACGCCCCGCATCGTTCTCCTATCACCAGCTGGCTTCATGTCTTCGCAGCGTCTTCCCGATTTGACGAATCCGGAGCACCGGAAAGTTCTGGCCGAATACGCGTCCGCAGTGGCCGACATCGCCAAACAACGCGGCCTGCCTTACGTCGACCTTACCGAGGTCACCCAGAAGGAAGCGTCGACCGACGGATTGCATCTTTCCGCTCAGGGCCTTGCGGTCGTCGGCCGCGAGGTGGCATCCGCCTTGGGCCTTCCTGATAAGTCTGAGCTCTCCGCGAAACTCCTTGCCGCAATCATCGAGAAGAACCGTCTCTGGGCAGATTGCTGGCGCCCGGCCAACTGGTCGTTTGTCTACGGTGATCGCATCTCGCAGAACTACGGTAAGGGCTTCGGTCCGGTGCCGTCGCTCAAGGAGAACTTCGAAGCTTATAAGCCGCTGGTCACTTCGTGGGATAAGCATATCCAAGCGCTCGCCCGTGGCGAGCCATCGGCCGCACCGGCGCCGCAGGCTGGCCCGGTCGTCAGCACCGAGAAGGTCATGTCCGCCGCCGAAGAGCAGGCCACCTTCAAGGTCGCCGAGGGTTTCGAGGTAAATCTCTTCGCCGACGAAAACCTAGGCGTCGCCAAACCGACCCAGATGTCGTGGGACGCCAAGGGGCGTCTGTACGTCTGCTGTTCTCCGACCTACCCGCAGGCCGTCCCTGGCGTGAAGCCACGCGATTATATCCTCCGCCTCGAGGACACCGATGGCGATGGCAAGGCCGACAAGTCTGTCCGTTTCGCTGAAGGGCTCACGATGGTCCAAGGCGTCGAGCCGCTCACCGATGAGGTCGGTAACACCTCGATCCTCGTCTGCGACTTTGATCGACTGATCAAGCTCACGGATGCCGATGGCGATGGCAAAGCCGACAAGACCGAGGTCCTGATGTCGGGCTTCGGCGTGGGCGACACCCACCAGCTCGTGAACTCGATCAGCCACGGTCCGGACGGGACGCTCTGGATGAGCCAAGGCCTGCATGCGATTACGCGGGTGGAGACCCCTCGTGGTATCGTCAGCCTACCTAAGTCCGGCCTGATGCGCTATGACCTGAAGAACCAGCGCCTCCAGCCGTTCTTCCAGTACGGTAAGGCCGGGCATAATTGCTGGGGCGTGGCTTTCGATGACTATTTCCAACCGTTCCACAAGAGCGGTGACCGCATCGCCGGATACTACAGCCTGCCTGGGCTCGGCGCTATCGAGACCCCGGATGAATATGCCGGCACGCATTCACTCTTCGATTCGCCGCTGAAGTCCAACTCTGTGGATATCGTCGGCACCAAGGCCATGCCGGCTTCGCTGCAAGGCGCTGCTTTCATTGGCGGGTATTACGGTAACACCCTCGACCTACATCGTTTCGTCGACGAAGGCTCCGGTTTCAAGACTGAGCGCATCGTCAGTCCGATCATCTCAAGCAGCAAAGCCTTCCGTCCTGTCGACGTTTCCGTAGGACCAGATGGCGCGCTCTATGCCTGCGATTGGTTTAATGCCGTCATCGGTCATTATCAGGCCAGCTATGCCGATCCGCGTCGTGATCGCTCGCATGGACGTATCTGGCGCCTTACCGCCAAGGGGCTGCCATCCGTGAAGCAGCCTAATCTCGTGTCTATGTCAGAGAGTGAGCTGTTCGCCCAGCTCGGCTCGCCCGAGCGCTGGACGCGTTACCAGGTCCGTCGTCTATTATTCTACCGTCCGACTGAGAAGGTCGTGGCGGCTGCCGATGCGTTCATCGCCAAGGATCGTCCTGAAGCCCAGGTGCTCGAAGCCTTGGGCGTCTTGCAGGCCCATGCCGGCGTTCGACCTGCCTTGCTGGATGCCCTTCAGTCCTCCTCTGATTTCCGTATTCGCGCCTATGCCGCCCGCGTCGCCGGCGAATGGTCGAACCAGCTACCCGATGTTCAAGCCCGACTAGCCAAGGCCATTGCCGATAAGCATCCTCGCGTGCGCCTGGAGGCCGTCGTGGCCCTCAGTCATGTTGGTGGCCAGACTTCTCTGCGAAACGCCTTAGGAGCGGTCGAGCAGCCTTCAGATAAGTTCCTCGACTATGCACTGAAGCAGACCGTTCGGCACTTGGCGCCGACCGCGGGTAAAGTCGCGGCAGAATTATCGGCACCGCAGGCCGCCTACCTCAAGAAGGTCGTTAGCAGCGGCCCCGCCGTCATCTCGCCTGGCCAGGCCATTTACGAGGCCCTCTGTCTCAATTGCCACCAAGCTGCAGGGCAGGGGCTGACTGGCGTCTATCCCCCGTTGGCCAAGAGCGACTGGGTCGCGGGCGATGTGCAGACCTTGATCAAGATCACCATGCACGGCTTAGCGGGACCCACCAAGGTCCAGGGCAAGGATTACGGTCTCGTACCGATGCCTCCCATGGGCTTGGACGATCAGCAGCTCGCTGACGTCCTCACCTATGTCCGGAACGCTTTCGGCAACAAGGCTCCCGCCGTGAAAGTCGAGGACGTCAAAGCCGTGCGCGAGGCAACCAAGGGCCGCACTGCGCCTTGGACGGCGGCGGAATTGGGGAAGTGACCCAAAGGTAGGGACAGCACCACGTGTCGTCCTAAGGTTCGTTCTAGAGGCAAACTAGGACAGCACGTGGTGCTGTCCCTACCTCAGGAATTTTCTTTGCGTGTGAGGAGCTGCACCCAGGCCACGCCGACGATGGTCACGAACCCGCCGATGAGCGTCAGGGTCGTCGGCTGTTCGCCGAGCATCAACCAGCCAAAGATAAGGGAGAACACCGGGATAGCGTAGACCGCGCTCATGGCCGTGGCGATGGGCACCTGTGTGAGCACCCAGGCGAAGATGGTGTAGCACAGCGCCGCCGGGACGACGCCAAGGAAGATTAGATGGAGCAGTCCGTTCGTCGAGAGGCGACCCCAAGCCTCAGGCAAGTCATGGGAGAAGGGGAGTAGACCGAGCGTGCCTATCCAGATGGCCCAGGTCGTCACATCCAGTGCATGGTAGCGTCGGGTCAGCGCCTTATTGATCAAGGTCTGGATGGCGGAGGACAGTGCGGCGCCAAGGATTAGGATTGTTCCGAAATTAAGGGTCAAGCCGGCGGAACTGCCGATCGCCGTCATGATCACGCCCGCCATCGAGATCAGGATGCCAATCCAGGCGACCAGGCTGACGACTTCTCTGCGGAGCAGCACACCGATTACGATGACCAAGATTGGCTGGAAAGAGATGAGCAGGGAGCCGGTACCAGCGTCGACGGTCTTCTCGCCGAAATTGACGCCTAGGTTGTAGAAGCAGAACCCGAACAAGCCAAGCAGGGCCACGAGCCCAAGGTCCGAACGAGCGGGTAGCGGTCGTCCGCGCCAAAACCAGAAGGGGACCATCACGGCTGAGGCGATGAGGTAGCGCATCGCGCCGACCTGTCCCGCGTCGAGTTCCGTCAGTACCGTGCGAACGCTTACCCACGACATACCCCAGGCGATGATGTTAAACAGCATCGCCGCATAGGCCAGCCGTTGCGGGCGGTTTTCGTTCACGAACGGCAGCCGATCAGCTCGATCAGCTTATAGGCACACGCCTGGGCGAATTCCTTATCGTTGATCGCGAGATCGAATTCCTGCACCGGCACCGTGGCGTTTGCTTTCAGTGCCGAGAAAAGGGCCTCATCGGCGGCCGCGTCATGGAAGGGCTGGCCGGCGGCGCTGATGACCGAGATCGCCTTACGTGGAATCATGATGGCCGTACCGGCCTGATAGGCGTTGGCCTTCTTCGCGACGATTTCGCCGAGTTGGCGGCATTCGTCGGCCGTCGTGCGCATGAGCGTAATCTGCGGGTTATGGATGTAGAAGTTGCGACCTTTGAATTTCTCGGGAATCGATGCCATCTCGCCAAAATTCACCATGTCGAGGCAACCCGGCGCGACGACCACAGGGATATTCGCTTTAGCGGCGGCGTCCATGCGCTCGGGACCGGCGTTAAGATTGCCACCCACTAGCTCATCGGCCCATTCGGTCGTGGTGACATCGAGCACGCCTGAGACGATGCCGCTCTCGATGACCGACTCCATGATGCGTCCACCCGTGCCGGTGGCGGCAAAGACCAGGACTTCATAGCCGGCGGCTTCGAGGACCTTCTTGGCCTCG
>Ga0209298_10002616_pt1 | contig 11145 bp, 20 predicted proteins | sample S_140806_EF_Meta_FD_187325 | JGI IMG/M metagenome (GOLD analysis project Ga0209298, IMG submission 187325) | Freshwater microbial communities from Lake Simoncouche, Canada to study carbon cycling - S_140806_EF_MetaG (SPAdes) (version 2) | ecosystem: Environmental > Aquatic > Freshwater > Lake ... | reverse complement strand
TGAACGAGCAAAAAACATCATCAAAGAGTTTATTGAAAAAGACAAAAAACTAATTAAGGATCACTATGAACCCCTATTTACAGGAAATCTTGCACCAAATCACAGTACGGATAACCGTGCTAGAAACAAGAAACACAATGCTAGAAGCTGAATGTGTAGCATTGCGACAGCAACTTGAGGAACTAGAACATGATCGAAACTTTAGTTAAACCCCAAGTGCTAGACAATGATATTGCGGTGATGAAGATACTGCAACTGATGGGTCAGCTTTCCTTAAATGACATTGAATATATTTTAAAGATATCCCAAAAAGTACACACACTAATAAACAACAATGAACTTCAATGAATTTTATAGTTTGTATCCCCGTAAACAGGGGCGTAGGGCGGCTGAAAAGTCATGGGACAGGCTAACCCATCAAGAGCAAGAAAATGCGTTTAACGCCCTTTCTAACCATCTTGAATACTGGAAGCTAAAGCAGACGGAAAAGGACTATATTCCCCATCCTGCCACTTGGCTCAATCAAGGCCGATGGGAAGATGAGCTAGATATGGAAGTCAAGAAAATCAAGAAACCTGAATTGCCTTGGTATTCCAGCGAAGAACTTACTAAAGCTAAAGCCCAAGAAGTGCAATGCCCTGCTTACGCTGGTGAGGGTTGGCAACAATGGCGAGCACGAATTAGTCAGAAGATAAAGCAACTTGAAGAACAACTCTGACGATTACTTAGCTTGGTGGTATATCGGTGTAGCAAAGAAACGGGGTTGGCCTGAAGTAGTTAGATTGTTAGCCCAGTACCCTGAAAAAGAAGAACGCATAAAACAATTGATAAAAAAGAAACTAGGAAGATGACAAGAGAGATAGACCCCAACAAGTGTATAGACTTTATTCTTGAAAACGCAGGTAAATACGCACAAGCCAAAGGTGAATTAGCCCAGCTTGAAACTTTCAAGAGTTCACTTAAATCCATTATGATGAAGAAGTCAGGTGAGCAAACTATTGGAGCACAAGAGCGTGAAGCCTATGCCAGCCAAGAATATCAAGACCTTTGTAAAGCAATTGGCACGGCCACAGAAAACGCTGAAAAGCTAAAGTGGGAACTTGAAGCCGCTAGATTAAGACATTCAACTTGGCAGACCCTAGAAGTATCTAACCGCACACAAGATCGGATTCTTAAATGAGAAAAAAGGGGACAAAAAACCTTAATACTTATATAAGAGAAGGTACAGACATGAATATGGCTGACATTGCTAAAGAATTAAACCTTACGCAAACAGAAGTAGAAACAGCGTTAAAAGGGGCATTGCGTAAATTTAGGCGGCATTTTGAAAAACAAAACATTCAAAAAGAAAATTACTTATGATTCATTATCACGGACTTCCTATAACTCCAGCTACAGTAGCTAACTATGCCGTGCAAGCAGGTCATGCCTTTGTGTCATATGCCCATTCAGACCAAATTGGAACTGCATTAGAGGTATGTCAGTCTTTTGCTATAGACAATGGTGCTTTTAGTGCTTGGAAAAGCGGTAAGCCTATTACTAATTGGGATGCCTATTATGATTGGGCATTAAACCTTAAAAAAGTACCATCTTGTGACTTTGCTGTTATTCCCGATGTAATTGACGGCACGGAAGCTGACAATGATGCTTTGTTAGAAGATTGCCCATTACCTAAATGGTATGGAGCACCTGTATGGCATATGCACGAATCAATGGAAAGGCTTGACCAATTGGCAAATAACTATGTTCGGGTTTGTATTGGTAGTTCAGGACAATATGCTACTGTAGGTACAACTGATTGGTGGTCAAGAATGGGTCAGGCTATGCGTGTAATATGTGATGATATGGGCCGCCCAATCTGTAAACTTCACGGTTTGCGTATGCTAGACCCAGCCATATTTACTAAATTACCTTTTGCATCAACTGATAGCACTAATATTGGAAGAAATGTCGGTATTGATAAACATTGGAAAAATGGTAATTATCCACCGCCAACTAAAGAAGCTAGAGCACAAGTAATGAGGGCTAGAATCGAAGCCCATAACGCACCAATAACATGGAATTTTATGCAGGTAGAACAATATACATTGGAGATCATATGACCCTTAAATTAACTGAAGAATTTTTAATCCTTAAACTATTTTGCAAGATGTATGACGATGCCTTAAACCGCAAGGATTACACCCAAATGCTTGAATTAAGCGTAGATATTTCTGATTCAGCAGAAAAGCTAGAGCAGATGACCGTAGACCACATCAATGGCGTCTAAACTTGAGAAAGAAAAGTATCGCAAAATTAGTGAACTGGGATGTTCATTATGTAGGCATCAAGGCAATGAGGGAACACCAGCAGAATTGCATCACATTAGACGAGGTGGCGTTAGAAACAAGTCGCCTGTTATTCCGCTCTGTCCCTTTCACCATCGAGGAGCAAATACCAGTATTCACAGCGGCCGCAAGTGGTTTGAAAAACACTACGGCATCACGGAAGAAGAATTACTTGAACAAACGGAGAAGTTGATTGAGTAGCTGGTTAATCATCGTTACGGGATTGATTTATGCCTACATAGGCTTAGAACAGGTCGTTAAGGGAAATGTACCTATGGGCGTGACTTATATGTCCTATGCTACTGCAAACATTGGTTTGTATTTCATGGCTAAATAATTACAATTCCAGCGGATCAAACCCTAGTTCGCTAGCTACCATTTTGCAACGGGTTCTAAATGGTTTGCCGTGCTGTAACCACTTATCTCCCTTTTGTTTGTAAAAACTCATGTGTACGCACTCATGAGCAAGGGTGGTTAAAACAGTATAAAAGTGGCTACAACGCCCTGATGAGATGGTAATGGTATGAGCGTAGTCACCGCCCGTATCTAACAGATATGTACCCATTACTTCAGGGTCAGGCGTTACTACAAATTCTATTTCTTCAGGCAATGGCATTGGCCATTTAGTAAATGGGTAAGTACAGTAAAGACTGGAATACAGATGCTTTAATGCTTCAGGACTTAATCTCATGTAGTTCACCCCTAAAAAATACTAGACCTTCATCTTCATTAATTACCTGCACTAATTCAGGTGGCATTAAATGGCCATTCACATAAGTTAGGACTGCAAATCCTGCTCTCCAGTTAACGCTTGAATCTTCATGGTACATAAACTGCTCATCCTTGACTGCCGCCATCATTCCAGTATCAACACCGTATTTGTCGCCCGTATAGTTGCTCCAAGGGGTCACTTTCAACGAGTGCAAATGGCCTGTGACCATACTCATTCCGCCTTTAAGTACATTGTTGTAGACCGCATGAATACCATTGTGCCAACGGTGTTTAATCATCGTATTGTCATTGACTACAACTGACCAGCTATATGACCAGCCGTACAGGTGATCCGCTAGGCACATACCCTTGACACCTTCGTACTGGGGAAGGACATTAGACAACTTGCCATCAAAACGTAAATCGTGATTACCAATTGTGCGGTGCAATATACATCCAGCAGGGCGTACAGCTTCAATATCGCCTAATCGTGTTTGTACTTCTTCTAATTCTTGTTGGACTGTTGGGTGCTGTTGGTAACCAATGCGGTTGTGCTGGCTAATCTGTGCAAAATCGAACAAGTCGCCATTCAGAATCACCATATTAGGCTTTAAGTGTTTCGTAAAATGTACAAAAGCACGGTGGGCAGTAGAGATGTAATTAGGGTTGTAATGGCAATCAGACCCTACCATAATGATTCCATTCTTTAACTCATATTCACAGCGTATCTTATTTTCAGGAATAGCAAATCTAGGAACGCCACGATTATTATTAGATTCAAGCACAATGTCGTGCTTTTTTTCTAAGTTTTTTCTACGGGCAATTACACTTCTAGTATCGACATTTAGTATTTTAGCCACAGCCGTAGGGGATCGGTGCTCTTTAAATAATGCGATAAACTCTTGCTCACTACACGCTGGTTTGCTCATTCCAAGCCTTTATAATGGTAAAGTTAGCCAATACTAATCTATTTTAATTTAAAAACAATGACATACGCACGAATAGATACTAATCATAAAGAAATAGTTAAGGCATTACGAGATGCTGGTGCTACTGTGGTATCACTTGCCGCAATGAAACACGGTTGCCCTGACCTGCTTGTTGGTTATGCTGGAGAAACAGTATTAATGGAAATCAAGCGGGATGCCAAGGCCAAGTTCACACCTGACCAATTAGACTTTTTGGGCAAGTGGAAAGGCGGTGCAATTAGTCGTGTAGATAGTGTAGAAGCGGCAATTAGAGCATTAGGTATTACTAGAAAAGTGTTATAAAATAGATTAAAAGGAGCGTATTATGGATAAATCAATGGCATTATTCCTAGCAACATTGCTACATTCGGGGACTAATACCCATTTTTTCCATTGGGCTACCAAGTCTTACGCTAAACACAAGGCATTAGGTAAGTTCTACGAGAACATCATTGAGCACACAGACGCCCTAGCCGAAGCCTATTTTGGATGCTACGGTCAAATTACCGAATTCCCAGCTACCTACCATATGCCTAAAGAGCCATTGGCCTACCTACAATCATTGCAAGCGTTTGTTAAAGATGCCCGTGCAGACTTGCCAAAAGACACAGAAATCTGCCAGCTTATCGACAATATCGCCCAAGAGATTGACACAACCATCTATTTACTTAAATTTAAGAGTTAATCATGCCACTAGACAAATCAGGATCAGCCGAATCAGTAGGCAAGAACATTAAAGCTGAAGTTAAAGCTGGTAAGCCCAAAAAACAAGCACTTGCCATTGCCCTTAATACTGAGCGTGAATACGCTAAAGGCACACGCAAAGCTAATTTAGAAGCCCAGTACGACAAATATATTGGCGAAAAAGATTGAATCGTAAAGATGCCATCCGTGCCGCAGTAGAAAAGCACGATAAGCCGATAGCCAAGACCACTAAGGGTAAGGGTCGGCATTATCAATCAGTAGAAGAAGGTGCAGGAATGACCGAAGCTGGTCGTAAAGCGTATAACGCAAAGAATGGTAGTGATTTAAAAGCACCCCAATCAAGTGGGCCAAGACACGATAGTTTCTGTGCAAGGTCAGCAGGCTGGAATGGGGAACGTGGAAAAGCAGCAAGAGCAAGGTGGAAATGCTAATGAAAAACGGACTATATGCAAATATTCACGCCAAACAGGAACGAATCAAGCATGGTTCAGGCGAAAAGATGAACAAGGTTGGTAGCAAAGATGCTCCAACTGCCAAAGACTTTAAAGAATCTGCCAAAACGGCCAGGCCACAAAGCAGAAAAGATATGATCCGCGACAAGATGAAGGATATGTAATGGTAAAGATGACCCCAATCACCCCTATGAGCCGTAAATACAAAAAAGAAGATGCAATGCTTCGCCCTCATACTGAAACCACGCTAGAGAAGAACCAGCGTGAACGATTAGAGCGTAGAGCCGCTATTGCTGACAAACTCAAAGACTTGGATAAAGAAGTCAAGTAATTGAAGTTTACGGTAGCAGTACCGCCCTATTCCAATAAAAGCGGTGGTCTTTGGTATTGTCATTACTTATGCCACGCATTAAACGAAATAGGTCACACGGCTACTATCTCATTCTATGAGCCACCCTATAGACCTAACTTTAGTTGGAATACCCCACTAGGGCATGACCCTGAAGCCATTGTGATTTATCCCGAAGGATGTAGGGGTAATCCCTTAAACGCTACAAAAGTAGTTAGATACCTACTTGCCCCTGAAGATTTCTTTAGCGGCACACCGATTGCATGGCAACCTACAGACTTCAAACTAGCTTTTTCTAAGACTTATGCCAAAGACTGCGATGTATTGTTCTATCCTATTACTGAGCTAGACATATTTAAACCTAGCAATGAACCAAAGAAATTTAATAGCTTTTATGTAGGTAAGGGTCATCTTAGACAGAAATGCCAGCCACTTAGGGATTGCGTTGAAATTATGAGGGATTGGCCTGAAAGAAAAGAAGATTTAGCCAAAATCCTGCAATTAACCCGTATTTTCTTTACCTATGATGAAATGAGTGCTACCAATACGGATGCCGCATTGTGCGGTGCAATGCCTTATTTTCTGACTAAACACTTCCCTTGGCTACAAGAGGCTGAACTAGGTAAGTGCTGGGTATATAGCCTTAACCCCGAAGAAGTGGCACTAGCCAAAGAAAACATTAAGACTTTAAGACCTAGAATCATACAGATGCGTAAGGATTACCCCAGCAAACTAGCAGAAATGTGTAATAAAATAGAAGCACACTTTAAAAATGTAGCTTACAATTAACTTATCTTAATCAACCACTTGGGTAAGGTATGAGCATTAAACAACAAACAAATAATCCTAAAGGCAGACCTAAAGGTAGCCCTAATAAGTCCACAGCAATGGCTAGGGAAGCGATAGCACAGTTCGTAGAGGGTAATGCCCACAAGATGCAAGAATGGCTAGAACAGGTCGCTATAGGCGTTAAAAACAATGACGATAAATTCATCGTTTTGCCTAATCCTGAGAAGGCTTTTGGTATGTTGCAGAGCGTCATGGAATACCACTTACCTAAGTTAGCCCGTACTGAGCACTCAGGTGACGAAGATCAGCCTGTCAAGATCATCCACGAACACAAGTTCCTAGATTGAAAGAGTTAGTTAAGAAGTACGAATATCCCTACAAAGCTAGGGATGCGTTCTTAGATTTTCATTACAGGACTGAACGCTGGGCTGTATTAACCTGTCATCGTAGGGCAGGGAAAACGGTGGCAACCATCTGCGACACAATCCGTAGGGCTATCATGGAAAACAAACCTGATAGCAGATACGCTTATATTGCTCCTTACTATGCACAAGCTAAAAACATTGCTTGGGATTACCTTTTAAAATATGCAGAACCAGCCATCGTTAAGGCCAATCAATCAGAATTGTGGGTAGAACTTGTCAACGGAGCAAAAATTAGACTGTTTGGTGCTGATAACCCTGACGCTTTGCGTGGCCTTTATCTTGATGGCGTTGTTTTAGATGAATATGCCGACATGAAGCCTAGATTGTGGGGCGAGATTGTACGGCCATTGCTTACAGATAGAAATGGCTTAAACGGCTATCAAACATGGGCTACATTCATTGGTACGCCAAAGGGTCACAATGCGTTCTATGACATCTATACGGAAGCCCAAAAGAACCCTAGCTGGTATGTCAAGACGCTAAGAGCAGACCAATCAGGCTTGATTCCTGAAGCTGAATTGCTTGATGCACAACAATCCATGTCAGCCAACCAGTACGAACAAGAGTTCCTATGCTCATTTGAAGCCGCTATTCTTGGGGCGTATTACGGTCAAGAGATGCGTAGAATCACGGACTTAGATCGTATTACTACTGTAGACTATGACCCGATGTTCCCTTGCCATACTGCTTGGGATTTGGGATTTAATGATAGCACTAGCATTTGGTGGTTTCAGGTGGTATACGGTGAGATACGGGTACTAGATCACCATTCGTCTAATGGTCAAGCCGTACCATATTACACAGGATTACTTGCTCAAAAAGAAGATGAGTTTGGGTACAAATATGGTACTCATTGGCTACCCCATGACGCTAGAGCCAAAACTATGGCAAGCGGTGGTAAGAGCATAATCGAACAAATATCTGCAAAAATTGACATAAAACATTTAAAAATTGTTCCAAACCTGTCAATTCAAGACGGAATTCAAGCAACACGACTTGCATTAACTCGCACTTGGTTTGATAATAGATGTGAAGAAGGCATTGAGTGTTTACGACAATATCAACGAGAGTGGGATGATGATAAGAAAGTATTTAGGGATCGCCCAAAACATGATTGGACAAGCCACTCTGCCGATGCGTTCCGCTATCTATCAATTGTATGGAAAGACGAGGACAGTCCTATCCTTAAAGATAACCGCATTAAAGGACTTCATGTCGGGCAAACGGATGTCACGCTGAACGAGATGTGGAAAGAAACCCCTAAAATTACAAACCGCAGGATATAAAGATGGAACATACATACCAAGATTGGTACAACTGCATTGCCAGCTACGAGCGTACATTCAAAGAATGGGAAGGTCGAGCCGACAAGATAGTTAAGCGTTACCGTGATGACCAACGCAGTCGCAACAATCCTAACGCTAAGTTCAATATCCTTTGGTCTAATGTCCAAACAATCACCCCAGCAGTATTCGCTCGATTACCAAGACCCGATGTAAGCCGTAGATTCCGTGATAACGACCCTATTGGTCGTGTAGCGTCAATGATGCTAGAACGGGCATTAGAATACGAGATTGAGCATTATGGTGACTACGCTAGTGCCATGAAGCAGACTGTCCAAGACCGCTTACTTGGTGGTCGTGGTACAGCTTGGGTTCGTTATGAGCCACACATCGTTGGTGAAGTGGGCGGTGAAGCCGATGGTATGCCTGATGATGGCTTACAGGTTACCGAAGATATTGATGAAGCTGAAACCGAAGGTGGCATCCATCGTGAGAACCAAGAGCGTATCGAATACGAATGTGCTCCTGTAGATTATGTCCATTGGCGTGACTTTGGCTTAACTGTTGCCCGTACTTGGGAAGAAGTAACAGCCGTATGGCGTAAGGTTTACATGGGTAGACCTGCCCTTGTTGAACGCTTTGGTGAAGAACTAGGCGGTAAGATTCCGTTAGATACCAAGCCTGATACATCCAAGACCTATAACGAAAAGATGGGCGAAGGTGCATCTGAAGCCGTTGTGTACGAGATTTGGGATAAGACTACAGGTCAAGTTATTTGGCTAAACAAATCAATGGGCAAGATTCTTGATACCCGTGATGATCCATTACAGCTTGAGAACTTTTGGCCATGTCCAAAGCCAATGTTCTCTACCCTGACAACTGACAGCCTGATTCCTGTTCCTGACTTTGTTCTGTACCAAGACCAAGCAAGACAATTAGACACGCTGGCAGACCGTATTGATGGATTCATTCAAGCACTTAAAGTTCGGGGTGTATATGACGCATCTGAGCCATCCCTTGCCCGTTTATTCTCTGAAGGTGAGAACAACGCATTGCTACCAGTTAAGAACTATGGAGCATTTAGCGAGAAGGGTGGACTTGTAGGGGCTATTAACCTTGTAGACATCAAGCCGATTGCCGAAGGTCTAAACATGGCTTATCAGGCTATGGAACAGGTAAAAGGTCAAATCTACGAGATCATGGGGATTGCTGACATTCAGCGTGGACAGACAGACCCTAATGAAACTCTTGGTGCTCAAATTATTAAGTCAAACAACGCTTCAGGGCGTTTAAAGACTATGCAACACGATGTAGTGAACTTTGCTACAGCCCTGTTGCAGATCAAAGCACAGATTATTTGCCAGCACTTTACTGATGACACTATCGTTAAAATTAGCGGTGCAATGCAATTATCTCCACAAGATCAAGCACTTATACCGCAAGCCTTACAACTCCTGAAGAACGAACCAGCCAAGAACTTCCGTATCGAAGTCACTAGCGATTCAATGATTTATCAGGATGAACAACAAGAAAAGCAAGACCGTGTTGAGTTCCTATCCGCTGTAAGTAGCTTTATGCAAACTGCATTACCAGTTGCCACACAATCACCTGAACTCACCCCATTGCTTATGGAAATGCTAAAGTTTGGTGTTACAGCGTTTAAAGCTGGTAAGGGTATGGAAGGTTTGATTGACGAAACCGCAGATCAATTCCGCCAACAAGCTAAAGCACAAGAAGGCCAACCTAAACCGCCTAGCCCTGAAATGCAGAAGTTACAGATGCAACAGCAAATGGAACAAGCTAAGATGCAAGCCCAATCTCAGGCTAAACAAGCTGAAATGCAAATGCAGATGCAGATGGAACAGCAAAAAATGCAGATGCAGATGGAACTTGAGAAGGCCAAACAAGAGTATCAAGCCCAAGAGAATCAGCTTAAATTCCAGCTAGAAGAACAGCGTAATATGATGGATCGTGAGATGGAAATGAAGGTTGCTCAGATGAGAATGAATACTGAACGCAACACTCAGGTCTTGCTTGCCCATATCAACAACGGTGCGAAGATTGAGGTAGCCCGTATTGGTGCTGATGAATCTACTGGTGAACAGGCTTACTTTACTGAGCAAGATATGGCCGCATCAATGGAACACCCATTAAAGCCTATTGCAGACGCTATTGGGCAAAGTAACCAGCAAATGACTTTAGCCTTATCTGAACTGGTAAACACAATCAACGAAAACCACAATAGACCTAAACAAGTGGTACGGGGACAAGACGGTAAGATAATCGGAGTTCAATAATGGCTATTACAGTCAAGCATAAGTTTGTAAGTGCCATTCCTGACGCTGGCGATCCAACGATTGTCCAGCCGTCTAATTGGAACGATTCTCATGATTTAACTGGTACTGTTCCTGTAGCCAATGGTGGTACAGGTGCGGCAACCCTTACTGGTTATGTAAAGGGTAATGGCACGGCTAACATGACAGCCGCATCAACCATTCCTAATACCGATGTAACAGGCTTGGGAACAATGTCAACCCAAAATAGTAATAACATATCTGTTACTGGTGGATCAATTAGCGGAACGACAGTATCAGGGTATATACCAACAACAGAAAAAGCGGCCGCACTTGGAGTAGCTACGCTAGATGCTGGTGGAACAGTACCGCTTTCACAAATACCTGCAAGTATTCAAGGGGGAGTTAGCTATCAAGGCACATGGAACGCATCTACTAACACGCCTACGCTATCTAATGGCGTTGGTACTAAGGGTTATTACTATGTTGTCAGCGTGGCTGGCAGTACTAATCTTGATGGCATTACTTCGTGGAATGTGGGCGATTGGGCTATTTTTAATGGCACGGTTTGGCAAAAGGTAGACAACACCGATGCCGTAACTAGCGTCAATGGATATACAGGTACAGTAGTTTTAACCAATACAGACATTAGTGGCTTTGGCACAATGTCAACACAAAACGCTAATGCTGTAGCAATTACAGGCGGCACGATTAATGGTACTACCATTGGTGCTACCACCGCAACAACAGGTGCATTTACTACCGCAACTGCTTCTACAAGCCTTACTACACCTATAGTACAAGCATCAAATTCAGGTGGTTTATCCCTTAAAAACTCTGCT
>Ga0209298_10002609_pt1 | contig 11161 bp, 14 predicted proteins | sample S_140806_EF_Meta_FD_187325 | JGI IMG/M metagenome (GOLD analysis project Ga0209298, IMG submission 187325) | Freshwater microbial communities from Lake Simoncouche, Canada to study carbon cycling - S_140806_EF_MetaG (SPAdes) (version 2) | ecosystem: Environmental > Aquatic > Freshwater > Lake ... | reverse complement strand
TTCTTCATACGCTTCTTATTCAGCAGCATCTGTTGGTGTCCCAGCCTCTGTTCAGAGTGAGATTGTAAGCAACATTCAACCTTTGGCAACTTTGGGTGTAACTGTTTTAGCAGGAAGTACAATTACATTAATTCCAAAAAACATTACTGCAACAATATATGTTGACGAAAGTTATGTTGCCTCTTCAGTAAAATCTGCCGTTTCTAGTGCTTTAGATGCTTTGTTTGAATTAAATGGAATTGATTTTGGTGAAGATCTTAAAATTGGAGATGTTTACAGAGCAATCCATAATATTGAAGGAGTGCTATATGGAACTGTTACTATTTCCGGCAGTACTCCTACAAACATCCAATTAATTAAAAAAGGCACATACACCCTGACCACTTCTGGTGGCATTACTACATCGAGCTGATATGGCACGTAAATCTTTTACACTTCAAAAACTGACAACTGAAGAGGGTAGCCACCTTCAGTATGCCATCAATAAAGAAGCAACTATAACCTCAGTTACTTACTTCCCAACATATGCTTTAGGAAGTTTCACAACTGCCACTCCTCATGGTTTTGCAGTTGGTGACACTGTTACTATTTCTGGTACAACACCAAGTTCTTATAGCACTACGGGAACTGTATTTAGTCTTAATGGTACTACGGGATTTTATTTTCTGTATTTTAACGGAAACCCAAAGTCCGCACTAGGTACTGACGGTAGCACTACATTTAGTATCCCTTCAACTACCGTTAATGTCACTAGCCTTGTGGCTGGTAGAGGTTACACTATTGCCTCTTTAACTGGTACAACTCAAGCTCAATGGAATACCGCTGCTGGCACTACAGGAGTTACCTATTATGTAGGAAGTGTTTTCACAGCTGCTTCAGCTGGAGAGGGTACTGGTACTGTAAGTTATACAGGCACTAGCGTGCCATCAGCATTTACTGCTACTGGCGTTACTCAAAGTTCTACCAACGGCTATGGTACTGGTGCGTCATTTACTATTACTAAAACTGGTACGCTTCCTGTTTACAACAGTTCAAACACAACAATTACAGTAACAAATGGTGGTTCTAACTATCAAGTTGGCTACGCAATCACCCTTCCTGGTACAAGTCTTGGCAGTGGAACTGCAACAAACAACTTGACTCTACGCATTGAAACTAAAGCCGATGGGCTTTATGTATCTGGTGGAAACGCAACTAGTAAAATACTTGGGTTAAACCCCCGTGTTGATGCATCAAATACACTTATTGATGACTCAAAGCTAAAGGCAGACGGTTTATTAGTTGCCCCAATTCTAGATACCCCAGTTAGATCTGGGTCACTTCTACCTTACGCATCATTTTTTTCTGCAGAAGTTAGTGACTACGAAGAAATTATCCTTACGTGGGACGCCCCTCTTAACGACCTTGCCCTGGCACCAACAAGTTCAACAGTGGTAGCTACTGCTTTGTTAATTTCTTATTCTGAAGATGGAGAACCACCTACAGTCAGTGACGGTACTGTAATCGTTTATGACGCAACTTCAAAAGTTTATTACCATAAGGTGCCTTCTGGAAAGTGGGCTTATTACACAATGTTTGTAAAGTTTGAATCACGAGATGGTGATTTGTATTACGAACCAACTGCAAAACTTGCTGTATTAACACCAAATAAATACAATAGTGTTGATGATCTTTATAAAAAGATTCCAGAATATTACAGGAACCTTGATGACAACATGTCAACAGGTCTTGGTGGCCCACTTTATCGTTACTTAAGTATTTTTGGATTTGAAATTGACAAAGTTCGTACAGAACTTGACTTTATGATTTCAATGAAAGACCCACAACTTGCTAACAGTGAGGTGCTTGATTACCTTGCACAAGACCTTGGAGTTGATTTACAATCACATGAACTTGGTGCTGGACGTTTGCGCAACCTTATGAACATCATTGGGTACCTTCGCCGGTCTGAAGGAACCATTGGAAGCCTTGAATATGCAATGCAAGCAATTACTGGATCTGACATTGAGATTGACACAGTTAATAAAGTTGTTAAAGTATTTGCACAGCGAGTAAATCTCTTAAAAGATCCAAACCTAGACAGAATTATTGCTGGTTTGTTTGATGGTGGTTCGCCATCCTCGTCTGCTTTTTCTCTTGAACTAGACGCAGGTGTCCCAAGTAGTTCAACTAGTGCAACGGTTATTAGTGGTACTTACACTGTAGGTTACGAAGGTGGCACCCCTGCTGCTACTGGTGGATCAACCACTGGAAATGAGCTTTGGAATTACGATCCAGATTTATTATCTGGTGGTTCTATAAATGTTTTGCAAACTATCTCAAATTACATACCAGTAACTATTGATGATGACTTGTATTTTTCTGTGCAGTCAGGCACAGCCTCACCAGCACAAGATAGTATTACAAAAGTTGCTTTATATGCAAACGCACCTTATGGCTCTACATCATCTTTGCCTGTTTGTGTTGCGCAATCTACAACTCCAACAGAAGTATCAGGAACAAAATATTGGAAACTTTCAGTACCAAGCACACGCACTAACCTTTGTTTTAACCCATCGTTTGAGACCAGCGCATCGGTTAGTTGGGGAACATTTAACGCCACTATTGCACGAGCCGCCGGCACTATCACAAACGGTAGCGGCTCATTTTCGGCGCAGGTAACCCACTCGGTAACAGGTGTGAGTGGCGCATATATTGGTATATCTGGAGTTATACCTAATACGGTATATACAGCTTCTATACAATGTTTACGCCTCAGCGGCCCACGCTCATACCAATTAGCTATAGAATGGAAAAATGGCGCTACATATTTGAGTACCTCGTTAGGTACAGCGCAAACTTGCGCTACATCTACTCGATTATCTATTACGGCAACAGCACCACCTACCGCAAATACTGCAGTAGTAACGATATATAGCACCGTATCTGGTGCTATCGGTAATTGGTTCCAAATCGACTCTCTGCTGTTTGAGGCGTCATCTACCGTAAACGACTATTTTGATGGTTCAATGACTAGTTACGCATCTTGGTCAGGCACTGCACATGCGTCAACTTCTATTGGTGGGCCTTCTTTAGGAACATACAAAAACATGTATCTTGCTATATTCCAAGAATCGGAAATTGACGCACAACAACACTTTAATTCAATGTTGTTAGAGCGTGCGGCAAACGGTAACTACTTTAACGGAGACACATCTTTTGGTGGGTGGCTTGTAGACGGAAATACTATTTCTGACTACAGATGGTACAACCCAGCAGTACCAAATGGCGCTTCGCCTGGTTTAGCAATTGAGAATTTTTCAGTTTACAACTCTAACTACCAAAAGACACGAGCAGTTGCAAATAGGTTTCTAACCAACTTGTTACCAGTAACACAACTTACAACTGGAACTGCTCCGGTGTATAGTAACGGCACTGTCCCAGATCCAGAATGGGATATCACGTTTAACCACATACCAGGAGTCACATACCCATAATGCTTTTATTAATCTGCTCCCTTGCTGTTTACAAAACCGTACAAACAATTGACGCGCTCTTACCGAAAGAACCAATGCCATGGGTAAAACTCTTAGCAAGCATTGCACTTGGTTATGGTGCCGCCGCAATCTGTCAACTTGATGACTTAATAATTTCAGGTTTAGCTGTCACGGCGGTTGCGGGTGGAGTACACCCTATTAAGATTACTTACGCTAGCGGGTGATCTCGCTCAGCGTAAGAGCCTACGATAGGAGAAACCGTGAGAGAAGCATATGGTGTTGTTGGTGCTGGAGTTGCACCACGCAAAGTTATTGAAGCAGGGCTAAATGACATTGGTGTTTCATCAGTATTTATTATCCCCTGGTATGGAAAAGTTACAGACGGTCTAGAAGTTGTCTACGACTGGGTATTGGACAACGGAGCAATCTTTTCAATTGTTGCAAAAGATGAAGTTAAAGATCCCCCTAAAGCTTTAGCAAGTAAAGCAACCTCAGTAATGGTTGTTCAAGATGTTGACGCACACATTGTGCGCACTCTTAAAGAGCGTGAAGTACAAGGTATGGTCCTTGTGCTGTGGGACCAAGACAAAGAAAAGTATTCTGTTGAGGTTGCCTCAATGGCCATTGACCTCAAGCTCCCTACCCTAGAATTAACTAACGGGCTTGTTCCGATTATTTTAAATGATTCAGAAGAAACGGTTGTTGAAGATGAAATGCCAGATCTTGGTGAAGCATCGTATGACCGTGAAACACTTGAGATGATGCCCTCAGCACTAGTTAAGCGCATGGCTAAAGATAAAGGGCTTACCCCAAGGTCAAAAGAAGAAGCCGTTGAGATGCTTTCCCCAGCTGATCAGAAGCTTGACGAAAAGAGTTTAATTGGTTCTGTTATCTTCTTGATGCGTGACGGATCAGAGGTTGGGTTTAATGGAACTCAAGAGTTACTTCAAAAGATATTTGATGTGGTATCAAGTCACACTAGTGCTTGGTGAACTAACTACATAAAAGAAAAGGCCCCCTTACGGGGGCTTTTTCATTTGCAATGGTAACTACCATTTATTTAAGACTTCACTTCTTCTTGGCTGCTGCTTTCTTTGCAGGAGCTGCTTTCTTCTTTGCGGGTCCCTTGCCATAGCCGGGGTCCTTCTTGTCTTTCAAACCACATCCACATGCTGTACACATATTAGTTACCTCCCTTCCTATATTTGCTTGTCTTCTTAGCAATCTTATCTGGTTGCGCTACAAATTGTTTGCCTTTGCTATTTCCTTCTGCTTTGGCTTTATTTGTAGCAGCTTTTTCTGCAGGTGACAATGACTCCCAGGCTTTTTCTGGAAGATAACGCTTTTTACCTTCTGAAGGTTTGCCGTCAGAGGTCTTCCACTTTTCATCAGTCCATTTGTCTAATGACTTTTGGGGCTTAGCTTTGGCCATCAGTCTTTGTAACCTCCACCCTTCTTCTTATATTCAGATGCAAGAAGTTGGGCTTTGCGCGCTGACCACTCACCAGGATCTCCGCCTTTAGTGCCAGCTTTAATTTTGTTAAAAAGCTGCTTGCGCATCTCTGGTTGTGTGTAGTTGCCAGCTTCATTTACTTTAGATTCAGTTTTCTTTTTAGCAGCCATGTCAGCAATCCCAAGCGCGCAAAGACTTGTTAATACGAGAATTAGGATCGTTGGCTGTCTTGGATGAAGTGTTCTTCTTCTTCATACCTTCCATGCGTGCACAGAAAGAATCACGACGCGCTGCTGACTTTTCAGACTTGGCTGCCTGCTCTTTCTTTACCGGTGGTTTAAGGTTGCTTCCAGGGTTTGCTTTTTCATAAGACTTGCGTCCTTTTTCGTTAAGACCACCCTTAGGGTCTTTTCCTTCAGCACGTGACCAAGCTGCTGTTTTTTTGGCTGGTGCTTTCTTTTTTTCTGCCATGTTTGCTCCTTTATTTAAATTTGGCTAGGTAAGAACCCGTGACATTAAAAGCTTGACTGTCTACAACGTTATTAAACGTTTCTAAAACTTCTGAATGTGTCCAGTCGTCTTTGACGTGTGTTTCATAAGGGTTGCCTTCCGACTCCCCTTGTGGATAATGGATAATTGGAATAGATATAAGAGCGTAAGTTGCTTGGCCCTTGACCTTTTCCCAAAGAACAACAGCATCTTCTTTTGACATATGTTCCAAGATGTCCCCAAAGATAACTAGATCATAGGTGTAACTAGTGTGTTCCCTAGCATCCCGTACGTACAACCGATCATAAATTGAATGCAATTTAAATTGTTCTAAGTAAGGTTCCCAAATTTCTACAGCGTCAACTATGGTTTGCGGGAAACTTTCTTTAATCAACTTTCCATACGCCCCAGCTCCAGGGCCAACATCAAGGACCGTTTTTGGTGCAATCTCTGCAACTTTAGAAAGAACCCAACTTTTATTTTCTGCGTCAGAATAAGGCATGAGTTACTTAGTTGATGCTCGTAGTTGCCAAGACCATTTGTTGTGGTTATCAATACGATCTGCAAGAAAATTCATAATTCCTTGTTCGTCTTTTTTTTGAGCTTCATCAAATGCTTTTTTAAGTGATTTAAGAACGTCTTCATTTGCTGTTAGCAAAGATTTGGCCATTGCTTTTGGGTTAGGTTGCACATCTTTAAAATCAAGAGTGCGAAGGTCTAAAAACTTCTGCAGACTGAATGGGGCGTAGTCATCAAGCTTGCGAATGTTTTCTGCAATGGGATCAATTGATCCGTAGGCGTCTTCATAGATGTCAGCAAAAAGAGAGTGGTACTGACTGAAGTCTTGGCCTTCCACGTTCCAGTGATACCCATGAGCCATGAAATAAAAAGTTACTACATCTGAAACAAGCACTTTAAGTGACTTGATTAATTCGTTCATTAGTTCTCCTAAAAGGGCAAACGCCAGGGTAATGAAGATTGTACCCCATTGACCCCGGCGTTTGCTGACCTACAACCAGGTAGGAGAACCACCAACTTCCCGGTGCAAAGAGTGTACCAGCGTCAAATTATATTTGCAACGCCGTTGCTAAGTACCCCAAAAGTGTGTACAGTTTCCGACCCATGACCACCAACCATTTCCAAGGGCCATTCTTGGCAGTTCCACTTTGGGCGCATGAACTGATACGTGACTCTGGGCATTCTAGGGACATGCAAGTCTTATTATCTCTTATCGCTCTTATGGAGCGCCGCACCAAAGAAGTTAGTGCTTCCGTACAACAGATTGCTGATTACTCTGTACTCTCCAAGGAGACTGTCAAGCGTTCCCTTAGGTGGCTAGAAGAGTCAGGTGTGGTTACAATTGGACGCCGTAAAAAGCCGTCAGTGAATGTTTACACAATTAACTATGCACCAGCAGATGGGGTCAGCCGTGACCCCATTAGGGCTGTGGATAAGTGGGTAGATAGGGTCACCAGTGACCCTATGATGGGGTCAGCCGTGACCCCATCAAAACCACGTTTGGCCCATACTGCTTGCGGATTACGTGACTCTTCTATAGAAGTATTAAATATAGATACTAATGAGGTAAAGAAAGCCGCAAGCGGCCTGGAGGAAGAAATGATCTTAGGTGGAGACCCAGAGGAGGCCGAAGTGAAAGTGGAAACAAAGGTTAAGAAGAAGAGCCAAAGGAACGTCAACAGTTTGGTCACCCAGTTCATAAGTGACTCACGTACGATCATGAGCCACAGTTATTCTTATAAAGAAATTATTATCTTACGTAAGACCCTTAACACCCTTAGGGACTCGGGCCTTACGGAGTTCACCGTTTCACAAATGATCAAGCGATTCCTTGACGTTGAGCACTGGCGCAATTCAGAAACACCAGTTTTGGTTTTTACCAACAAGGCAGTACAACAAAAACTCATGGACCAGGTTGATACTGAGGTCGTTACAGAAGACCCAGTTCTAGCTTTGATGATGAGCGACTTTGAACGTGTTGGTATTAATTTGCCGTGGGATTACACAAACGATCAATTACTAAAGCGTGAAGTTATTCGTCATGGCATTGACATCTGCTATCGCTACCCTGAAGTTGTGGCAGAACTAATTAAAACCCACAATGGTGTACCAAGTACAAACTTTACTGCAACCTTGCGTGCGCTAAACTCTCTTGTAAGAGTTTTATCGGGCGAAGAAGATGGTGACTTAACCGAACTTCACGCTGCGGTGTCTTCTGTGAGTCTTCCACCAGAACTACACAAAACTTCAAAGAAAGATCTGCGCCCTGCGGCAGGATCTCTACTTGAAGCCGTGTACAACTATCGGAGGAGTACCCATGGACGAAAGTGAACCTATGTATGTTTTTGAAAACATAAACGACATTTTGATCTTTGCTCAATGGGTGCATGAGAACTTTGAATCCCCTGAAGAGTACGAAGGTTGGTTTGAGCACTCTCTTGACTCAACCGTCCCTTCAGAAGTTTTTTGTACTCGCCCACAAAAGAAAGTGGAAAAGATGCATGTCTGTGTAGAGTGCAAAGCCCAGTTCACAACAAAGTCAGGATTAAGCATCCATCACAATGTTGTGCACACACGCAAGTTGGATAACGCAGAATTCTGGGACATAATCAAAACCACTTATAACGACCACAACGAGGACCACAATGAGCCAAACATTTCAGACACCGACTGATTGGAAGTCAGCAGCTTGGTGGCGTAACCGTTCTCCAGAAGAACGTGTATTTCATTCTAAAATACCTCGCAGATTTGCTGACTGCGAAGATATCACTAACCCAAAGATTGCAAAATGGGTTATGGATTACAAACAAGGCGACAGCATTCTCATTCAGGGCAAGCCAGGAACTGGAAAATCAACAATGGCCCAAGCCATACTTAGGGCGCTTGTTTTAGACAATCCTCTGTCAGGTCGCTTTGTCACATCCGATAGGTACATTGAGATGCTCAAAGACCAGTTTGATAACGACAATCTTCTTCCAGAGATGTACTCAAGTCCATACCTGATTAAGTACATCCAAGGGGTCTTTGACATTGTTGTCCTTGACGGTGTTGGTCAAGAACGTGAAACAGAATTCTCAATCCATGAAATTGGCAGTTTGATTCGGCGTCGTCACGAAGACATGCGCACAACAATTATTACAACAACCCTTGGGGTATCTGACTTTACACGTCGCTACGGTGACCGTGTTAAAAGTGCCGTGCTTGACATGGTGGAAGTCAAGGTTGTGTGATGGAGGCTGGAGACATTGGCGTTGGCTCACGCATTGGGCAAGCATGTGTTTTTGAGGGCGTACTAGCATCACCACCTGTAGGTGTTGCACTTGTTAAAGAGAAGTACCACATTCGCCGTGGCGCTTGGGATGATGCATTAAAGCTTTGGACACCTAACGAACTTCCACTGAAGTCTTTAATTGACTCATCCGAAAGAATGGGTATTGCTACCGACATCATTACATTTCTTGACGCAGATGCAGTTGAGCCCATGTACAGGTGGCTTGTAAGAAAAGGAATACACCTAGCGGTAGTTCACTATGACACACCCGAACTATACGCTGAAGACCTTAAGTACAACCGTGGCGTAAAGGTTGTCTACACACCCAACAAAGAAATTGCTTACACACTTGGCATGCGAGCCACAGTAGTTAGCCCCAAATCGGCCTGGAGACTATGATGGCATCTAGTGAACTTTACTTAGTTTCAAAAGTCATTCTTGAAAAAGAAACAAACATACCTATTCGTGCTGGGTTAAAGCCAGACCACCTAACTGGTGAGTGGCAAGGTGTATGGCAGTGGATCTTAGAGTTCCAACGCGCTCATGGTTCTGTACCTACTGAGCGCGTGTTCATGCAACAGTTTGGTGGCATCACCTTGCATGACGTTAAGGACGAACCATTCTCAAGATTGCTTGATGAAATCTTTGACGCTTACCGCAAGCGTTGCATGTTGGATGCATTACAACCAGCAATTAATGCACTCAACGACGACGACATTGACAAAGCAATGTCAACACTTTCATCAGGTTTACAAAAAGCAAGTGTTGAAGCCTCTCGGTTGCGTGACGTAGACATCATCCAAAACTACGAGAACCGTCTTAACCGCTATGAAGAAATGCGGCTACAACCAAACGCACTACGCGGCATCCCTACAGGATTTCATGGTCTTGACAAGATCACGCATGGCCTACGCCCACAGCAGTTCATTGTCTTTGCAGGTGAGCCTAAGCGTGGTAAATCTTTGTTTGCTTTGATCGTTGCCAACTCAGCGCACATCTATGGCAAGCGCCCCCTCTTCGTGTCCTTTGAAATGAGTATTGAAGAACAGGAGGCTCGCTACGACGCTTTGATTGCAAAAGTACCGTATGGCCGAATCCTTGCTGGAGATCTCACGAACAAGGACATGGAGAAAATTCGTAAAGCATTATCAATCCGCAAACACATGCAACCGTTTGTGTTCAGTGAGGACACCGCTTCTCTAACAACTGTTAGCGGGCTTGCTGGAAAAGTTCAAGAGTACCAACCGGACTTGCTAGTCGTGGACGGCGTGTACCTAATGGATGACGAAGAGGGCGAAGCAAAAGGTTCACCTCAAGCACTAACCAATATCACTCGTTCACTAAAGCGACTTGCACAAAGGTTTGACATCCCTGTAGTTGCCACAACCCAAGTACTGTCTTGGAAACTAGGAAACAAGAAGACACGTGCAGTAACAGCAGACGCAATTGGTTACACCTCTTCATTTGCCCAAGACGCTGACTTAATCCTTGGTGTTGAGCGCAACCCAGACATGGATGACCAAGCAATCATCAGAGTCGTACTTGCAAGGTCTTCTCCAAATGGTGAAGTGCACATCAAGTGGGATTGGACAACTATGGAGTTTGAGGAGGTATACGAGAATGGCGCAGACTTCGACCCCTCTTTCGACTGATGTTGCTTTAATCCTTGAAACTGCAGGAGTAGAGATATCTAAGATTGGTGACAGGGAAATTACAGGCAAGTGCCCAGTACACATTCACACAACTGGTCGTGCTGACAATTCTCCGTCATGGAGCATCAACTCCTCTAGTGGCCTATGGATCTGCTTCTCGTGTGGCGCCCGTGGAACCTTGTCGTCATTGCTCTACCAGCTAATTGGTGATAGCTCTATATCCGCTCAACAGTTTCTTATAAACGCTGGAATGCAGCGGTTGACAGATGGCCCAAAGCCACTTGAACTAACTCCACTCGTAAACCCAGATGCGTTTTTAAAGTTTGACCGTGTTTCCGATAAGCGTTGCTTATCTAAGAACTTAAACCCAGAACTGGTTTACAGGCATGGTGTTAGGTGGAACACATCTAATAAGACATGGGCCTTGCCAATTATCTCAGCTACTGGGCAACTAAAAGGATGGCAGGAGAAGAAACCAGGATGGGTTCGTAATTTCCCTGTTGGTGTAGAAAAGGGCAAAACGCTATTTGGCATTGAAAGGTTCCGTGGACGAACAGCCGTTCTGGTAGAGTCTCCTTTAGACATTGTGAGATTTGCAGATGTCTTTTCTAAACCAAGTGCTCTAGCTTCATTTGGTGCACAAGTTAGTAGGGCTCAAATGGATTTACTTTTACATGTCGCTGATGCAGTTGTTGTTGCAATGGATAACGACCAGGCAGGCATTGAATCAAGCAAGAAGCTTTACAAGTTCATGGGCACTCCCCGCAAAGGCATCAAGTGGTGGAACTACAGCAACACCGAA
>Ga0209298_10002608_pt1 | contig 11162 bp, 5 predicted proteins | sample S_140806_EF_Meta_FD_187325 | JGI IMG/M metagenome (GOLD analysis project Ga0209298, IMG submission 187325) | Freshwater microbial communities from Lake Simoncouche, Canada to study carbon cycling - S_140806_EF_MetaG (SPAdes) (version 2) | ecosystem: Environmental > Aquatic > Freshwater > Lake ... | reverse complement strand
ACCCCTACCTTGCCGACTCCCAGCTCCTGCTAGGCAGTGATAATCGCTACTACGGATACAACTCCAACTCCCCCCAGCAACTCCAGACTCACTTTAATACGAGCGTCGGCAAATATCAATATACGGCTTTCCCGAAACGATCGGCTGGTTTGTCATCAGCCACACTTTCAAGTCAAATAATCACTATCAGCTCGAGTGATTATCAACTTAACTCAACTAATCTGATCAATGCCACCTTTTCCCGGACAATCTCATCTTCAGATGTGGATCTAGCCACTATCAGGCCTATTTTTGCGGCAGCACCAAGTGGAGTCACCGTTACTCCAGTTTTTGGTCAAGCCACAATTAGTTCCAAAGCAGATGCGGTGTCTCAAGCAAGCTCAACAAGCTCAAATCAATTATTTGTTGCCTCGATCGTTAATCCACTTTCTGCTTACGCTGCAGCTTCCACCAATCCCTTCGGGATCACCAATATCCACTACTCCGTCAGTCCGGCCTTGATCGATATCGATGGCGATGGTGATCTTGATCTCTTCATCGGTAACAGATACGGTAACACCCTCTTCTTCCGGAATACGGCTGCCGTTGGCGCTACTGCTCCCGCTTATTCTCCCAAAACCAATAATCCCTTCGGGATCATTAGTGTTGTCTCATTTGCAAATCCGGCCTTTGCGGATGCCGACGCCGATGGTGATCTTGATCTCTTCATCGGCAATTATGCCGGCAATACCTTGTTTTTCAAGAACACTGCCGCTCCTGGCGCCACTGATCCTGCCTACGCCACCGCCGCTACTAATCCCTTCGGGATTGCCGATGTCGGCTCATTCTCATGTCCGGCCTTCGCGGATCTCGATCACGATGGCGACCTCGATCTTTTCATCGGCGAGCGCTACGGCTGCACCCTGATCTTCAGGAACACCGCTACGCCTGGCTCCAGCGCCCCCGCCTACGCCACTCCCTCCACCAACCCCTTTGGTATCACTGATGTTGGCGACTATGCTAGCCCGGCCTTGGCCGATGCCGATGGCGATGGCGATCTTGATCTCTTCATTGGTAATCTCAACGGCAATACTCGCTACTTCAGGAATACGGCCGCCGTGGGCGCCACTGCTCCCGCTTACGCCCCCACAACCACTAATCCCTTCGGGATCACTGATGTTGGCGACTACGCCAGCCCGTCCTTGGCCGATGCCGATCACGATGGCGATCTTGATCTTTTCATCGGCAATTACGTCGGTAACACTCTCTTTTTCAGGAATACAGCCTCTTTTGGGGCCTTCGCTACTGGCGACTTCGCTGCTGGATATTCCGTCTTTGGTCAAACTGGAGATAAGCTCCTTCAGATTGTCTCGACTGGATATACTGTTAACACCGGTTCTGTCACTAACTCGCCTCTGAAGCACGCTAGTATCCTGCTTGATTTAAACCGTAATTTCCTTAAAGACTCTGGCGAACCTGTTGCGATCAGCGATGACGATGGCGGATTTGTCTTTGCCATCCCCCAGGCCACTGGTTGATCGTTATGACAGAATGGTGATGGTAATCTGCTCGATGAGCAGCTCCGCCTGATCTCCACTGGAGGTATCGATTCCCTCACAACTATGCGCTTGGACGATCTCACTTTGATCGGTGATTTCTCCAACAGCACCATCACCCCTGTCACCACCCTGGCCGCCCTGCTGGCCGATGCTGGAGTCTCAGCCGCCGCCAGTGCTGCCATCCAGAAGGCGTTCGGTGTGGCCGTGGTGGATCAGGCCGATCACTCCATGGCCTACGACCCCTATGCCGAGCTGGCCGCGGGCCACAGCGGCGCGCTGCCCCAGTTGCTCGCCCACACCCGGCTTTCCGGGCTGTTCCTGCTCGCCTCCAGCCTTGGCAAGCAGGCCGGTCTCTCTCCCTTGGATTCCCTCAGGCGGATGGCCGTTGCCCTCGCCAAGGTCGAGCCCACCGCCCTCGAAGCCGCCTCCACGACGCAGCAACGCCTTGCCCTGATGGCTGCCATCCTGCCGGACCTGGGCTCCTCCCTCTCCGCCAGCCAGCGCCAGGCGATCGCCATCGTGGCCGAGACGGTGAGCGCCGAGCTCGATGCCCTTGAGTCCTACGCCGAGCGCTATGCGCAATCCGGTTTCAATCCTCGCTCTCTGCTGCCCGCTGTCACCACGCTCAAGGGCATCCTTACCACTGTCTTTACGGAATCCCTGCCACAGGTGCTGACAGGCAGCCTCAGCATTGAGCAGCTGCAGCAGCGCTTTGCGGCCCAGCTGGCCGCTGGTGCCTTCGACAGTCTCCCCCTCGACAACAATCACCTGGTGGCGGTGACCCCCTTCCAGGAGGGGCGCCTCCAGGCCGGTAGTGCGGCGACCTTCCTCATCTCCATGGCCTCCCCAGCCCCAGTTCATGGCCTGAGACTGATCTATTCCCTCGAGGCACCGGATGGCACCACCATTCAGGGATCCCAGAGCGCATCTGAGAGCCATCACCCCAAGGCCATCGCCGAAATCACCATCCCCGCTGGCCTTCGCTCCACCACTCTCACCTTCCATCTGCCTGATCAACTCGCCGATTCCATCTCCCAGATCTCCCTCAGGCTCCGCTATGCCGACAGCGGCTTTGCGATCAACCCTGAGGCTTCCAGTGCTGTCTACCTCATCGACAGCCTTGAGCTTGCCCCTACGGACGAGCTACCGCGCAGCGTGGATGGCAGCTCCATCGGTGCTGACTCCATGGCGGGTGGCGACGGCCCCGACCGCATTGACGCGGGCTGGGGTGCGGACAGCATCGATGGCCGGGCCGGCAACGATCAGCTCAACGGCGTAGCTGGAGCTGACAGCATCCGCGGTGGCTCCGGCGATGACCAACTGGACGGCGGCAGCGGTCACGACTACCTCGATGGTGGCTCCGGCAGGGACATTCTCCGCGGTGATGTCGGCGACGATCGCCTTAACGGTGAGGACGGCCTTGACAAACTCGACGGCGGGGACGGCAATGACCTCCTCGATGGTGGTCAGGGTGCCAACGTCCTCGTCGGGGGAAGTGGCGCCGATCGTTTCGTGCTCCAGGCCCCTGGATCCGAGCTGGATCTCATCCTTGATTTCAAACCGCTTGACGGCGACCAGTTCGTGATCCTCAGCTCCCGATATCCGGATGCCGAACCTCAAGACTTCGCCATCATCGGTGGTCATCTCCTCTTCCGCGGTGCCCCGATCGGGCTGGTGGAAAATAACGGCCGCAGTTATGGCTTGATCCGCGATCTCACCCCTTATCTGCTGTTCACAGACACGCCTGAACCCAAGGTCCAACCACCCAGCCCCTTGCCCACTGCCGGCAGTGTCAGCACCAGCGTCAGCTCCTCCAGTCTCCATTTCCTGGCTCCCCCCAGTCCAGGTCAGGAACGCATCCAGATCACCAAGGCTCCGATCCTGTTCGCCAACGATGCTCGCAGTAACGGGTTAAGCCTCAGCACGGCAACCGATAGCACCGGAGCCGTCCCCTCAGGAATCATCCTCAGCGGCAAGGGCACAGGCACGGTTCTTGTTGATCTTTCCACCCTCAATGCGCAACACCTGTCGGATAGCCAAGCCACCCTTCTTCTCTATCGCGTCAATCACGCCGGTGTTTTGCTCAGTGCTGATGGCTCCACCACCGTCTCCAGCCTGGACGCCGCCGTGATCGGTTCCATTGGTGCGGTGGACGATGACGCCGGCCGTAGCCTTTTCTCCGCAGGGGCCAGCCAGGTTGAGCTCTCCATGGGCCAGGAGTTGCGCTTTGCCCTTTCCCGACGCAACCAGGCTCCATTGATGGACCGCAACCTTCAGATCAGCGAAAGCGATGGGGAATTGACCATTGCCTTCAGCAGTATCGGCAGCGCCATCCCCGATCTGATTCTTCGCGCCACCATTGCCACCCAGATCTCCTCGGCTACAGAAATGGCATTTGCCCAAAAGGCAGGGTTGGGAGATCTCCTCTACCTGAACAATGGTGAAATTCTTGATATTTCCCTGGCCAGTAGCTGTGGCAACACCAATACGTACGCCTTCGTCAAGGTGGATCTCTTTACCGATCGTCAGGGCCATCCCACTTTCCATATCGTCGACGGCACCGGCAGGGCGATCCCCCTGGCTAATACCGACGAATTCCGCGCGGCCATAAGTAGCAACCTTGCTGCTGGCTTCCTCGTTGCCCAGGGAGGAGACCGCACCACTTTGCATACCTGGAATGTTGCCGATGGCAGCGGTTTTTATGCCCCCGTCATGCTCAGTCAAAATGGCGATGTTTATTTTATCGGCTCCTTCAATGCCGATGGTCGTCAACACATCAAACCTGTCGGTGACGGTGTCTTCTGTTTTGAAGACCTTTCCGGTGTCGGCAGCGACTTTGATTACAATGATGGTGTGCTACATCTCAGCCGTCGAGTCGTGGACAGCAGCAGTATCCGTCCTTTGGTGATTGCACAAGCTGCCGATCCAGGCACCGCTACCTACCTCAACGGCGGCATCCATTATTCCGCCTCCAATGCACCCCAGCTGGTCCACTCCAATGGCTTGGGCAACAACGTGATCAGCACCGGTGTTGCGGACGACACCGTGGTGCTCTATAGCAATAATGATCGGGTCCTCCCGGGGGCTGGAGCGGATCGAGTTCATATTCTTGCTGGCTCCAGCCACAACAGTATCGATCTCGGAGATGATCTAGACGCTGATCAGGTTTATTTCTATCGCCCAACTGTTGACCAGGGTCTCTCTGTACTAACGAACTTCGATCCTGTCTTTGATTCCATTGCCCTGGTTAATCTCGATTCCACATCCTCTGTCAGTTACACCCTCTCCGCTACCAGTGTCACCCTTATGGTTGACTCGAAGCCCATGCTCGAATTGATCGGTTCCTTCTCCACCGATTGCCTCCATGCCGCCATCCGCCGTTCGGACTTCGGAACGAGCGATGCCTTGACTTCCATCAGCGAGCGTGGCCTGCTTGTGGTTGACATGATTCCAGGCCTGTTTGGCATCTCCGAGCAGCGATCCGATGGCCAGTGGCTCGGGGCCAACGTGGACCTCGCCCGTGCCATCAGCGAACAGCTCACCGGCAGCGCCGATCGGCTGGCCATTCGTCCTGCAGATGCGCTTGTGTCTGGTTTCAGCGAGATCAGCACTGGTTACGCCGACCTTGGTCTGCTCGGCAGTAGAAGCAGCATCCTCAGCAGCGATGACAACCTCGGTATTGACTTCAGCGAGCCCTATCTTGTGGACATGCAGTCCTTCCTGGTGAACGGCCCGACCTCCGCAGCTCAGTTGGCAGGCCAGACGATTGGGGCGCTGTCAGGCGCCTCCGCTAGTGCGAATGCGCTGGCATTCCTGAGCGCCAATGACATCACCGCCTCCATCGTCGAATTCAACTCCAGCACTGAGCTCGCCGAAGCGCTGCGCACCCATGCCATCGCCGCCATCGCCTCCGAGCGCACGCGATTGCTGGGGTACCAGGCCATCATTCCCGGCTCTCAGCTGCTCGATGTAAGGTTCTCGCCCCAGCCGCTTGTTGTGGTACTGCCAGCACAGCAGAGTCGCCTCCGGGATGCCGTCAACGCCATCACACAGGTACCCGCCACCGCCTCTGAGCTTGGCCTCATGGATCGCGATGTGACCAACCTGGTTGCCCAGTCTGAGCGGGGAGGCACCGAACTCCATGGCATTCAGCCCCAAGTCCGGGGGTTTCTGGATCTCGGAACCATCCCTGATTCCACCGGATCCACGGGCAAGGCGGCCGGGCTGGCCACCGGCTTCACCCAGAGAGTTCTTTCCCGCCTTGGCAACGTCAGTCAGCTTTGGAAGCGTCACTTCCCCAAGGATGAATAGCAACGAAGCGAGCGTCTCCAGGCCCATCGCTTCCAGAGTGTTGTTTCTCAGCCACTCCTATCTCAGTAGCGCTCTCCTGAGACGGGGCCCTCCTTGCAAACTTGTCAAGGGCTGTCTTGCAAATGTCCCTTTTGCTGTTGGTCGTATCGATGAGATCTCCCAGGATCTTATTGTGAATCAGATCTGATTTTCTCGCTATTATACGTATTTTGGTGGGATTCTTGAACTTCACGAATGACTACTTCATGACCTCGCAACTTCTCTTTTACAATCAGGTTTCCCCGGTTACCGCTGAACTTCATTCCAGTTGGCATGTCCGCGAAGTCAAGGATTTCTCCTTCGCCAAAAACACCAATTCGGTGCCTGTGATGGGGGCTGAATTCGTCTCTGCACTGTCTAATTTCCCAATCGTGTTTGCCGGTGACGAGGAATCCGTTATCCCCGTTTTGCTTCTTGGGATGTGCAACTCAGAAAACGTCTTTATCGGCCCAGGGGGGAGCTGGGAGGGTCGCTATATCCCTGCCTTTGTGCGCCGCTATCCGTTCATCCTATCCCTATCTGACGACCAGGAAAAATACTACCTCTGCATTGATGAGACATTTCCTGGATTTAATCAATCTGGTGAAGGTCCTGCCCTGTTCGGGTCCGATGGTCAGCCAACTGAGTACATCGAGAATGTTCTTCAATTCCTGAGTCATTACCAAGCTGAATTTGAGAGTACTAAGGTATTCTGCAAGAAACTCAAGGACCTTAACTTGCTTGAGTCCAAGCAGGTTAAGACTACCTTGTCCAATGGGGAAACCATTGAATTAAATGGTTTCTTTGCAGTGGAACCATCGCGACTTGCCACACTTCCCTCCGAGGCAATCGTTGATCTAGTGCGTAGCGGAAGCTATTCGTTAATTTGCTTCCATTTGGCGTCTCTGCGTAACTTTGAACTGCTTCGTGATCGTACCGTTAATGCTGATTTGATTGAGGTGGCCCCATAGACCATGTCAAGGAAGACCGGGCGTTTCTCGCCGATCAGGTGAGTGTCTTTTGCTCCATGGCCTTGGGCCTATGACGGCTTGGCCCAGCATCGTCAGGTCTGACCATCCATCGTCAGAATGCAGGCCGCATTCTCGGGGCCAATATTGTTTGCAGTGGCTGTGATAATCTTATTAGGGTTCAAGTTCGTGGTGTTGTTCGAGCCTTTTCGATGGGTTGAACTCTGGTCAGGAACTCTTTTCCCGGTGTAAATCTGGAGGTCCAACTGCCTTGATCAGAGAGTGAGCAGGGCGGGATGGCGGGCTGTCATTCCCGAGGTGATGAGTCGCCTTGTTGATTCACCTTGAACGCTCAACAATGATCTGTTAGAAGATTCATGCCTGAGCGAACTGGTGGAGGCGCAGGCTTCAGTGCCGGCCCTCCAGCTGCCAGTGCTTGTCCTGCTTCCGCAGCACTGCCTCTACCAGGCGGGTGATCGCGACGTCATGAGGGAAGAGTCCGTCGACGCGAGTGCGGCTTTTGATGTTCTCATTCACCCGTTCCAACAGGTTGGTGCTCCACAGCTTTCGCGAGTGCTCCTCAGGGAGGTGGCGGATCGGCAGCGCATCAGCGACTGCCCATCCTGGTGGCGCGGGTGCTCGGCCTGCCCATGGACACTGATCTTGGGGCTATCACCGCCAAACTGGCCGAGGGCGAGTGGGTGGAGATGGATGGACGCAGCGGCGTCGGGCGCGGCCTTGACGCTGTGCCGCAGGCCGGGGCGCCATGGACGAGCGCCGTCTGCGCTGATGGGGTTGCAGGTGATCGCGATTGATCGCAGTCCTCCCAAGATCGCCGCCCTGGAGCGCTAGGCAGCGCTCGTTGCACTGGATCCTGCGGGGGCGCATCCCTGAAGGACTGGCTCGACGCGGATGACTCCGCGCTGGACGACCCAGGCCGGACGCCGCGCAGGATGGTCAGCGTCGCGATGGCTTCAACCTCCGCAGCGTGCTCGAGTGGGTCGAGGCGCCGGAGGCGGGGAGGGTGCTGGACCGTCTGCATCGGCGGGCGGCACCGGGGCCCGGCGGCTGCTCTGGAGCTGCTTGGCGGAACGCCCCACCGACCTGGCGACCTCCTGGCGCTGGCCCCCTCGATGGGTTGGCTGCCGATGGGCGCGCTGCGGGCTGTGGTCCGGACGCACGTTAGGCATCCGGGTCGGCGCTGGACTACCCGGCTGTGATTCATGCGTTGATGCACTATCTCGGTGCCTCCGTGGCCCTCAGCAGGCCGTATGCCCGGCCCTTCCGTCGTTACGTGCTCATGGGGCGGCGCCTGGGGGGCTGATCGCCTGCGCGATGATCGGCCCGAATCGCTACCCAACCCCACGACCGCCATGGCGCCATCGGGCTCGGAGGGGGACCGCGGCGGCTGGCGGTTCTGGATCGACCGGGGCGGCACCTTCACCGATCTGGTGGGCCAGGCGCCAGATGGCTCCCTGGTGGTGCGCAAGGTGCTCTCGGAGCGGGCTGGGGGGGCGGGAGCCGATCCCGTCGACTCCGTCGATCCTGCCGTGGCCGCCATCCGTGAGGTGTTGGGCCTGCCGGCGGGGCAGCCCCTGCCCGAGGGGTTGGTGGCGGAGGTGCGGCTCGGCACCACCGTGGCCACCAACGCCCTGCTGGAGCGGCGGGTGGAGCCGGTGCTGCTGCTGGTGAATCGGGGCTTCGCCGATGGGGCCGCCATCGGCGAGCAGCACCGGCCCGACCTCTTCGCCCTGCAGGTGGAGCGACCGCCCCTGCTGCCCTATCGGGTGCTGGAGGTGCCGGGCCGCCGGGCCGCCGATGGTGCGGAGGTGGAACCCTTCCACCGCGATCCGGCGCTGGAGGCCCAGCTGCGGCAGGCCTATGCCGACGGGCTGCGCAGTTGCGCCGTGGCCCTGCTCCACGCCGTGGTCGATCCCTCCCACGAGCGGGCCTTGGGGGCCTGGCTGGAGGAGCTGGGCTTCGATCCGGTGCTGCTCTCCCACCGGGTGGGCGGCCTGCCGCGGCTGCTGCCCCGGCTGCACACCACCCTGGTGGAGGCGGCGGTGCGGCCGGTGCTGCAGGCCTATCTCGCCCAGGTGCGGCAGGCCCTGGGCCCGGGCCCGCGGCTGCGGGTGATGACCTCCGCCGGGGTGCTCCAGCCCCCCGACCAGTTGCTCGCCAAGGACACCGTGCTCTCGGGGCCCGCGGGCGGCCTGGGGGGCGCCGTGGCGGTGGCCCGCGCCGCGGGCCTGGCGGAGCGGCCGCTGCTGGGGTTCGACATGGGCGGAACCTCCACGGATGTGTTCCACCTGGAGGCCGGGGCGGCCATCGAGCTCCACCCCGAAACCGCCGTGGCCGGTCTGCGCCTTCAGGCCCCCACCCTGCCGATCCACACGGTGGCGGCCGGCGGGGGGTCGGTGGTGCGGCTGGAGGGCGGCCGGCTGCAGGTGGGGCCCCAGTCGGCCGGGGCGGTGCCGGGGCCGGCCTGTTATCGCCGCGGCGGACCGCTCACCATCACCGACGCCAACCTGCTGCTGGGCCGCCTGCCGGAGGGCGCCCTGCCGCCGCTGTTCGGCCCCGCAGGGGACCAACCCCCCGATGCCGCCAGCGTGCGGCGTGGTTTCGAGGCCCTGGCCGCTGAGCTGGCCCGCGAACCGGGGGGGGCGCAGGTGCAGGAGAGCCCCGAGGCCCTGGCCCAGGGGGCCCGCAGCATCGCCCTGGAGCGGATGGCTGAGGCGATCCGGCGCATCTCGATCCAACGCGGCCACGACATCCGCACGGCGGTGCTGGTGAGTTTTGGCGGCGCCGGCGGCCAGCACGCCTGCGCTCTGGCCGAGCGGCTTGGCGTGGCGCGGGTCCTGCTCCATCCCCTGGCCGGGGTGCTCTCGGCCTATGGCCTCGGGCTGTCGCGCCAGGAGGCACTGCGAAGCGAAGCGGTGCAGCGGCCCCTGGCGCCCGAGCTGCTGGCGGAGCTGCGGAGCCGCCGCGATCGCCTGTTGGCCGAGGCGAGCCAGGCCCTGCGGCAGGCCGGCGACGTGCCGGGCGATCCCTGCACCGCGCGGGTGAGCCTGGAACTGCGGCCGGCCGGTGGGGAGCGCGGCCTGGAGCTGCCCTGGGCCGACAGTGACGCCACCGAGGTGTTGCGCTCGGCCTTCGAACGGCGCCATCGCCAGCGCTTCGGCTACGTGGTGGAGGGCGAGGAGCTGGTGGTGGAGCGGCTGCAGGTGCTGCTTCCGGCCTCCGAGTCGGTGGGCCCGGCGATCGCGACCGCCCCTTCTCACGCTGCCCCCAGGCCCGAGGCGGCCATTTCCTCCGTCACGCCCAGCCGTTGGGTGCCCCTCTGCCTGCCGCTCGAGGCGGCGGGTTCGGGACTCGGCGCCCTGGCCTGGCGCCAGGTGCCCTGCTGGCGGCGGGAGGAGCTGCGGGTGGGCCAGCGGCTGGAGGGGCCCGCCCTGGTGTTGGAGGCCACGGGCACCACCGTGCTCGAGCCGGGCTGGGGCGGCCGGCTGCTGGCGGATGGGGCACTGCTGCTGGAGCCATTGTTGGAGCCGCTGCTGGAGCCCTTGCCCGTGCCCCTGCTGGCGGGGGGCGCCGCCCGCGCGGCGGCCGCTTCAGCCGCTGGGCTGTCCTCCCCGCCCGACCCGGTGCTGCTGGAGCTCTACAACCACCGCTTCTCCGCCATCGCCGAACAGATGGGGGTGCGGCTGCAGCAGAGCAGTCGCTCGGTGAACATCCGGGAGCGGCTGGATTTCTCCTGTGCCCTGTTCGATGGGGCGGGGCGGCTGGTGGCCAATGCGCCCCACATCCCCGTGCACCTGGGCTCGATGGGGGAAAGCGTGACGGCGTTGCTGGCCGCCATCGCCCGGGGCGAGCGCCCGGCCCTGGCCCCCGGCGATGCGGTGGCCTCCAACGATCCCTACGCCGGTGGCACCCACCTGCCGGATATCACCGTGATCTCGCCCGTGTTCGCCCCTGGGGTTGTACCTGGGGATGCACCTGGGGGCGCCGCTGGGGCCGCCCCGCTGTTTTATGTGGCTTGCCGTGGTCACCACGCCGATGTGGGCGGGATCACGCCGGGCTCGATGCCGCCCTTCAGCCGTTCCATCGACGAGGAGGGCCTGCGGCTCGACAACGTGCCCCTGATCCAGAACGGGCGCTTCGATCACGACGCCTGGATGGAACGGCTGGCCGCCGGATCCCATCCGGTGCGGGAGCCGGAGCGGCTGCTGGCCGATCTCCAGGCCCAGGTGGCGGCCAACCGGCTGGGGGAGGCGGAGCTGCACCGCCTGATCGGCCTGGGGGGCGTGGCGGAGGTGGTGGCCTTCAT
>Ga0209298_10002603_pt1 | contig 11171 bp, 15 predicted proteins | sample S_140806_EF_Meta_FD_187325 | JGI IMG/M metagenome (GOLD analysis project Ga0209298, IMG submission 187325) | Freshwater microbial communities from Lake Simoncouche, Canada to study carbon cycling - S_140806_EF_MetaG (SPAdes) (version 2) | ecosystem: Environmental > Aquatic > Freshwater > Lake ... | reverse complement strand
GCTAAAGTTAACGCAGCATTGGCATCTGGTAAGTCTTTAACTTCTTCTTGCTGGTTTGAAGTTGATCCAGCTTACGGTTCTAACGCTTATGTTGATCAAGGCACAGAAGCTAAACGCGCATACGCAGATAGAAACGCAGCTTAATCAACAACGGGGCGAAAGCCCCATCTTTTAAGGACAACGAAATGAGAGTAATGCACTTAAACAAATACGGTTCTGGCATGACATCCAGAACTGCTTGCGGTAGAAACATACTGCGCACACCGATGTCAGGTAACTGGTCTGAGTTCAAGGCAGATCAGTATCAATGCGCGAAGTGCGCAGCAAGCAAACAAGCAGATTTTTTCACACGCATCGATGCAAAGAAAGAGGTGACAGCATGACCGAAACCCTATACAAATTTAACTGCGAAGTGGAAGGTGTAGAACTCACTTGCAACTTGGAGTATGAACCCGCAGAACTAAACCACGGGGAAGCGCCAGACTTCCCTGCGTGCATGAACCTTGTCAATGCCTTTTGCGGTGACATTGACATCGCCCACATTCTTATGCAGTCCATCGTGGATCACATCTGCGAAGAAGCCCTTGTAATGTTTAACTCTGAAAGCACAACATGAAACATCAAAACTACACCGAAAACTTTGAGGTTGACGGTCCTTACGAAGACAGCAGAATCTCTTTAGTGGATTGCGTCTTCATCTTCTTGGCTGGCGTATCTGTCGGTCTGATTGCAGCAATACTTACGATGGGACTTTAATATGTCAGTACAAAAGAAAATCGAAGAGATGGTCTTGCAATACATCTTAAAGACCGAAGGTCAAGCCAGAATCATGTCGCCACAAGATGTCGCAAAATTAGCCAGAGACGCAATGCACAAAGGTGCAATGCTTGGATACGATAGCGGTATGAAGATGGCACAACGCACTCACGGCAACGAGCTGGAGATCGCAGAGCTGACTGTCAAAGAATTGACCGAGCGCGTCAAAGAGTTAGAGATGCAAATGATTGCGTCTCAGCAATGACAGAAGTCAAAACCAGATGGGTGACACCGCCACCGTGGGTAACGCTACGCACTAAGTGCGAGACCCTTGGCGTGTGTCAGTCCAAGGAAAAAGTGTTCTGCATAAACTGCCCAAGGTTAAAACAACGCAATGCGAAAAAGAAGTAAATACAAACCCAAGGGCGTGCGTCTTGATGCCACCACCTATGTGCTCAACGGTTTTAGACTTGTGTCCACGACTGGCAGCGCGGTTCTCGATCTAAAGATAAAGAACCACTCTGCCCTAGAAGCGCTCAGGACGGGTCAGGCAAAGCGTTACGACCTCGACTCCATCATCTCTGCACTCAATGTCTCCGAAGCCCTCTCAAGGCTTGGCATTGGGCATGAGTACACCGACGAGATCAAAGAAGGACAGGACGCATTGCTGGAGTTGTCTCGTCGCGGTATCAATCGTCAAGACAGGTTTGTGGCGAAGGCAGCAGAGCTGACAGCGATCAACTACGGCATGGAACTGCACGACGCACAGCTCGACATCACCACCATAGCGCAACTAGAGAAGGCACTCGACATGGTTGTTCTTGAGATAAAGTCACGCAAAGCCAGAGTCATTGAGGAGAAGACGGCATGACACGACACATAGGCATCTCAGTCCCTCACCGCAGGGTTGATGAGGACGACGACATCCAGACCTACAAAAGAGCGTGGGTATCCCTCACCGACGAGCAGATACACAAGTGTATTGCCTACGGCAAAGGGGGTTGCGACATCGAGCAGACCGCCAAGAATATTGAGTTAAAACTGAAAGGGCTTAACTATGATTGACGCACTACACAGTATCTTGACCTTATTTGTTTTGCTGTTTACTGGCGCTTGCATAGGCGTGGCAGTCATCTTTGCGGTTCTATACATGAGTCTGGACAAGGACAAATGAAGTCAACCAGAGTACCTAAACTGGTCAACCTTATCACTCAGAAGGGTTACACAGCCGTCGAGCTGGCTGACCTTCTCCATTGCACGCTCAGGTCTAGCAGAGACATGATTCAAAAACTCAGAGCAGAAGGCAATGTCCACATCCAGTCGTGGCGTAAGACGAGTGTGACGCAATGGTCTGCTGTTTATCGCTTCGGGATTGGAGTGGATGCAGATAAGCCAGAGCCTGTAAGCAGCAGCTCACGGTTGCGTAAGCACCGATCCAAAGAAGATGCCGACACCAAGGAAAGAAGACTAGCCAAGCAAAGACAGCTCAAGCGTAAGGTCAAGCGCGACCCGTTGACGGCAGCATTTTTTGGTGAGATATGAAGACACACACATTCGCTTGGCAGTCCGAGCACCCATTCAAGCACTTAGTGATCGATGACTTCTTTCCAGATCAACTCGCTCTGCAAATATCTCAAGACTTTGACACAGTAAAAGATTTTTGGGTGCATTACAACAACGCACTTGAGCACAAGTCAACCATGAATCATTGGGGTGCTTTCCCAGCCAGCATCTACAAAGCAATGCAGCACCTTGTGTCCCCTGACTTTGTACAACAAATTGAGCACCTGACTGGCTGCACGCTCTACGCTGACGCTGGTCTGCATGGCGCTGGTATGCACAGACACATCTCTGGGGGAAAGTTAAACCCACATCTCGACTACTCCATACACCCCAAGCTCTTGCTTGAGAGACGGTTAAATCTAATCGTGTATCTGACACCAGACTGGCACAAAGACTTTGGCGGTCACTTAGGAATGTGGAGCGAGACATCCAACCTCGTAAAAGAAGTGATGCCTAAATTCAATCGTGCTGTTTTGTTTGACACAACAAACTCACTACATGGACTCTCACGACCTGTGCAATGCCCAGAAGACTTTGCACGCAAGTCTCTTGCGGTTTACTACTTGTGTGAGCCAAGACCGCAAGCAGAGGAAAGATACCGAGCGCTGTACTCACCAGCAAGTGGTCAAGAAAATGATCCTAATGTGCTGGAACTTATTGCGCTGAGAAGTCGTGTTTAATTTTTAGGGGGATATATAAATGAAACTTGTAATTGAAATCGGTAATGGACAAGACCCTGATATTGATATTGCAGGGTCAGATGAGTTTTTTAAACTTGATGAGTATGAGCAGATTGCTTTGATCAATGATGTAAAAAAAGCATTAGATCAATACGCAAGTCGCATCAGTCTTTCATCATCTTTTTTAATCTCTTAATTGTTTTCTCATCAAGAAATAATCCAGTATTGGATTCTCCAGAACTCAACGCTCCCATTGCTAATTGGTCTAAATCTAAATTTCTACCAAGCGCTAATTGATTAGCAACTTTAGGACTTTCTTTTGTTTGGTTATAAATATCTGCATATTTTTGACCAAATACATCTTTAACTGGCAAAGATTTAGTTGTGCCTCTATACACGCCACCCATACCGTGTGAGTAGGTGCTGTGCGCTCCAGACAATAATCCTTGGAATGGCATAGCTTCATAGAATGTTTCACCCATATGATATTTAGGCACATCTACTAGGTTAGTATCAAGAAGCGATCTTCTTAAATCTGGATAGTTATAGTCAAACGCTTTCTCTCCATAAACAGAACCCATCTTTTCTGTGAAGAGTTTTCTTAAATCACCAGCGCTTCCTTTAGTCAATCCTGCGCCAGTAAATAATTGCTCTCTAAGTCCAGAATCGCCAAGACCAACAAACTCTGAAAACTTACCCTTTTCTCCTTTAATTGTTGCGTCTCTTATTCTTCTATTTATTTCGCTAATGATTTCTGGTTTTGCGCCAACGGTTTGAAATAAAGAAATCAATGCATCAGTTGGCATTGTTGAAAAATCTTCAGCGCCATATGCCATTGTGTGTGGACCTACAAGTACCTTCTCTCTTCCACCAAGCGCTTTGTTTTCTTCTATTGCTCTGATAACTCTATTGTTTTGTCTTTGAGCAGCAGCAAGCATTGATGCATAGCCCCTCATATCTTCAATATTTTTCTTATCTCTTGGAAATGAAAATCCACCCTCAGTAATTGTTGGTCTGTCCAAAACAATATCGCTAAATCCTTTAACCTTTTGACCCCTACTGGTTATATCGGAGGGGAATGTTAATAAACTATATCCTTCGTAATCTTCAATATTTAATGGTGTTCTGTCTACAAGATTTCCAACATATTCAGTATCAAATCTTTTGCCAACTCTAGGATCGGTAAAAGTTGGAGTATCTGGCAATCTAGCAAACATCGCTGCTTGAGGTTCAGCCAATAAACTAGGCAACATAGACCTACCAGTTGTAAGTCTGTCCACCATCTCTTGCCCAAGCAGACCACCAGCTCTTTGCACACCTTTTGCGGTAGCCCTTGCAACAGGACCAGCCATAGGCGCAACCGTCATCATTGCTTCAGCAGTCTCTGGCTTTAGCAATGGCACATTGGCTTGACCTATGTTCGTCAACGGTTCACCGTAAGACATACGCTCAATGGTTTTAGGTATGCCAGTTGACTCAAGCAGACTAGCCAGACCCTGCATCTGCTGGGTGCGTTGTGGTGACCTTAAATAATCGTAGCCACCATAGAGCAAACCAAGCAAAGGGTTCTGCGGTGTAGCGCCAATGTAGTCAGCCATTTACTCACCCAATAAAGTAGCAGGTGCAGCGCCAGCAGATGTTGAGTAACCTGCGCGTCGAGTGGACTCGCCTAGTGCTCTACGCTGCAATTCTTGCATAACTGGTGTTATACCCATCAGCAGTTGTTGTTGTTGGTTAAAGCTAGGGTTTAAGACGCTACGCGATAAGGCTTCTGCGACATTCTGGTCAATGCCTTGGATGCGTGGACCGAGCTGGCGGTAGAGGTTAGTCATACCACCAAGCACATTACCACCAGCCATTTGAGCACCAGCACCGATCAAGTCTGTGGGTGATGGTCCTGCCATCTCAGCAATGTCTTGCTGGATCGGTGCAGTTGGTGAGCCACCTTCAATGCGAGACCTAGTGATAGCCATCTGGCGCTCACGCTCTAAGTTCTTGACGAATGCCTCGTACTCGCCTTGCGAGTTAAAGACGGTGCGCATACGGTCACGCATCTCACGACTATTGATGAATCTGCCAGCAATGTCGCCAGTCTCTTTCATGCCGTAGATTTCATCACGCAAAGACTGAACTGCACCTAGTCGATACATCTGGCGCTCACCGTCGTCAGATAACTTAGCCAGCTCGCGGTTGATCTCTGCTGGTGACTTCTTCAAGAACTTATTAGAGCCAGCCTCTAGAGCGTCCTTCAATAACGACTCACTAGCGAATGTCTTGACAGCCTCACCGTAGACAGGCACGCCAGTCTGCTTGTCTGTAATGGCATTGAGTAACTCAACACGCAGTTGGTTTAAGTCGTTGGCGCGAGTCGTCTTGCCAGCCCTCTTAGCCTCGTTTGCTGCATCTCCAACATACTTGTAAGCCTTATCCAGCATTAGCATACTGTTTGGCGGTAGATCAGCGTATTGCGGTAATCCGCGAGCGCTTTCAATAGCTATCTTGATGTCGCGTGACTTAGCCAGCAACTCGTCAATCTTTGGAGAGTAGACCTCACCAGCAGCAAAGGCTTGACGATACAAAGGTCCAGCCAACTCTGCACGATTCTTAATGATCTCGTCAGCAACCTCACTAATATCACGCGCACCGACTGCCGTGAAGTCTGTAATGTCCTTGGTGATTCTTGGACCAGCGCCTACGGCACGCTCTACAAGCATCTGACGCACATCTGTCTGAGCACCGCTAGGTACTGCCATAGCACCGCGTGCAAGCCTACGCATAGACTCGCCAGTAATGTCTGCCAATGTTTCGTCTCTAGCGCCCAGAGTTCTAACTGTCTCAGCCTGACGCGCAGCTAACTGCTCAGGACTTGTGCCTTCGCGTACCAATGCGCGTGCTATCAACTCTTGAGCCTTAGTCTCTGCTGTTTGTGCTGGAGCGCCTGTTAAGACATTTGCAATCTTGCGTCCTACTGGTGCGAGAACGGTACTGACAGCAGGTGCTGCTGCACCCATGCCTAGACCTAATCCACCACCAAGCAAACCACCCGTAGCGCGACTAGGTAGACCGCCCTCAGCGCCACCGACACCAGACGCAACGCCTGATGCAACACCGTAACCAGCACCACGACCCATTTGAGCCAGTAGGCTTGGCGCTTGTTGTGCAGCAACCTGTGCAACCCTGCCAGCAGTAGCAGACACGGCAGGAGCTGCTGCACCACCCGTCAACATACTTGCACCAAGTGCAGCAGCCACAGGTGCTAGACCGCCACCTATCTCTGCCATTGTTGAGCGTACAGGATACTGCTCACCATACTCTTTGAGTCCAGCGCGTACACGCGAAAGCATCTGCTCGTATTGCGGACCACTAATAGCGCCAGCCCTAAAAGCAGCCTCAATCTCGTCGGCAGTATTAAATGTCAACCCTTGGAGGAATGGTCCTGCAATGGTTGAAGGGATAGGAGCACCGCCAACTTTGGTAGCAGTTTTAATTGCTTGCTCGTAGCGTGTTGGAGAAAATCCTTCAGACTTTAAATAAGCCTGTACTATTTCAGTAGATTGACCCTGACCTTGCAAAGTGCTTACATTTTGTTGAATGCGTTCAATGTTTGTCATGTCTAACTTTCATGGATTTCTAGGAGTTAATCCAAACTGCCTTGCAAAATCGTTTGCATTTGTAGGAATCGGTTGATTAGTACTGCGTTGAATGATCTGCTCTGGTGTCTGTACGCGCTTGAATGGATCGAACACAACCTGATTAGGATCGAGTTTGTAGTTCTTTGCGACATCTGTATAACGGTCTATTAAGTCCTTAGACATGACGCGCTGGGACTCAACAAGGTTTCTAGCTTGCTGTAAGAAGTCAGAGCGAATCTTCTCTCCCAAACGCTCACCACTTAAAGCCTTGTTGTACATATTGCGTACCGAATCAGGTACGCTTCCAGCGTTCTGAGCAGTAGCGAATTCACCTTCACGCACAACCGAGCCAGGATCGAGCACCTTCATAAAACCATAAACCAAAGAAATGTCACCAGCAGGTGACGGGTTCTTCGCTGCGGTTTCAATCTTCTGATAAGCCTGACCTAGTTCAACATAAGGCTTGACTTGCGTTTGGAATTCACCACGCAAGTCTTTTTCATTGGCAAATATCTTAGGTTGTGCTGGAATGATCTGTACTGCTCCACCAGCCATAGGCGCTGCTTGAGGTGCGCCAGCAGGAGCTGGAGCGCCAGAAGGACGAGGAGCGCCACCTACACCGCCACCTCCACCACCAATTTGGAAATAGCCACTCTCAGCACCGCCAACGACTTGAGGTGCAAGGGTCTTACCAAGACTTGTACCTGCTGGCACTTTGTCTTTATCCATGAATGTAATAACACCACCTCGATCAACTTGGATCAGTTCTCTTGCTGGTCCATATCCTTCAACGGTCTTAAATGTTCCATCACTCATTTGATTTACTAAGACTTGCTTACCTTCAAAGTCAGTAACCTTGATTGGCGCTCCCATTGGTTTTTCGATTGGAGCAAACTGCGCAGACACAGGAATAAATTGACCACTCTTTGTACGCTGTACATACTCGCCAGACGCACTCTTAAAAATATCGCCAGTAACTTCTTCTCTTGGCTTAATCTTTAAGGCAGTCTCCAAATACTTTGCTGCAATGTCTGGATACCCTGATCTATCAGCAATCACATATTTATTCATTGCGTCTTGATACAACATCTCTTGCTGAGACATTTGCGGAGCTGGTGCTCTGACTTGCTGACCGATTAAGTTTGCACGCGCAACGGTAGGACCAGCAGGTAGACCGCCAACAGATATTGCTTGTTCTGGAGTGATAGTCGTGACTTCACCCATAGGTTGCGCCTGTGGCTGTAATTGCTGCATTTGCAATTCTTTGCGGAATTCCTCAAGACGCTTGGCTTCCATTAGCTTCTGTCTAGTCAACAAATTCTGCACAGCACCCTGCTGTGCTTGGCTGTACCCAGCAGACCCTGCTTGCAGAGCACCACCAAGGGCTTGCCCTAAAGAGATTCTTCTGGGGCTTGGACCGCCAGCCTGTAAGAGCGCTGCTGCTGCTTGCAGCATTGCTTGGTTTTGAATACCACTTTGTTGCTCTGGCGTGAGATAGTCTTCTAGACCAGTACCGCCACCACCAAAGAGTAAACCGCCAAAGTCTTGTATTGCCATGTCTTACCCCAGTAAACCAAGGATTGCACCAATACCAGCGCCATAACCAGTACCTAGTGCTGGTATTGCCTTGCCTAATGCAGCTCCACCCAATGCACCACCCAAGGCGCTTGTGCCGTAGTTGCGATAGTTAGGTGACTCAGTAGTCATGCCGAGATTTGGTAAATTTATACCTAAACCAGCAGAAGAGATGCCTAGTTTCTCAAGTCCTAGATTACGCATAGCATCGAGTTGAGCTTGCTCAAACGCTTGTCTTGTACCGCCAAGACCTAAGACGGTCTGACCGCCTTGAAGTTGTTGCTGTCTTGCGTACTGTGCGAGCTGTGACGCATCCCTAAAACCAGCCTGTCTTAGACCTGCCGAAGCCTTTGCAGACTCACGAAGCGCTGCCTCGTTTAGCATTCCTTGCGTGATGCCTTGGCGCGATCCACCAAACGCTCTTGCAGCCGTAGCCTTACCGCGCTCTGTTAAATCTGCCATCTGCCTTTGCTTTTCAATGTCTTGCATTGTCTGCTCGACGACTTGTTGCTCGTAAGGGTTTTGGAATTGAGAAATAGTCTCACCAGTAAATGGCGTAAGCGATGTATTGACAAGCTGCTCTTCGCCAGCCTGATACATTGGATTAAATCCAGCAAATTGCTTGTACGGTAATGCAGCAGCAACATTCCTGCCTTGCTGCACATTTTGTAAATAAGCCTTCTTTAAATCAGGATCAATCGACTGAGTTTGTACCGTAGTACCGCCACCTTTACTCATAATAAACCCCTTAATTTTGTCTTTGGAATTGACTCGCTATTTATCATATCGAGCAACCCTCTTCCATACTTCTGTACTGCTGATTTCTTGATGACATACTCGCCAAGTTGAGTCTTGCGATATGCGTCGTCTGGTCCTGCTGGGTTACCGCCAAAGGTGTTTTGTCTTGTAGCCATGCCTTGTAAAAACTTTGGCACTCCAATAAAACCACCCATGTAGTCGCCACCATCACCGCCCCCAGAGCCACCTCCAGATCCACCGTCGCCTGATGAGCCAGACGATCCACCGTCGCCTGATGAACTAGAGCCACCGTCGCCTGATGAGCCATCGCTTCCGACAGCGCCACCGCCACCGCCTCCAGTTGCACCGCTATCTCCTGCTGCGCCACCACCAGTCCCGACACCAGCAGAAGCGCCTTCGCCACCTACATCGCTACCCATGCCAGTAGAGCCAGCGCCAGCAGGACCGTCAGCACCTGCTGCTGTGCTTGCCCCCGCAGCAGTAGCTGCGTCGCTTTGAGTATCTAAGCCACTTATGGCATTAACTGAATTTACACTAGTGCTTGACAAAGCATCCATTAAGCCAGCAGCGATTGCAGCAGCTATTGGAGAGATAGACTGATTAGATATGGCGTATCCAATATCACCAAGTGCAGAGCCAGTTGGTGAGTTAGACGATATGCCTGACGCGCTACTAATTCCATTGCCAAAGCCACCCCCATCGCCACCACCACCGCCATACAGACTGTTTCCACCGTTATATTGATAGTTGCCATAGGATGGGCTTAGTAACCCAAAGCCAGAATAAAGCGACGGGTCATATCCTCCAGTAACTTGATTAGAGTAACTAGGATAGGTGAATGGGGTTTGCTGTCCATACCCATACATTATTTTTTCATAAGGTGTCATTGCCACTTATAGCTCCTTGCTTAACATGAACCATTTTGGTTCATATCCTTCATCTTTTAGGAATGTCTTTTCCCATCCTTTGCGACCTGCGAGCGTAACTCTGGCGCATCCCAGTTGTTTAGCCCAAGACTCAATGACGGGTCTCATTGATTTGAGTTCATCTAGGTTTCCACCAGCCAAGAAGTAATGCAATACCTTGACCTGTGGGTAAACAATAATCTCTGTGATGACTGCCGAATTGTTGTGATTCCAGATTTGAAACCTGCCATCACTTACACCTTGGGCAACATCCTCAATCGTGTGCGTTCCTGCCGAGTATTTTAATGCCGACTCGATAGGTTCTCGCAACCTCCAAAACTCGTCAATGTCGCTCACCTCTTCCCCATCGGGACTACCTCAACTCTGTTTACACCAACTCTCCAGTCCTCTAGGACTGCACCCGTGTATCTGATCTTTACCTGTCTTGCAGCGAATCTCACATCTGTCGGTTGCGCTGCTGCATACGGTCCATAAGTCGTCTCAGTCGAAGTCGGATACATCCGAGCCTTGAAGGACACGACGACTTCGCCCAAGGTCTGCTCGTCTGGGATAACTTGCTTAACGCTCATTATGTTGTCGCCATTACCTATCTCAAAAGGACCTGACTCCACGAATGGCGAAGCCCCGTCGTATGCGTAACCGACTTCGTGCTCGAAGATGTAGCCGTCAGATGAGATCATCAAGGGATAGGTGAAGACTCCTCTGTCAGTTCCAGCAGTCCGAGCCAAAGTGCCAATCGACCAATGTCCTTCGCGGTAGTTGTAAGTGACATAAGAGTCGTTCTCATTGCTGGCGCTCGATGGATAGAACCAGATGCACTCACCGTACTTACTATTATGGACAGCGTAGACCTTAGAGGCTTGGTTGTAGTTGATGTTCTGGAAAACATAGTCGCCAACATCTGAAGGCAATGGCTTGGCATAGCCGTCATATATCCAGAACCCTGACCTTGACATCCAAATGGCTGCCGTGTCAATGGCTGCTACCGCCTGAGAGCTGATCACGCCACAACCTGATCCAACCTTCTCAAAGCTGTATATATAAGGCAAACCGATATAGCTGGCAGCATGGACATCGACATCGGTAAAGATTAAATTCACACCTCGGACGCGCTTGCCACACTTGATTGATCCGACAGAATTGATCTCAAAGTCACCTGCCTGATTGGTTGCAGCAGGTGTCCAGACTGTATTGTTTTCTTGATCACACCAAGAAACCTTGCGTGGGTTACCTGACGCACCCAAAGCAAAGACAAATCTTTCTGCTGTCGTCATCACAGC
>Ga0209298_10002599_pt1 | contig 11177 bp, 10 predicted proteins | sample S_140806_EF_Meta_FD_187325 | JGI IMG/M metagenome (GOLD analysis project Ga0209298, IMG submission 187325) | Freshwater microbial communities from Lake Simoncouche, Canada to study carbon cycling - S_140806_EF_MetaG (SPAdes) (version 2) | ecosystem: Environmental > Aquatic > Freshwater > Lake ... | reverse complement strand
AATTAGTTCATGGATATCCTGGGGATCAAGGAAACTCAATAATGCCCTGTGCTAATTATTGGTATCAGCAAATAGGATTCCCAAATTATCATTTTTATTGCAGGTCTTCAGCTTTCCCAATATGGTATGTCCCTTTAAATGATATAAATGAAGATTTTAGGACTTTAATTCAAATGACTCCAGGATTAAATCCTTGGCCTAGCAATATTTGGGGTTTACCAATTGTTAATCTTAGTTCAATAATTCCTTATGTATGTCCGGCACCCACTAACCAAGTTGTTTCGGTGCTTAGAATTGCTGAAGAGGATTCTACCATTGAAGAAGGTGGCAATAGAATAGGAGACGCAAGTGAGATTTTGGATGTTTGGTCAGAGGATGATTTTGCATTTTTATCTGGATTTTTGGAAGACACGCTAAAGTTTGATGAGTTGACTATTTGGAATAAAAAGCAACAAATACTCAGAAGAATAATAAAAAACCCAGAGTGGGCAGATTCAATTCCATTAATCAATCAATTTGTTTCACTACTTTCTAATGATAATGCTCATAAAATAGCAAAACTACAAGTTGCCATTGAAGAGAATGATTCAATAGCCTTTAATTATTATCTTTTGGGAATCGAATACGGTTATTTACCAGACGAAAATCTGAAGCAAGTGTATCAAATATGGTATCGATCTCAGCTTGTAGGAAATTTAACTTCGGATGATTCAATAGCATTATTGGATATTGCATATCAATGCCAAGGTATAGGAGGGTATGGTGTAAGCATGGCTAGAAATTTAATTGGTATAGAAGTTGATGAAGATATGCTGGGTTGTTATGGAAACGAACGTTTAGAATTTGGCAACAATCCTGAAGTCTTTGAAAGTATAACTGTTTTTCCTAATCCTGTAAGCGAAGAATGTATCCTTACTGGAGTCAATTTTAGTGATTCAGGAATAATTAAAATGTACAATTCATTTGGGCAACTATCCTTTGAAATTGATTTTTCAAAAGAAACAATTACTAATGGGATTAAATTACCTGTTAAAAACTGTGTGAATGGAGTTTACTTTGTTTCAGTAATTACTGAAAAAGGTACGATCATACGCAAATCAATTTTAATCAATAAATAACAATTAAATGAATATCTATAAAACAATATTCATTTTAGGCTTAAGTATTACTGGTTTTGGCTTGAACATATGTTCAAGCCAAAACTATCAATATTTAGATTCTAACTGGATAATTAAATCTGATTCACTATTAGTGAATTTTACTAATTCAAATTCTGTAGTTGTACCATATAATACCTCATTCAGTTATTCATCTCCATTTTCATATCAAAATTCTTACGCTAGTTTACCAGTTATGCAGTATATTAGCGATAGTGCAGGTTTAAAATATTGGACAGATGCAAGATCCGTTTTTAATAAAAATAACGAACAAGCAACAGATTTAAATGGAAATAATTTTATTTTTTGCAGGGATATGAATTACCTAGGGGTAACGATTTTACTTCCTTTTCCCGAAGATACACCAAATAAATTCTATGCCGTTGTAAATCAAAACAATTATGGGGATTCTATTTCTGGTTTAGAATATTCCGGAATATTTGTCCACACAATTTTAGATTCATTGGGTCAGTTGTATGTCATAGAATCGGATACCTTGTATTATAAAACCTGGGTACTTACAACGGCATATAGAACTCCTCCTGATGGTTTGTGTAGAGATATTATAGCCATACGAAAGGATGAACCAGAAGCTTTTTGGGTAATAGCCAGAATGCATGATGGAGAACATTTCCTAAGATTAAGTCTTGACGCAAATTCAATTGGGCCAATAGATACATTATTTGTCCCTGGTGCACTAGATGATAGCTTGCATTATGCTCAAACGTATACTAATTATTGGGCAGGATCTATGGAACAACAATATGGCCAAAGGCAAAGAATGTTTGCATGTCAAGCTGGAAATTTCTTTGTGACTTTTACGGATTTGTCTGGGTATAATGTATACAGTTTTGATCGAAGTACTGGCTCAATTTCTGTCGAGGCCTCTCAAATTGTTACTTATTCTATTGAAGATAACTTTGTCTATGATATGGATATATCTCGGAATGGCAAATATTTATATATTACTTTAAAAGATTCAGTTCAATATGTAGCTTATGACTTTAAAGTGGCTTATCATATATTTCAAGTAGAGTGGGCAATTCCCAATGCCTGGCAAAATCGGGATACTATTTTGACAACCAACGCCGGAGTAGATTCTTTGGAATGGGAATATTTGGTGTATGACGTTGATTCATTTATGGTAGATATATGTTTAGGGCCAGACAATCGCTTATACTTAAGACCCTATATTTCTTATTATGATTTTAATGGATTTGAACATTATGGATCCTTGGACTCATCTGGATTATATTATGGCAGGTACTGGATTATTACAGACCCGGATTTACCCTGGCCTGCATCAGGGTTAGATACAAGTTCTATTTTTATAGGGTATAATGCGCCCTTCTCATTACCCAGAAGTATTTATTTGGGCTGGATACCTCCAGTTATTACCTCTGATGACCCTGGTACTGAATCTTCTAATACCCCCCAAATCACCCTCGCCCCCAACCCCGCTCAAACGCAAGCCACGCTCACCTGGTCGGGTGTAGCAGAGGGCACTTTTGTGCTACGCGATATGCTGGGTAGGGCTGTGCTGAGTGAGGTACTCAATGCGCCAAGTGGTACCACTCGGTTGGATTTGTCAACTGTACCCAAAGGTATCTATCTCTGGCATGTGCAGAGTGCTACGTTTACAAAAAATGGGAAGTTGGTGGTGGAGTAAAAAAAGTGAAAAGTGAAAAGTGAAAAGCATGCACTGAGCGAAGTCGAAGTGTGAAAAGCATGCACTGAACGAAGTCGAAGTGTGAAAAATAGCTAGAAATAATTCATCAGTATAAAATAAAAAAGGCTGCCATTGGCAGCCTTTTTGTTTCTTCTGGGAAGAATTAGTGAGCTGGAGCTGGAGCCGGAGCAGCAGCAGTAGAATCAGCTGGAGCTGGAGTTTCAGCAGCTGGAGCTTCAGCTGGTTGTTCCATAGTTTCAGTTGCTTCAGCAGCACCTTCTTCTTTTTTCTCGCCGCAAGCTACTAAAGTGAACAGACCTGCGATCATCAACAAATACGCTAATTTTTTCATTGTGTGTGTGTTTTAACGGTACAAAGATAAGGAAGAAAATTAAACAACAAACAAAAAATGTCTATTATTTTTTCAAAGTGTCTATTTTAGTAGAATCTACAGGTGCGTTTTTTAAAGCCTCCAGTTCTTTTAAAACAAGTTCTTCTGCTTTTTTATCTTCTTCCGCCTGTTTTTTTGAATCATTGCACGACCAAAGCAAAGAGCATGCCAAAAGTATTACGACAATAAAAATATTTTTTTTCATTATGGGTAGATTCTTGATTCGGCTGTAAAAGTAAGGGTTTTTGCACAGCCAGTAACAGAGGAAAAAGAATTCCGGAATCATGGCACAAAATTGTCGCTTTATACGTTAAAACTTCAGGATGGATAAACATACCCTCGTGATAGGCGTTTCCACTCATTCGGATAGATTTGCGAATAAGGCAGTCCGAATGTTGAAGGAAAAGGGATTTCCAGTTTCTGCTTTTGGAAAAAGTAAGGGAGTGGCCGAAGGGTTGCCAATCATAACTCGCTTTGAGGAAGTGCAGCTTCCGGTGCATACTGTTACTCTGTATCTCAATCCCGAGAAGCAAAAAGAAATAATGGAATCTGTGTTTTCCCTCAATCCCAAAAGAATAATTTTTAATCCCGGAACAGAGAATTATGAATTTATTGAAGACGCTTTGTCTAGAAATATTGAAGTTTTAGAAGCCTGCACGCTAGTATTACTTTCTGTCGGAAATTTTTGATTTTTGGAAATTTAGACGAATAAATTAGTCTGTTAGTGAATTTCTTGTAAAACCTTGTTAACTTAGTATTGAGTAAGATAGTATAAAGCCATGAGTCCTAATATTCCTTCATTGACAACCCTTGGGGTTACTATTGAGGTGGAAACCTCTTTCCTGCCGGATCAATCTTCGGTAGATCACAATCAATTTGCTTTTGCATATAGAATAACCATTAAAAACGAATCCGATTTTACGGTTCAGCTCACCCACAGGAAATGGGAAATTACTGACGGAATTGGCTCCAAAAGAAGGGTAGAAGGGGAAGGAGTCGTAGGATTCCAGCCAATTTTAGCACCTGGACAACAGCATACCTATATAAGTGGTTGTACGTTTAACACCCGGATTGGAAAAATGGAAGGTTGTTTCAAAATGTTAAGGGTATTGGATAATTCTACCTTTGACGCTTGTATCCCTTCTTTCATTTTAGAAGATCCTTCGGCTTTAAATTAAAAAATGCCAACAGCTAAAATTGAGTATTTGGGCGATTTAAGAACCGCCGCTGAACATGTATTTTCCGGAAATTCCATCATTACCGATGCTCCGCTGGATAATCATGGAAAAGCGGAGGCCTTTTCTCCTACAGATTTGGTATCTTCTGCATTGGTAAGCTGTATGTTTACTGTAATGGGCATTGTTGCCAATCGTCACGGAATAGATTTAACAGGATCTTATGGTTCGGTACAGAAAATTATGGCAGACAATCCGAGAAGAATTTCCAGACTTGAAGTTGACCTTACAGTAATCACTCCTGGGTTGAGCGAAGAACAAAAAAGTCTTTTAAAAAATACTGCATTTACCTGTCCTGTTGCAAAAAGTTTGCATCCGGAAATTGAACAGGTTATACATATTCATTTTCCCAATTCCTGAAAATCCAGTAAGGTTAGTGTTGATTTTTAGATTTACTCAGAAAAAAGGGCAATAATGCCCTTAAAATTTTCTATAATGTTTTTCCCTTTATTAGTATTGGGAAATTCGGAATACAACCAAAAGCCTATGAACTTAAATTGGCTTTACCAACAAGCACAAAGGATTGCATTCTAAAAGGTTCAAACACCTCATTTCCTGTATAAATTCCGAAAATAAGGATATGCCTTTAAATTAAGGAATTAACGATGGTTACTGGTTTTTTGAGCCTGACAATGTTTGCCACCAAAAGTTGTGCAACCAGAGGCCAGAATGCATATTCCAGCGATGACCAAAATATAACTAAGCTTCTTCATTCTTTATTTTACGTTGAATTGGTATCAAAGTTAACATTGGAGTAATTCTAAACCACATGAAATTGACGGAACTGCTTGAAAGGCCGGATGTAAAGGACTTTATTGAAGAAAATATTTCTGCGGATCCCTCCAATCTTGCCTTAAAGTTTAGAGGAAAAACAAATTTTGATCTGGTTCCGGTACTCGATTACCTCCAATTGCTGCAAAAGGCTAAAGTAAAATTACCAACCTGGTATACTAACCGGTGTTTACTTGAGAAAAGGTCATTTGAACAATGTAGTTCTGAAATTACCGCCACCATGAAACAGGAATTTAAAGGAGAGAACCTATTGGATTTAACCTGTGGACTTGGGGTAGATTCCCATGCATTTGCTTCCTTTTTTTCAGAAGTGACCTCGATAGAGTTGAACACTGACCTGGCAGAAATGGTCAGAATAAATGCTGTAAAATTGGGATTATCTAATTTAAATGTAAAAAATGTAGATTGTATTGAATTTATTAAAAATAGTCAGGACAGGCCTGATTTAATTTTTATTGACCCTGACAGGAGGTTAGGAGATGAGCGGATTTTGGATGTGCACAAATTCTCACCGGATCTCTTTAAGGTATTGGAATGGGCAGAAAAAATGAATACTAAGGTTTTGGTCAAATTAAGTCCAATGTTTGAAATAGAGGAAGGATATAAAATGTTTGAAAACATTGAATGCAGCTATATTCATTCTGTAGGAAATGAAATAAAAGAAGTTTTATATCTAATACATCCGGGTAAAACCGAGAACAGTTCAACTGAAAGAACCATCAGCATTTACAGAAAAGGTAAAATCAGCAGGTTCAATTTTGGTGAAGAGATAGACTTTGGGCTACCTTTTACTGAAACAAAAAATTTTCTTGTTGAGCCAGATGTCGCTTTTTACAAAGCGCATCGGTTGAAGCAGTTATTTCCCCTGTTTTTTTCTGAAAAGGATTCAGGTTGGACTGGAGAAGGAGGCTATTTTTTATCTGACACACTTCCGGTTGAGTTTCCAGGCAGTATGTATAGAATTGTTGAAGCTATGCCTTATCATCCTGAGAAAATAAAGCGTTGGTTAAAAGAAAAGGGAATTAAGCAGGCCTGGATTAGTAAAAAATATTTGCAGGGAAATGCAGAGGCTTATTATTCTGCTCTTGGAATCAAAGAAGGAGGAGAATATAGAATATTTCTTAGTAAAATGTCAAATAAAGTACAGGTTTACTGTTGTTTGCCTATTTGAAAATGTTGTTTGATAGATAACATTTCAAGGGCAGCATTAGCAGCATCGATACCTTTATTTCCCAAAAGACCACCAGCTCGTTCTTTGGCTTGTTCCAGGGTAAAAGTAGTTAGTACCCCAAAAATGACTGGTTTAGAAGTTCTCAATCCTACATTCAGAATTCCCTGTGCTGCTGCCTGACACACAAAATCAAAATGTGGAGTTTCGCCATGAACGACACAACCAAGGCAAATCGCAGCATCGAAATTTCCGGACTCCAGAGCAAACTGAGCTGCCAGCGGTAATTCGTATGTGCCAGGAACAAAAGTGGATTCTATTCCATTTTCAGGAACACCTTTTTCAAGCAACAGATTTCTAGCTCCTGATTCCAGAGCATCAATGACTTCAGGATACCAGCGGCTTTTTAAGATAACGAACCTGAATTTTTCAAAGCTGATTGTGCTATCAAATGAAAGCACTACTCCGGAACCTGTTGCCAAGGAATCAGGAATTCATTTTCGCCTGAACTCTGGTGATGTATTTTTCTATCTGAGAACCTTCCTGAGAATCAGGATATTCCTTTTTGATATACTCATACAATCTCAGCGCAGAAGCATAGTTTTCGGCAGATTCATAGCATCTGGCAGCATCGGCTAAAAACTGAGGTGAGGTAAATTTATTCTTCTGAACGTCAGAAGCTTTTTGATACAAACCGGCGGCTTTATCGAATTCTTTTTCCTGTTCTGCTATAGAAGCAAGGGCAGCATAGCAAGCCGCAGATACCATATCGTCGCTGGATTTGAAATCTTCAAAGTAAGATTTTGCATCTTCCAGTTTATTCTGTTTCAGGTAGATACAGCCGATATAAAATTTGGCAAGGTTTCCGGTTTTGGTTGACCCATATTCATCAGCTACATCGAGTAGACCTGAATTTTGGCCATCGCCATTTAAGGCAAGGTTGAGGGAATCTTTTTCAAAATATTCCACAGCCCGGTACATCTGATCACTGGCTTCTTCTTCTTTTTCAGCAGAAGAGGCGGAGGTGAAAAGGAAGTAGGCAATACCCAGAACGATTACGCCCCCGGCAATTGCGAGATTTCTTTGGTTCGATTTAACAAAGGCTGAGAACCTTGCTTCAAAGGTGGATGATTTTTGATTTTCATCTCCAGAGGAAACAATTTCTTCTGCTTCGATAATTTCTTCCTGATTTTGGTGTTTTTCGGCCATGCTTATGGAACGAAGGTGCAAAAAAACGAAAAAATCTGTTCCGGACAAAATTCATTTATGCCGGAGCAATTTCAAAAGAACGTATTTTTAGCATTCAAATCGATTTTTATGGTTTCGAATCTTCCCGGAAAAAAATTTCTACCTCATTTAATTATCCTTGCAGCCTTTCTTTTGCTGATTTTCAGCTACATGACTCCGTTACTTCAGGGGAAGCGCCTTGATCAGAGTGATATGAATGCTACAAAGGGGATGGCAGAAGAAATTCATAAATACAATGAATCCGGAGATGAAGCCACACTTTGGACCAACAGTATGTTCAGTGGAATGCCGGCATATATGATTTATACGCCCCATCCTATGCTATTGGTAAAATATATTGGTGACTTTTTATATAACTGGATTCCACAGCCAGCCAGTCTGGTTTTTGTCTATTTGCTGGGATTTTACCTATTGGGTTTATGTTTTGGATGGGGGCCCTGGTTATCCGCGGCGGGAGCAATCGCCTATGCATTTGCATCCTATAATTTTATTATTCTGGAAGCTGGTCACGTAAATAAGGCCTTGGCGATAGGCTTAATGCCACCAGTTATCGGGGGTGTGCATTTGGCCTTCCGAAACCGTTTTTGGTTAGGAGGCGCGGTAACTGCGCTGGCATTGGCACTTGAAATTTATGCAAACCACCTGCAGATAACGTACTATCTGATGTTTATTGTGGTATTTCAGGTATTAGCGGAATTGATTTTTGCTATCAGACAAGGTCAAATTCTGCCATTTGTCAAAACTTCGGGATTGTTACTTGGTGCAGCTTTAGTTGCGGTAGGAGCCAATGGCAGCAAACTTTGGATAACCTATGAATATTCGCAGGAAACCATCAGGGGAAAAAGTGAGATTTCAGGTTCCGGAAATGAAAGTGCTGACGGGCTAGACAAAGAATATGCTCTGGCATGGAGTTATGGTAAAGCCGAGACTATGACATTGCTCATACCAAATTTTTACGGCGGGGCATCCGGAAATCCTGTTGGCAAAAAGTCGGAGTCCTATAAATTTTTAAAACAGAATGGATATGGAGATAAAGAAGCGCAAATAGTACCAACCTATTGGGGAGCACAGCCTTTTACTTCAGGCCCGGTATATATTGGAGCTACTGTTTGTTTCCTTTTTGTATTAGGGTTGTTTTTAATATCCGGACCACTTAGGGTTTGGATAATTGCAGCAACGATACTTTCCTTGTTACTTAGTTGGGGTAAGAATTTTGTTGAATTCACGGATATTTTCTTTTATTATGTTCCAATGTATAATAAGTTCAGGGCAGTTGCCATGATTCTTGTTATCGCTGGATTGACCTTGCCATTGCTGGGATTTGAAGTTGTAAGCAGGATATTGTCTGGTTCTGTTTCAAAGGAAAAAATTATCAGGGCGCTCAAATATGCTGTGGGAATTACAGCCGGCATCTGTTTACTATTTGTATTACTACCAGGAATGTTGCTTGATTTCCAAGCAGAAGGGGATAGCCGTTACCCTGAGGCCTTTGTAAATGCCCTTATTTCAGACCGTGAAATGCTACTTAGAAATGATGCGCTACGATCCATTGCCTTTATACTTGGATGTGCAGGATTGATTTTGGCTTTTGCCTTAAATAAGATTAAAAAAGAATTCGTGATTGGCGGATTGGCTTTATTAGTTCTAATTGATTTATGGGCCGTTGACAAACGTTATTTAAACGAGGATAGATTTGTTAGGAAAGAAAAAACAGAAACCCCTTATGAGAAATCTGCTGCAGATGAAATGATTTTAAAGGATAAGGATTTAAGTTATAGAGTTTTAAATCTTACCTCTAACACCTTCAATGAAGCAGGCACTTCATTTTTTCATAAATCAATTGGTGGCTACCATGCAGCAAAACTCAGAAGGTATCAGGATTTGATAGAAAGAAGGATTAAACCAGAGATTGAATCGGTTTCAACTGTTTTGAAAGGACAGCCAACGGAGGACAGCATAAGGATTGCACTCGCAGCCTGTCCTACTTTGAATATGTTAAACACACGGTATTTGATTTTATCCAGCAGTTTTGCTTACAGAAATCCATTTGCATATGGGAATGCCTGGTTTGTAAGTTCATTGAATGAAGTAAAGGATGCTAATGGCGAAATTGGAGCATTGAACACACTAAACCCTATGGATGCTGCCGTTTTAACGACCGAGTCAGCACAGGCTGTGGGTACTTTTACGCCATTTAAAGATAGCCTTTCAACTATAAAACTTCTAAGTTATTCGCCCAACATCTTGAAATACGAAAGTCAAAATGCTGGCGAAGGATTTGCAGTATTTTCAGAAGTGTATTACGAACCAGGATGGAATTTGTATGTAGATGGCAAATCCACCCCTTTGGTCAGAGTAAACTATGTGTTGAGGGGAGCAAAAATTCCTTCAGGAAAACATATACTTGAAATGAAATTTGAGCCAGAAACCTATTCAAAGGGTGAGCTAATCAGTCTGGTATTTTCAATCATACTACTTGGATGGATTGGTTTTGCCGTTTATTCAGAAGGAAAAAACTCAAAGAAATAACGTTTTCAAGGCTTAGAAAACGGGTATTTAACTAAAATCCAAATGTGGTTTAACAGGGTTCGGCCTGTTCCAAAGTGCCGTGCCAAAACATGAAATCTTTCTTTCATAGCTTCTTGTTGATTTTTTTTGGAAAATCCTCCAATTAGGAATTTTGAGATAATCAAAGAAGCATTTTTAATCGTACATCCGGTTTTAAGAATTCTGATTAACCAATCCAAGTCAGCAACATATTTTAAGGAAATATCATAATCAGGTACTTTATTTTTCCTTACGATTAAAGATTGATGACAAACCTTTAATCCAAACTGGAGTTGATTCAAAGTGAGTTTATCAGGAACGCCTCCTTTGCGGAGTCCAAATTCCTTTCCAAAATCATCAATTAAAAGAGCATCACCGTAAATAACGTCGGTTAAAGGACCTTTCATGCAGTCTGATAAAACGGAAGAATTATATACTTCATCACCGCCATTCATAAACCATAAATAATCGCCTGTTGCATGCGCAATTCCTTTATTCATTGCGTCGTAAATTCCTTTGTCCTTTTCGCTGATAAGTAGGGCAATTTTGTCCTGATAATTTTTAATTATTTCAAGAGTGGAATCTTTCGATCCTCCATCAATAATTATAAACTCAATGTTTGGATAATCAAGAGCACATATACTTTTTAGGGTTTTTTCAATATATTTTTCCCCATTAAAGACTATGGTTAAAATTGATACTTTGGGTAAAGAATTCATGTTGAAGTGAAAATATTAAATCAATTTTTGAACGGCGTTCCATGCCGTTTCCTGTTTAATGTCAGCAAGTCTTAACGATGACCTGAAATTAAATAGTCTCCTTTTTTCGAACTCGGATAAGTCCTGAGGCATGGTTTCCGGATGCAGACAAATCATGTTTTTATTCATAGTGGATGGGTAGGGCAAAAATCTGCCATAATGCGCTCCATTATGAAAAACAAGTACAGGTAAATCCATTGAAGCAGCCAAAT
>Ga0209298_10002598_pt1 | contig 11178 bp, 12 predicted proteins | sample S_140806_EF_Meta_FD_187325 | JGI IMG/M metagenome (GOLD analysis project Ga0209298, IMG submission 187325) | Freshwater microbial communities from Lake Simoncouche, Canada to study carbon cycling - S_140806_EF_MetaG (SPAdes) (version 2) | ecosystem: Environmental > Aquatic > Freshwater > Lake ... | reverse complement strand
TGGTCCCGGTGCACTAAAATCACCGAGTGGTGTGTAACTTTTCATTGCCATTTCATCCACTGGAATTTGCTGTGCGTTTTTTTCCCATACAAACCGAATATTGTGTAGTTCAGATTTATTATCTTCACTGTATACCCAACCACCAGTGTTATTTGTTTTGTTTAGAAGAGTGGTGATAAATGGAACAACAGTGTTGCGATAGTGTTTTACTCTTCCTGACTGGTCACGAGCGGCAGTAAAAACAAGTCTTACAATTTGCTGATCAGCATTCAATATTTTTGGCAATTCATTAGAAACTATAGACTTTACAGTTGATAATATCAACACAAAGTTTCCACGACCAGTAGGCTCCCAGTCATCATTGACGGAAAATGATATTTCCAATGCTTTTTCTTTTTTGTAGACATTATAGACATCAAAAACAACATTTAATTTATCAGTGATCACATCATTGATTGGAATTTCTGCCGTAAAGCTAATCTCATCTGATATCATGGGAGATTTGGGTTTTGCGTCTCTAGTGTATTGAACCGATTTATTGAAGTTTAATTCATTCAACATTTCATCCGTTCTTGTTTCATCTAATTCGGATAAATCAACGGCTCTGATAGACATGTTGTTTAATGCTGCCGCCAACGCTCTATGATTGCCGTCAATGATTTTTCCAGCAGCAATAATTACTATGCTATTAGCAAGCTGCGTACTTGCTCTATACTGTGCTAGTGTTTCTTTTTGTTCATCTCGCAGACGAAACAATAAATCTTCTATGTCATCAACATGATATTGAATTTCAAATATTGATTTAATTTTGTGTGAACTTAGTCGCTCTATTGTCAACGGAACAGTTAAGTCACCAGGAGTTACGAATTGCCAAAATAACTCAGTATCGTCTGGGTAATTTCCGCCATATAAGTCTTGTAATGTAACAGTATCTTGTTGTGTAACTTCTAATATGTTCATACTACCAACCTCGCGCCTTAACTTGCACTTGTTTAATAACAGTGAGTTTGTTAGTGTTATACCAGGCAGTGCTTTCTACATCCCATGAACTCATCAATATGTTGTCATATCTACGACGTAATCTTGCCGGATAATGTATGGCATCAAAATACAGTCCTAACTCTTTCCACGGATAGTTTCCTAATCGTTCGTAATTTCTAGTTTTGTATTGTCTACCGAATAATTTAGCAATCTCAATAGCACGACGATCACTGCCAATGTGCAGAATTTTTGCTCCAGGCTCTATACGATAGAGTGTTCCAGTATTATCTATCCATCGTGGCATGTTAAAATGACACCATTCTACCCACTCGCTAGTGTATGTATCTCCGCGTTTTATCGCGGTACTAGTCCAGCGCTCTGCATTTGGCTTGAAGTCTTCATACACCGCAGTTTTGCGTGGAACAAACAATTGATATTTGTATTTGCTAGATGCAGCCATCTTATCGCCAGTTTTGCCGGCGATATCAATTAACTGTTGCAACTCTGGTGAAATATCATCAACAGTGTTTTGTTCGGTGACTTCTGATATATGCATAATTAGTATTTATGCACAAACACAGATTGAGTTGTTCTACTAGAACTGAACGAGTAAATTAGACGTGTCTAATAGAGTGCAACACTCTGCTGATGTTGTCAAATTGATATGCAATTTTTTCGTATAATAATTCTGGAGGACGGTCAACCCAGGCACGATGCTCCAGTGCTAGTTTGCCCATATCGCTGTAGTAGTTTTTAGTTGGCCAGCGACGACTATTCAATTCTAACCCATTTATAAGCAAACATTCTTCTGCAATTTGTTGAAATGCGTGTTTTTGCTTTTCGCCACGCTCACTAACAGCAGTCATCATTTTGATTGCGATTACATCAGTAGGTATATTAGGTTGTTCCATATATCTGGCAAATGTGTGAACTACAAATGCCTCGGTCTCGTGATCCAAAATCACTGATGACTTGGACTCTGCCATCATAATGACTTCATATGCAGCCTTAACATAAGTCATCCAGTGGTTCATTTTAATTTTGTATTAGTATCGTTATCTTCAGCACTGTCAGTGTCATCTTCATGCTCATCATCTTCAATATCATCGTCTTCAATATCGTCGTCTTCAACATCATCGTATTCGTCGGGTTCATCAGTGATACCAAGCTGATCATTGATCCATGTTTGAGCTTCATCACTACTGGGTTCTGATTTAGACCACTGTGCAACCATTTTATAAACATGTTCAGTCTGTGGAATTAATTCATTCAAGTTTCCATTGTTATCAATGATAGTACTGTGTTCAAAAGTCAACAAAAATTCATCCAAATTTTCTTGTACGCCGCGCCATTTTTTCTCAACAATTGTTTCTGGAACACTACGCTCTCGTTTTGCATTTCTACGCAGTGCTGTTTCCAAACTCGCATATACTATGATCAAAAAACTTTCATATCCCATTTCTTTCAAGTTTGTATGAATTGCAGCTATTTTTCTGTAATCTTCACCTGTTCCGTCAATTACAACACCCAATCTTCCGTCAAGAGCAAGCTGCATTTTATTAGCTGTTATCTCTTTTGCACGGGATCGCATAACGCTACGCTGTGTTTCTTCCTCTGGGGGCATTTTTAGACTAAGACCGTGTTTTGTTAGTAAGTGAGAAAACGCCTCGTCGCTATTAACAGTAACAAAACCCAACGATTTTAATGCCAATAATTCACTAACTTTACTCTTACCACTACCTGGGCCGCCAATTACAAACACAGCCTTAAATATAGCGGGATCATGTACTCCTTCTACTAGAATTTTACTCTCTAATAAATCTCGTATCTTCACGCTCTTTCCTTTTTCATAATGCTGCGTAGTTGCCAACCCCACTTGCCATGTGCATCAATTCTGCCGGCAATAAAATCAGCAATACCTTGCTCATTTGCTTCTTCAGCTAGCGGGAATGCTGCCTTCCACATTTCTAGCAACTTCTGGTTGTCTTGGAATAATTCTGCCATCATTAATTCAGCCCGTGGGATCTTTGTTTGATCTGATATTTGACTTAATTCAGAGAAACGAGCAATACTGCCAGGAGTATAGCTATCTAATTGACGAATTAATTCGGCAAGAGGATCTAATGTATCTTGTGCATCTTCATAGATGTTTTTTAAAAATTCATGGTATTGTGGGAAATTTTCACCCTCAATATTATGATGAAATCCAAACGATTTCACGAAATAGACAAAGGTGGAAGCGTACATAACTTTGAGCGTGTCGGCTAACATAATAACTCCAATTTTAAGTATTTATCAGAAAAATAATATATAAAAGTGTAGTTCGCGAGACAGCAACACCCAACCACTCTAATGCTAAAGAGAAGCACCAGCATTTTACATCATTCATATTTAGTTACAGGATACTGTATTTTTTTAACTTTGAACTTACCGCCAAGTTCTTGCATCATCTCTTGTCCAACCTGTCTTGCTTCAGCTTCACTTTGATATCTTGCAACTGGAGTCCATGTATTACCCGTATTTTTATACAGCATATACGTAGTAGTTGTTGGAATGTCATCCATTCTATTATTTGGGTTTATTGCTTCTTGTGTTGGCTTTTTACGCTCTTTGTATAGTGTTTGTATCTCAACTCTGTTAGTCTTGGCCCATTCTTCCGCTGCATCTGGTGTTACAAATCCACCCTTTGAACTTATTACTCTTCTAAGCGCAGGTTTTCTTAATTCAGATTCTGAGAAATAAGTTATTGCCCATGTAACACTCGTAACATTTTCTTGTAATACTATTTCTGCTGTTTTCATAATATAGTATTTATCAAAATGCTATCTGCATTTAACACTGCGTAACATTAATATCACTTAAATGAGTTAACTGGACTACGCTTATTCGTGTCATCTAGTTCAGTGCTTTTATTAGAGGAATTTTGTGCAATAACATCATCCCATTCTATATTTGCAAGAGCATATACATGTTTAAGCATTTTTAGTTCTTCTACGGTATATGGATGTGCAGTATTATTTTTTCCAGCCCAGCTTTGAGGAGAAGCGTGTGTATGATTTTTACCATCTGTCCCAGCCAATAACATCATAATTCTGTTCAAGTCGTATGTGCGATCTAGAGTTCCGGCAACTCTATGAGCACCCGTCATTGCAGACTCTGCATTTTTAGGAAGTCGCTGTTTTATTTTAACAACACTGTTGGATTCTAATATAAATTCTTTAGCTCGCATGATCAGTCTTGTTATATTTTTACTTTTTCTTTTTTGATACTGGTACGCAGTTAGGAACTGATCTACCGTTTTTTTGCTTCATGCCTACCATTTGATAGTTTTTTCTGCATGGGTCGCCACCCTTGATGCGTTTGTTTTCACCCTCTTCTAATTCTTCAGTATCAATTAAACGATACAAATTCTTTTTTAGATATTCGTGCGCCGCTGAACGATTAGTAAAACTTATTACGCGATGACCCTTCCAGTCTAAAACTTCCCAATGATCTTGTCCAAAGTTATCTTTGTATCGTCTAACTTTAGGCTCATTTTCTGTTTCCAAAAACATTTTTGTGCCATCACTAGTGCCGCTACTTGTTCCACCACCAATTGAAGCAGAAGCTATATTACCGAATGACATTCCATCTTCACTAACGCTTTCGTTTGGAACACAGTTATTAACTCTGACCCCACCTTTAATCTTAGTTCCTTCTTTGTGTTTTCCCGCCCAGCATTTTGCATCTAATCGCTGTTTGACTTCCATCATGTTGTTGCCATGTGTTTCGCACATATTACAATCTGGGCAAATCATTTCCATTTCAATGCTTTCGTTGTGTTTCTTTTTTCCGGCACAATGAGCGCGTTGACTAAATCCTTTAGGATGTGAGCAATCAATACTACGCTTGTACTTTTTGCTCCAGCCTTCCGTCACATCTTGCTCTTTATTAATATGTTTATTGACCCCAAATATGTCATATGGCATCAATGAGCGTTCATTGTCTCGTAATCTTTTTCCCATAGCAGATTCACCGATTATAATACCGATTGATCCTGGGGCTTGATCAGAATCTGATTTAGATTTATTCCATTCATTTCTCAATTCATCAGCATTAATTGATTTTCCATTTAAATCGGTGATCTTAATACCATCTGATCGTTCAATCTGTTTTAGTAACCAATCTATTCCGTACGGGGACAACTGATCATTAGGATCAATTCTTAATTTTTTTCTCTTCATGTTCACTACGTAATTAAACAAACCATGAATTAAACCTTTATTTTGAGTAAAGTTTTTTATTGCTGCTAATCTGGAGCCATCTAACAATAATAGAGCCTCAATTTTATTTTTTCCAGAAAAAAAGTATAATGCATTATTGTCTATTTCAAATCTCATTACATCTCGCTGTCCTATTTGTCCGTCAACGATGCTATTATTCAGAATATCTTGTTCAGACATTGACAATTTGCCTAATTCATTTGCAAATCCTATTTCATTAACTAAAGCTTCCGCCACAACTTGCTTTTTAATTTTTGTGTCGTAAAACTGATATGGCATAAGCAATGAATTGCTTTCTCTCAACGATTCATTTTCTCGCAATTTATTACCAAATTCATAGTTCTCGCTAATTACTACACTGGTAGGTCCAGGTATGCTAGTTTTTCGTGCCTCTAACCATTCTTGTTTTAGCGATCTGCTATCAATCTGCTTGCCGTTTTGATCTACTATGTTTAGCCCCCGCGGGGATTGTATCAGATGAAGCACCCATTTTTTACCGTCTGATGTTAGTGGTTCACTATTGGAAATAATGATTTTTTGACCATGCTTGTGTACTAAACACCCTATCAGCGCTCTGATAACGCCCGGAGTTTTTGTAAAATTCTTTATGTTTTTTAGATGATTATTTTTGAATCCCAAGAAGGCAGTAACTTGATCATCTACTACTAAAAAATACACTTTTTCTGATCCCGTGGCAGCAGTCATTACTTTATTGCCCTCAATGGTATCGTATAACTTACCGATTTTTAAAAGTCTATCTATTGGATAATTAGCATCATCAAGGCTGTCAGCGTATCCTATTTCTTGTAAGCTGTCTTCCGCCACATCTTCATTAGAAAACATGTCTTGTACTTTACTACCAATATTAGCTCCTGTTACAGCCGCCTGTGGCGATTTTCCAAAAATTGCTCCACCAATAGCTCCTGCAGCAGCACCACTGAATCCTTCATCTACTTTATTATTCAATTCATTTGCTTTTGCTTCAGCATCAGATTTATTATTAAAGTCAGAAGCCCCTAGCTTATTGGTCCAGTATTCTTTGTTTTGATGGCCCTTGACAACATAATATCTTAGAGTTGCTTCTGATTGCTCTACGCGCCATAGAATACCGTCGCTCTTTTTCTTTGCTACTTTTTTTGAGTTTTCTGACACACTTTGCTTGTCTGGTTGGTCTTCGCCATATATTTTCTTGACCACATCACGTGCCTTAGTGCGAGTCTTTTTTAATTTTTTATTGGTCGCAAGTACACTATTCTCCCACATTCCATATTCAAGTATTTGCGGAGCTTCTGGAGTTTCAACTCTACTTTGCTTCAATAACGGTTGCTCAACTACCGATACGCTTCCAGATGAAGTTGCACCTGCACTGGTTTCATTAATAATGTCAATTAATTTTCTGATGTTAGCCATGATTATGGTCCAAAATATAAAGTATTTATCATTAACACATATGCTTATAGAACTGAACAAAAACTAATTAATTGGTATCAAATTAGTTTTGAAAATGCGCCAGCATTCTTCCCATGACCAGCGATAACTAGCTTCCAATACTTCTGTTCTATTCAATAGAAGTGCTCTGTCTATTGCTGCGCTTAAATCAGTGTCAATAAATCCAACTCTAGCGTCTATTATGTCCAGTGGTCCAGGTACAGGGTATCCAACTATTGGAGTTCCGCACGCTATGCTTTCTATCATTACTAACCCAAAAGTATCTGTAACACTGGTAAAAACAAACACATCAGCGTTAGCATAATAATAAGCTAACTCACTGCCCTTTTTAGTTCCAGTCCAAATGACATCTGGATACTTTTTTTCCAATTCATTTTTAATTGGGCCGTCACCCACTACTATTTTTGTACAATCTTTGTATTGTAAACTACAGTAGTCTTCAAGTCCCTTTTCTATGCTTACTCGTCCAACATTTAATAGTATAGGTCTTTTATAATTCAGTGAATTATCTCGCTGACTACTATTAAATATTGATCTGTCAACACCGCGTGTCCACGCAATAATATTACTCTTAAACTTATGCTGTTTTAGCTCATTAACAATAGTATCAGTGGTAGTAAGAACTATTCCACTATGATTATGAAACCAGCGCAGATACGAGTATGTTAAAAATTCTGGAATCCCATACATCTTTTTAATAAATTCTGGCCACTTACTATGATAACTAGTGTTAAATTTGTAATTATTTTTCCAGCACCATAGATTTGCTGCTAGTCCAATTGGTCCCTCAGTAGCAATATGAATGTGATCGGGATTTGATTTTTTAATTTTTTTTCCTATTCCAATAGGCAATGCCAGCTTAACATCAGAATATCCCGGAGCATTACAGTGTTTAAAATGTGTTGGGTCAATATATTCAACTGTATATCCATCAGCTATGGCATGTTGCTCAATATTTTGAAATGTAGTTACTACACCATTAATCTGTTCTGAATGTATGTTATCAGTGATAATTAATATTTTTTTCATTGAATTTTGAATTTAATATAATCAGTGATTAAATCTGCCACATTAACGCCACAGTATTTTTCAAAACCACTAAATCCAGGATTGCTATTTGCCTCACAAACTCTGAACCCTCTACTATCAAATAGCAAATCTATTCCGGCAATATCTAAATTTAATACTCTAGCGGTTTCTCTTGCCAAATAGTCTATTTCATCAGTTACTTCAAATTTTTGTCCAGTTCCGCCGTTGGTAATATTTGCTCTAAAGTCTCCCTCGGGTGCAGTGCGTTTCATTGCTCCGATTACTTTTCCACCAACTACCAACACTCTTAAATCTTCACCTGGTCTTTCGCCCAAATATTCTTGTACTATTAATGTTTTTTTACTTTCTAAATTATTAATAAATTCCATTAATTTACGATAATCTCGTTGCTTCTCGCACAAATATACGCCCTCGCCATAACTACCAGTAACAACCTTTACTACACATGGAAACCCTATATTATTTTTCACCAAGTCGTCGTCTATTGGCAATCTAACCATCATAGTATTAGGAATTGATATACCATGTCTACTAAGAATTTGACTGGCGTGAAGTTTGTCTTTGACGGTTTCTATTGATACACTTTGATTTACACAAGTGACACCAGATTGCTCTAATTGACGAACAACCGCTAATTGAAATGGTTGTATTCCAGCACCCAATCTAATTAATGCTAGATCGGGTAATTTCATATCTTTACCGCGATATTTTAATCCAGTATGAATGTTTTTGTCCACGATAATATCAAAATCATCCGGATGAGCCGTTATTGTTTTTATTCCCTTTGACTCAAAACTATCCGCTAATCTACTGGATTCGTATTCGTTTCGGTCTAGTTTGGTTACTATTAGTATATTTTTTTGCATTTTTAATTGATGAAACTGTCACAGATTTCTTTATTTGTCGGTTGAATATATACTACTATATTTATGTGCGCGAGACGATATGTTAACATATCGCGTGTTTAATCATGTTCTTTTGTCCAAGTAATTATTTCCCCATCGAACCCATTTGTTATTGATTGTATTTATCTTTAATTGTATGTTAGGTATATTATTTAATAGGTTTCTCCATCATTTAGATAAATAAAAGTATGAAACAACAAATATTAGAATACCTACAATCATCTACTCTACAGAAGAAACTAATCTTTAGCTTACGCAAGGCTTCTTGGTTTGAAGAATTAGAAAACCAATTTGTTCAAATGAACTTGCCAGCAGAGTGGAACCTACAGAGAAAACTGTGGCATTATTGGAACAAAACTAATATTGTTCCGTTATGCCCAATTTCGGGTAGGGAAAGAAAATGGAGAGCTGGAGCGGCTGTTGAAAGTATAGATATACCCGGAATGAGTGAAGGTTATAGTATGTTTGCTGATTACAAAGTAGCAGGCAAAGGAATTAAAAAATTAGCCAAACAAACTCTACAGGAAAAATACGGAGTAGACAACCCTATGAATCTGCCCGGAATGGCAGAACAAAGAAAAAAACATTTTATTGAAAAATACGGAGTAGAAAATCCCAGTAGTAACGAACAAGTAAAACAAAAAAGAATCAACACTATGATGGAACGACATGGGATTTCGCATAATTTTATAAATTGGCAGGAAAAGTTTTTTAATAAGTTTGGAGTTCATAACCCTGCTCATGTTCCGGAAATTGCTGAAACGCAATGCTACAACAGATTTAAGAAAAGAAAAGAATATACACTATCAACGGGCAAAGTCATATCTCTACAAGGATACGAACCGTTTGGGTTTGACTATTTAAAAACTCTATATCAAGAAAATCAAATACAATATCGTAAAAAAGATATGCCAGAACTATGGTACAACTGGCAAGAAAAAACTCGTAGATACTATTGTGATTTCTTTGTAGCAGACGATAACCTAGTAGTAGAGATTAAAAGTCTATTTACTTTGAGTCGCGATCTTGATATTGTAAAACAGAAAATCCTTTCTGCTCAAACCAAAGGACACACAGTTCTCCTGTTAGTATTTGATCGCTATAGACGGGTCGTACTGTCACCGGCTGAAATTGATCTTCTACTAACTGAATAATCATCCAATCACCATCGTGTGTTTCACACAGAGCAGTACAACTTTCGACCCAATCCCCGGTATTGCTGTACCAAACATTATCAATCAACTTTATTTCCGCTTTGTGTATGTGACCGCAAATCACGCCATCAAATCCACGCTTGCGAGCATAGTCTGTTAGAGTTTCTTCAAATTTGAATATAAAGTCTACTGCCTTTTTTACTCTTTGTTTTAGCCACTGACTTAAACTCCAATAACCAAATCCTAATCTGTGTCTAATCCAATTAAATCTACTATTCCATCTAAGTAATACATCATAAGCACGATCACCCAAAAAGCTAATCCAGGGTGCCAACCGAGTAATACCATCAAATAAATCTCCGTGAGTAATAAAGTATTTTTTACCGTCTACTCCATAGTGAACTATTTGATTACACAATTCAATTTGTCCAAAATTAACTCCATAGGGCATCATTGGTCTTAAAAATTCGTCATGGTTACCAGCTACATATACAACTCTAGTATCTCTCTTGGCATGCCCTAGTATGCGACGAATTACATTAGTGTGACTTTGTTTCCATCTAAGACGATTTTGCTGAATTTTCCAAGCATCTATAATATCGCCTACTAGATATAGTGTTTCGCAACTGTTATGTTTGAGAAAATTGTTTAGTTGCTCGGCTTTACAATCTTTGGTTCCAAGATGAACATCCGAAATACAAATTGTTCTATATTTTTTTGGATATTTTGTCATAAAGTATTGTCTTATTTGACTCTAATAACCTACACTGAAAGTTTCAGTGTGGGTTAAATTTTGACCAATGTCCATCGTGTGTTGAACGCTTTCCCTTCAGCCTTGCGTTTGAATATTTTGCGAAATTCTTCTTTACGAAGTTCAGCAAGTTTTTCTACATCGTGTTCTAAGCAAGCACGATAAACTTCTCTGACAAGTTTTTTCTGTTTCATAATATATATCTCCCTCACAGTATTTATGAATAATCTTAGATTACTAGTAAAGAAAGACACAAAAATAAATAGCACCCGAAGGTGCTATTTAGGTTTTTTCTGTTGCCCGGTAAGTCCTACCGCGATAGCCGGTTTAGGCAGCCATCAGGAATTGCTCGTTATTTGCAATTATAATTTTATGCGATTTACGGTCGTCATCTACCGTGCTGTCCGCGCCGTTACTCTTTACCCCGTCGAAACTGTGTCATCCCCACCTAAATATACCCAATACACTTAGGTGGAGATGCCGGGTACTGCCCCCGGGTCCGGAACACGTTTCTCTTTGCTTCTTTCCTTTCGGTCTCTACAGCAATCAAGTATTTATTCTAATACAACCTGACTTCAGAAGTCAAGTATTTTTAAGCCAAATTATTTGTATCAGTAGCGCCATAA
>Ga0209298_10002594_pt1 | contig 11188 bp, 10 predicted proteins | sample S_140806_EF_Meta_FD_187325 | JGI IMG/M metagenome (GOLD analysis project Ga0209298, IMG submission 187325) | Freshwater microbial communities from Lake Simoncouche, Canada to study carbon cycling - S_140806_EF_MetaG (SPAdes) (version 2) | ecosystem: Environmental > Aquatic > Freshwater > Lake ... | reverse complement strand
CCGCGGCGCCGCCGACGACGGTTTTGTCCATCAGATGGACGCGATGTCATCGCACCTTCCGATGTCGGCGCAACATGCGGACGAGGTTGATTATCAGTGACGCGATCACGGTTGAGGATTTCTCCCGTCGCCGACGAGCGTCCGGTGCCAGTGACCTTCAGGCGGACCGATTGGCCAAGCTGTCGGCTTCCCTGTTGGAAGTGGATAACAAGACCCGTTTCCGTAATACCCGCAGCAGTGGATGTTGGCGTGTCACCAACACTCACAATACGTGCATCTACAGATTGTCCGGGACGGAATGTGGCCAGTCTGCGATCGAAGTCATCCATGGAGCCAGGCTGAATATCGTACTTCTCCATGTGGATGTCTGTGGTGGAGCGAATATAGACACCGCGCTCGATAAAGTGCTCGAGCTGTTCGATGTCATCCCCGCCATCACCGACAAGCGCCGCTGCCACCAGTGGATGGCATGTCACATGGAATGCCTCAGCGGTGTTTGTCTTGGCTTGACGACGAATCTCACGTTGGATAGTGAATGCAACTGATTCTGGTGATTGAACACGGCCTGTGCCTGAGCAGTAGGGACAAGGTACGTCCATTTGCTCATTGACAGTCTCGCCGGTACGCTTTCGGGTCATTTCGATCAGGCCCAGGGGCGAGATATGACTTACTTTACAGCGGTTCTTGTCGGTCTTGAATGCAGCCTCTAGTGCAACTTCCACCTTACGGCGGTCTGTTGCGTTACTCATGTCGATTAGATCGAGGACAAGAATTCCGCCCATGTCACGCAAGCGTAGTTGGCGGGCAATCTCGTTCACTGCTTCAAGGTTGGTTTGGACGATGGTGTCGGCGAGACCTTCGGTTTTTCCACCGAACTTACCTGAGTTAACATCGATGGCCACCAAGGCCTCTGTTTGGTCGATGATAAGATAACCGCCCGACTTCAAGGGCACTCTACGTCGCAGTTGCTGATTCATTTCCTGTTCGATGTGAAAATGGTCGAATATAGGAATATGAGAATCGAAAAGTACAACCCGGTCCTTCAACGATGGTCCAAAGAAGTCAAGCAGCTCATGTGCTTTTTTGTAGTCTTCAGGATTATCTAGAATGAGACGGTCAACATCCGAGCCGAATGCGTCCCGCAGGATGCGGAAAAGCAACGTTAGGTCTTGATAAACCAACGCTGGTGCACGGACAGAGTCTGCTGATTGCTTTACCGTAGCCCACGTTTGCTCAAGATACTCGAGATCCTGACGTAGCTCACGCTCAGTTTTGCCCTCAGCTTCGGTACGTACAATTAGTCCATACCCTGGATGACGGATACCTTCGACAATGCGCTTTAGACGGTCACGCTCTTTAGGGTCATCGATTTTGCGCGAGACGCCAGTCGAGTTTTCATCCGGCATAAACACCAAATAGCGGCCAGGAAGGGAGATACGCGTGGAAACGCGTGAACCTTTCGTGCCACGTGGGCCCTTGATAACCTGGACCAAGACTTCCTGGTTGCGCCGAACGAGGTTCTTTATGGGAACGTTTGGGCGTGGTCGCCTTCCGCGACGATCGAATGAATCATCTTCATCGAGGTCGCCAGGGGAAACAATATCACCCGCCGCAAGATAAGCGTTTCTTTCCAGTCCGATGTCGACAAATGCGGCATCCTGACCTGCGACTACATTATCAACACGGCCTTTGAAAATACTTCCAACGACACGTTCTCCGCGTTCGATGTGTAATTCGACGAGTTTTCCGTCTTCACGGACAGCAATCCGGGTTTCCCGCGGATCGCCATTTACAATGATTTCTTTGGATACCAAAATGGCTCCTCTGCACTAAATGCGAATCGGTTACGACTGGTCCCGGAATGTAATCAGGCGCGCCGCCGTGAAATTCCAAGCCGTCACAAAAACTGTTGTTACTACCAAAGCTGCAAAAACAACCAATGGGTCGAAGGCTTTTCGGCCCTCTGCAGTCATCAACATACCGGGTACCTGCGACGGTTCAAAGTCGCCGTGCGCAAACCCGGCACGTGCTGCCAAAACCAATGTGCCAGTCATGATGGTTAGGTTAAAAGCCAATCCAACCATGTTGGTCAAGACGAATTTCGGAAACTGCTTTGCCGCAGTTCCAACGCGTCCACGAAAGGTCCAATGTCGGTTCCAAATAAACCCATTGGTAACACCAAACATGAACGTAATCGTTTTGGCAATGAGAAGTGGAAGGTGTAACTGATAAAACAAGATGTTGAACGAACCAGCATCGATTACAAACGATGAAGCGCCAACAACACTAAACTTAATCAGCTGCAATAGACCAGGACGAGCTACCACCGCATCCCGCAATTTGCTAATCACTGAATCACTACCCGTTGCACATTGCATTATACGGTACATGCAACCCGGATGTGTGTGAACTTGACCGCTCAGATGCGTTCGGAGTCAACGTGCATCAATACATTCAACGAACAAATCGAAGGCTTCCGGCAGACCAAACACGAAACAATTTACGAACATAGCATCAGTTACTGCATGGATTTGACGCTCATATGTGCAGCTTGGAGATCACCGCTAAACTACATAACACGAGGTTATGATACTTTTAGGCATGTACCGTTTAGTTGTATTTGATATGGATGGGGTCTTGTTTCTCGGGAATACGCCGCTACCGGATGCCGCACCTGCGGTCGCACGCTTAAAGCGAACTGGAACGACTGTCCGCTACCTAACAAACAACTCGACGCAAACACGTCAGTTCTACGCGAGCAAACTGGCTGCATTTGGTATCGCTGTCACTCCCGATGAAATCGTTACGAGCGCTAGCGCTACGTCCGCTTGGATCGCTACAAATACAAACATCAAGACGATCTTTGTCGTGGGCGGTGGTGGCTTGGTGGATGAACTTGAGGCTACAGGGATTACTGTGGTCAATCGTGATCTTTCGACAGACTTAGATGCCAGCTGTGATGCCGTTGTAGCCGGTCTAGATAAAGGTTTTACCTACGAGACACTGCTCCGCGCTCAGCAAATCATTCTACGGACAGGGAAGTTCATCGCAACAAATCGGGACACGCAATATCCCACTGAAACGGGCGTGATTCCCGGTGGTGGCAGCATCGTCGCGGCCATCGCTGCAGCTGCGGAATGCGAACCAATCACGATTGGAAAACCGGAACCGCTGGGATTGGAGTTTCTCCTTGAGCAGACTGGGACGAATTCTGAGGATGCATTGATGGTAGGTGACAGGCTTGATACCGATATCGCGTGTGCCAACAGGGTGGGAATGCACTCTGCGTGTGTCCTTACAGGTGTCACATCTCTAGAGCAAGCCAATGCTGCAACAGGGCTCCATGTTCCGAGTCGCATCATCGCTACATTGGCTGAACTGTAATAGGAAAGCCCCATCAGAGCAGACAGAGTCCGCATCTGACGAGGCTGTTCATACCAACTTACTACGGCTTGCCAGGCTTTTTGCCTTCCGCTCCAGGGCCAGGTTGACCTTGAGCACGCCCGCGCATCGATGGCTTCCAATCATCCAACTTCGCCTGCTGGTCAGTGGTCAGAACGCCGCGGAGTGCTGTCTTGAGGTCGGACATTGATTGCTCTGTAACTTGCTTTCGCTCGTTTGCTTCCAACCCCTTGGTCTTGTCCCGCATCGCCTTGAGAGTTTCCTCAACCAATGGCTTGATTTTGAGCTCTTGTTCAGGTGTCAGCGTCACAGCCGCTGACAAAGAAGTAATCAAATTGTCTGCAGGGCTTTTAGGCGCGATAGCCTTTTCAAGCGCTGTCTTCAACTGATCCTGTTGCTCAGGAGTCAAAGTTCCATTTACACCGGTAAGGAATTCTTTGACTAAGTTAGAAACTTTTGCACTCTGGTCAGCGCTCAGCGTCATTCCCTTCAATGCGGTTTGAATGTCAGCCGCATCGATGGTTCTGGCCTTTGCCTGACGTTGTCCCTTTGGCTTGGTTCCAGCCTGAGCAAAACTGCCAGAGATCATAAAGAGCGACAAAGCTCCAAGACATATCAACTTGTTGTTCATGAGGGTTACTCCAAAAATGTCAGATTGCGGGTCGTAACTAGGACGGTTTTGTAACCGAAGAGGTTCAGTACAAGGCAATCGCGGTAGAAGATGAGAAGGTACACAGCACCTAAGATTTTCTTGCTGTCGTCCGTCTAGCGCAGTATCACCAAAAATCTTGTAGCCGCAATACCTAATTAGATTGTCAGCGTTTCAGTGAAAAAACCCATAACTCTGATATGGTTTCCCCAATGCGCGTATCCATCGTAATTGTTGTGATGTCAGTAGTGTTGCCGGCACTTTGGGGTGCATTGTCTGTAATTATCCTAGACAGAATAAACGCTGTGATAGGAAGGCTACGATCCTGACGATTGTTGAAACGCTGATCATTTTAATGCTCGGCTGTGCCGTTGGGGTTACGGCTGGGATGTTCAGTGTTGGTGGCGGTATTCTCATCACGCCGATATTGGTGAACATACTTGGGATGCCAGCCACGGTTGCTGTGGGTACAGGACTGTGTCAGATGATCGGTGTGGCAGTGGCATCGCTTATCAAAGCACACCGAAGTGGTCTGGGGGAGCTGAAACTCGCGATTGTCATCGCTGTTCCAACATGGTTCGGCGTTCAGCTTGGGGTAAGTCTGCTACAGCATCTAAATACACTTGGGATCGCTGCATCGGTTGTAAATATTGCGTTTATCGTAATATTAGGGATAAGCGCACTTCTAATGGCTACCGCGCCAGCGGATCCGGGAGCGGTAACGGGGATTCTTTCGACATCCAAGCTGGGGCCAACCCTCACTCTAAATACCGTTGATCGGGTGGTGCCATATTTTGTCTTGCTTCCAGCTGCAATCTTGATCGGCGCACTCGGCGGAATCCTTGGTATTGGTGGAGGGTTATTATGGACTCCATTACTGACACGTGGGGTTGGGATGCGTGTTAACTCGGCCGCGATGGCATCAACAGGTGTGTTGCTGGTGACATCCCTTTCGGGAACCGTCAACTATGCTTTTGCCGGAAATGTTCGTCTTGATATAGCGATGTTGATGTTAATCGGCGCATCCATATTTGCTCAGCTTGGTATCACCATTGGTAAGAACATCAGTCCTGCAAAATTGAAGTGGGCATTCGTGCTGATGGTCATATGTATGGACACGTACCTGATTCTAAAGACAATCCTTGACGCACGGTACTTACCGCGATAACATCCACCCTTGGAAACGTTTGTCTTTCCCCTAAGACAGCCGGTAGGGTTCGCCCTGTAATGTACATCATGTACGCCTGCCGAGGGTAAAGCGAGTACGCTGTAATGTGTGTTCGCCCTCGGACCTGTCTGGGTCGGAGGGTTTTTCGTTTTCTGCGTCTCGGTAACGAGAAGGAAGCTCGAATGGCAAAGAAAACCAAGATCAGTCGGCAGATCTCCAAAAAGCCGGCCTCGGTCAAGAAGGCGATTACCAGTGACCTGGGTGTGACACTGTCCAACAGTGAAGCAGTCATCCTCACGGAGTACCGTGGTCTGACCGTGCCTCAGATGGGCGAGATTCGAACTAAGCTACGTGAACTCGGCGATGGTGACTTTTCGGTTGTGAAGAACACGTTGATGCGGATTGCGCTGAAGGAACAGGGAATCGACGACGAACGTGTCGATGTCCTGTTGAACGGCACAACGGCGGCAACGATTGCTTCTTCCGATCCTGTTGGAGTTGCAAAGGTTGTCGTGGATTACATCGCTGCAAACCGCAATACCCCGTTAAAAATCAAGGGTGGTGTGGTTGGTGGGCGTTACTTTGGTGCTGAGCAGATTACTGCTCTTTCCAAGGTTCCACCGCGTGATGTTCTCCTTTCACAGATGCTTGGTGCGTTCAACTCACCAATCTCCGGCCTCGTGTACACGTTGCAAGGGGTTATCTCGAATTTTGTTTATACGCTCAAGGCTATCGAAGATAAGAAAGCCGCCGCGTAACTGCATCGTGGTGAGAACACCACATTGAAAGGGTATCAATCATGACCGCTGAAGAACTTATTGGCGCCATTGAGAATATGACTGTCCTCGAGCTCGCAGAGCTCGTAAAGGCACTTCAAGAGAAGTTCGGCGTTAGCGCTGCTGCACCTGCAGCTGCTGCGGCTCCTGCTGCTGGCGGAGCTGCTGTTGTAGAAGAGAAGACTGCATTCGATGTAGTCCTCAAGTCCGCAGGTGACAAGAAGATTCAAGTTATCAAGGTTGTCCGCGAACTTACTGGTCTCGGCCTCAAGGAAGCTAAGGAAGTTGTTGACGCAGCTCCTAAGGCAATCAAAGAGGGCGTTAGCAAGGACGAAGCTGACAAGATCAAGGGTCAACTTGAGGCCGAAGGCGCAGTCGTCGAGATCAAGTAGTCTCCGAGACGCATTCGAAAACCCTGCTGGCCTAACGGTCCGCGGGGTTTTTGTTTTATTAGGTGCTACAGCATAAGTTCACCCTATAACAATCTCACTCCGGTTGTGATTGAACATGTGGAACTGGTCAGATAACCTCGCAGTAACGACGGTGTCCTGAGATGCTCGAGTCCGCTTAATACCGATGGTTAATCCGGTCATGGTAGGTTACAGTCCAGTTACGAACGCATCCCAACTTACCGGATGACTGCTGGCAAACAAAAAAGGACGCTGATATGTCAGCGTCCTCATCATTGTCAACTAAGGTTTTAGAACGTGTCGATATTCTTAGCTTCCCTTGCATGACGCTCAATGAAAGCACGCCTAGGTTCCACTTTCTCACCAAGAAGAACGGTAAAAACGTTATCTGCCTCGGCTGCTGTGGAAACAGTCACACGGGCAAGGGTTCTGTTTTTAGGGTTCATCGTCGTCTCAGAAAGATCCTCTGGGTTCATTTCGCCTAGGCCCTTGAACCGTGTTACATGAACTTCCTTACGCTTTGCTTCCTTGATGATCCGGTCGCGGTCAGCCTCGGTGCGCGCATAGATTTTCTCATCCTTACCGATGCGTACTGCGTATAGGGGTGGCTGAGCGATGTAGATGTATCCACCATCGATGAGCGGACGCATGTAGCGATAGAAGAAGTTCAGAAGCAGTGTTCGGATATGGTCGCCGTCTACATCAGCATCGGTCATGATAATGACCTTGTGGTACCGAAGCTTGTTGATATCAAAGCGAATTGCGTCTTCATCATTTCCGAATGCAATACCAGCTCCAAGCGCACTAATAATCATCTTTACAGATTGATTATCGAGAGCCTTGTCAATACGGGCCTTTTCTACACAGATGATTTTCCCGAACAGTGGAAGCACTGCTTGTGTGGTACGGTCACGGCCTTGCTTGGCAGAACCTCCAGCCGAGTCGCCCTCGACAAGATAAATTTCCGACTTTGCCGGGCTACGCTCGGTACAGTCTGCTAGTTTTCCTGGAAGAGTGGAGTTTTCCAAAGCATTTTGACGTTTTACGAGGTCGGAAGCTTTGCGGGCTGCTTCACGGGCCTTCTGTGCAGTAAGAGCTTTGTCAAGAATAGACTTGGCAGCAGCCGGATTTTCCTCGAGGAATGTCGTTAGACCTTCGCCAACGATTGTGTTGACGATACCTTCGACTTCGATGTTTGTCAGGCGCCGTTTGTCCTGCGAGTTGAACATCGGATTGGTCAAACGGACTGAAATCACAGCTGTCAAACCTTCACGGACATCATCGCCGCTCAGGTTTGATTCCTTTTCCTTTATAAAGTTGTTTTTACGCGCATATTGGTTGACTACGCGCGTCAGAGCTGTCTTGAACCCTGAGAGGTGCGTACCACCATCGGGTTGAGGAATGTTGTTTGTAAAACAGTAAATGCTCTCTGAATAGCTTCTGTTGTACTGGAACGAGACTTCGACTTGAGTCTCGCCTTGGTCCTTGAAGAAGTAAACAACCTTGGAACCGATAGGATCCTTACTCTGATTGAGGTGTATGACATATTCAGCGATTCCACGTTGATGGTGAAACACTTCCAGTTCACGATCATTGAGTTCATCTAGGAAGCTAATCTTAACCTCTTTGTTCAGATAAGACAGCTCACGGATACGTCCTAAAAAGAGCTCTGCGCGATAATCCAACTGTCCAGTTTGATCTAATGCCATCGCGAAAATCTCTGGATCTGAAAGCCAGCGTTGTGTTGTTCCAGTATTGCTAGCTTCACAAGTACCAATAACCCTCGTCGGAACTGTTACGACACCGCGTTCAAAGCGGACCTGGTGGATCTTGCCATCGCGACGAACTGTCGTCTCAAGCCAAAGGGACAGCGCGTTGACACATGATGCGCCAACTCCGTGTAGACCACCTGATGTCTTGTAGCCGCCATCTCCGAATTTTCCGCCAGCGTGAAGCTCGGTCATTACCATCTCGACGCCAGGCTTACCTGTTTGCTTATTAACATCAACTGGGATGCCACGGCCATTATCAGTGATGGTAATCGATCGGTCGGCGTGAAGAGTGACGTGAATCTCTGTGCAATAGCCTGCTAAGACTTCATCGATTGAGTTATCAATAATCTCTTTAAAGAGGTGGTGAAGACCGCCTAGACCGGTGTCACCAATATACATTCCTGGGCGCTTCCGGACCGCTTCAAGACCTTCAAGCATACTAAGTGCATCAGCGTTGTAGTCATTTTCTACACGCTGAATTGATGGAGTCGCGTATTCAGATTCCAAATCGGAGTCGGTGAAGAGGTCCTGCTGGTCGTCGTTCAAGAGAGCATCCTTAATAAGGGCCATTAAATACCCTGTTAACAACAATAGTATAGCCTGTCACGGATTGGCTTGCCGCTGTGGGGCGTAGGGTCGGCCCGCACCTGACATCCTACAGACGTGGGGGCATCCCGTCCCCTGTCTCATAACGCGCTACATTGCCATCCTAGATATAGATGAATCTGCGATTTCGAGAGCTCAATTTGGATATATTCGAAAATACGCAACAATCTTACGTGTTCCGCTTGCGTGCGGTCTGTTGTGGCTGTATTCTTCTCCTTGCGTCCGGTGCCCAAGTGCTTCGGATGCGGATTGAAGCTTAGTCTTCTAGCAGTTTTTTACATACAAGATAGTGTGCATCCATTGTCAGAATCCACGTTCTTTGAGGATCAATGATGGTGGTTATGCCTAGTAACTTTTTAGCAGATGTTTTGATTTTATCGAGCAGATGCGTTTGTTTTGTTTTCCAGGGCTGCTTTATGCAGTTTATGGACTCTTCTTTGGAGAGTTTGATCCTGGCTCAGGACGAACGCTTGCGGCGTGCCTAAGAAATGCAAGTCGAACGGGGGCTTCGGCCCCAGTGGCGAACGGTCGCGTAACACGTAAGCAACCTGCCCTGAAGTGGGGGACAACATCCCGAAAGGGGTGCTAATACCGCATGTGGTCACGAGTCGGCATCGACTTGTGTCTAAAGATTTATCGCTTCAGGATGGGCTTGCGGCCTATCAGGTAGTTGGTGGGGTAATGGCCTACCAAGCCGACGACGGGTAGCTGGTCTGAGAGGACGATCAGCCGGATTGGGACTGAGATACGGCCCAGACTCCTACGGGGGGCAGCAATTAGGAATCTTGCGCAATGGGGGAAACCCTGACGCAGCGACGTCGCGTGAAGGATGAAGGCCCTCGGGTCGTAAACTTCTTTTGAGTGGGAAGAAATTTGACGGTACCACTCGAATAAGCCCCGGCTAACTACGTGCCAGCAGCCGCGGTAATACGTAGGGGGCGAGCGTTGTCCGAAGTTACTGGGCGTAAAGCGCGCGTAGGCGGTTATTTAAGTCTGGGGTGAAAGGTTCAGCGCTCAACGTGAACAGTGCCTTGGATACTGGATGACTTGAGTCTGGGAGGGGGAAGGGGAATTCCTGGTGTAGCGGTGAAATGCGTAGATATCAGGAGGAACACCGGTGGCGAAGGCGCCTTCCTGGCCTAAGACTGACGCTGAGGTGCGAAAGCGTGGGGAGCAAACGGGATTAGATACCCCGGTAGTCCACGCCGTAAACGATGAGTGCTAGGTGTCGGGGGTATCGACCCCCCCGGTGCCGTCGCTAACGCATTAAGCACTCCGCCTGGGGAGTACGGCCGCAAGGTTGAAACTCAAAGGAATTGACGGGACCCCGCACAAGCGGTGGAGCATGTGGATTAATTCGTCACTAACCGAAGAACCTTACCCAGGTTTGACATCGAGGGTAAGACCATGAAAGTGGTACCTCTAGCAATAGACCCGAAGACAGGTGTTGCATGGCTGTCGTCAGCTCGTGTCGTGAGATGTTGGGTTAAGTCCCGCAACGAGCGCAACCCTCACCGTATGTTGCCAGCGTAAAGTCGGGAACTCTTACGGAACTGCCCGTGCAAGCGGGAGGAAGGTGGGGATGACGTCAAGTCGGCATGGCCCTTACACCTGGGGCTTCACACATGCTACAATGGGCGTCAACAGAGGGGTGCAAGGCCGCGAGGTCAAGCAAATCCCAAAAATACGTCCTCAGTTCGGATTGCAGGCTGCAACTCGCCTGCATGAAGCTGGAATCGCTAGTAACCGCAGGTCAGCTATACTGCGGTGAATACGTTCCCGGGGTTTGTACACACCGCCCGTCAAGTCACCTGAATTGTCTGCACCCGAAGCCGGTGGCCTAACCGTAAGGAAGGAGCCGTCTAAGGTGTGGGGAGTAAGGGGGACTAAGTCGTAACAAGGTAGCCGTATCGGAAGGTGCGGCTGGATCACCTCCTTTCTAAGGATATTGGTCGCAGGTTGAGCTATATGCTTTTCTTGTAGACTTTGTCGAATGGGCATGATCGCCATTGTTGGTTCTCAAAGAGCGTTTGATTCTTTGGATGCATTATTTTCTGGGCCTTTAGCTCAGCTGGTTAGAGCGCACCCCTGATAAGGGTGAGGTCAATGGTTCGAATCCATTAAGGCCCACTTTTGTCAGGTTTGTTTTCCCTGGGGGATTAGCTCAGCTGGGAGAGCGACGGTTTTGCAATCCGTAGGTCAGCGGTTCGATCCCGCTATCCTCCATTTTCCCATCGGTATATCCGGTGGGTTCAATCTTGTACTTTTCACAATTTCATATCTTCCGTTTGTTGGGTAATGAATATCGTCCAGCTATATGCTGGATTGTTTGGCGTCTACACCCTTTTGGGGTGTGACGCGCGTATGCTTTGTTGTCTAGTATAGATGACGCAGGTTTCCGGAGA
>Ga0209298_10002591_pt1 | contig 11199 bp, 8 predicted proteins | sample S_140806_EF_Meta_FD_187325 | JGI IMG/M metagenome (GOLD analysis project Ga0209298, IMG submission 187325) | Freshwater microbial communities from Lake Simoncouche, Canada to study carbon cycling - S_140806_EF_MetaG (SPAdes) (version 2) | ecosystem: Environmental > Aquatic > Freshwater > Lake ... | reverse complement strand
TAGCTGCAGCATTCGATTTGAAGATGCGCAACGGAAACAATCAGAAATTTGAATTCAACGGCCAATTCGGATTTCTGGGTACTGAACTCACGGCGGAAGGTCCATTGAATAAAGCAAAGGGTTCTTCTTTTATCGTCAACTATCGATATTCGACTTTGAAAATGTTTGACGCCTTGAGTATTCCCATTGGTACAGGAGCTGTTCCGAATTACATGGATGGCGCTTTCAAGTTGAATTTTCCAATGAAGAATGGTGGAAATCTCTCGTGGTTTGGAATTGGAGGTAACAGCACGATCGACATTGTAGTTAGTCAGTATACAGAACCGAATGATGAATTATACGGCGTAGATAATCGGGATCAATATTTCAGAACTGGAATGGGATTCACAGGTGTTGTTTATGCTAAGCCTATCAATGAAAAGACATTCTTTCGAATGGTGGTTGCAGGAAGTCATCGTTATTCTGCCGCGAATCATGATCTTGTTTGGCGCGACACAACTTTCGCAATTGATTCAATTACTAAGAAGATGGGTTATAAAAATACGGAAGAACGTGTTTCTGCGAACTTTTATGTGCTCCATCGCGTAAGTCCCAAAACGACCATCAAAGCTGGAATGTTTAACGACTTATACATCAATGATCTTGTTGATAGTATTTATTCTGAAGTCACATATTCTTTCCGAAATCGACAGGATTATTCTGGGCAATCATTCTTGATCCAGCCTTATGTACAATGGAAATATCGCCCGAATGATCAGATAACCTTGAATATGGGATTACATGGGCAATATTTTACGCTTAATGGCAGCTCTGCAATAGAACCGCGTGTAAGTATGCGATGCTCTGTTGGTGAGAAGCAGTCGATTCAGGTAGCTGCTGGAATGCACAGCCAGATGTTACCTGCTTATGTCTACTACACGCATCTACCTGCTGATTCACTTCCATATACCTTGCATAATAAAGATGTGGGCTTCATTAAAAGCATACATACAGTGGTGGGATATGATATTGCTCTTGGCGAGAATATGCGAATCAAAGCAGAAGCGTATTATCAATATTTGTATGATGTTCCTATCGAAAAAAGAAGTTCGTCTTTCTCTGTGTTGAATCAAGGGTCTGGATTTAGCCGATTCTTCCCTGATACTTTAGTGAACGAAGGGACCGGAAGAAACTTCGGTGTTGAATTGACCATCGAAAAATTCTTTAGCAATCAATATTTCTTTATGATTACAGGTTCATTGTTTGATGCAAAATATAAGGGGAGTGATGGAATTGAGCGCAACACAGATTTCAATACGAAGTATGCTGTCAATTTATTAGGTGGACGCGAATTCAAATTAAACCCGAAACAAACACTTTCTCTTGGAGCAAAAGTTACCTTGGCAGGTAAGCGTTGGTATACACCAATTGATGAAACTGCGTCGCGCTTTGAAAACGATGAGGTTTTGGTTGATTCACTAAGAAATACATTACAGTTCAGTACTGCTTATTTTCGTCTCGATTTGAAAGTGGTATGGAAGTACAATGCCAAAAAAGTTACGCATGAAATCGGTCTTGATCTTGTGAATCTGACGAATCAAAAGAATATTTTGGGTCTCACGTATTCGCCAGATTCTTTGCATCCTACTGCTAGTCCAGTGGCAGAACAATATCAACTTGGATTTTTGCCTTTGTTCTATTATCAAATTGATTTCTAATACTGAAGCTCACCACATGAATAAAATGAATGCAGTCCTTGTCTATTGTGGAGCCAGTGCCGGCAATAATCCCTTGTACGCTGAGGAAACAAAACGAGTAGGGAAGGTTTTTGTTGAAGAAAATATTCAACTGATTTATGGCGGTGGTAGCATAGGATTAATGGGAGTCCTCGCCGATTCAATTCTTGACGCTGGTGGTAAAGTTACGGGTGTGATTCCCGCGTTTTTGAATGTGAAAGAAGTTGGGCATAAGGGATGTACACAATTGCATGAAGTGAATTCCATGCATGAGCGCAAAGCACTTATGGAAAAACTGTGTGATGGCGTAATCGTACTTCCTGGTGGATACGGAACCTTGGATGAAATGTTCGAGATGTTGACGTGGTCTCAACTCGGTTTGCATCAAAAACCAATTGGCATTTTGAATCTCAACTCGTTTTACGAATATCTCATTGCCCAATTAGACTTGATGGTAAGGGAAGGTTTTCTTAGTATTGAGAATCGCCAACTTTTTGTCATTGATGATTCCATTGAAAAGCTACTAGCCAAAATGCGCGAGTTTGATGCTACAACAAAGGAGCAATGGTTGAATAGAGCAGGGACGTAACTGAGTTTTTGAAAATAGTTCAGAGTATTAATCCTGCGTAGCTTAAAACTCGAAGCAAGACTTCATGTCTGCAACTAGATTGCGAACATGCTCAAGGTTTTTCACGCCGTTGCTTTTCTCAAGAATTCCATTCATCTTCTCTTGATACTGCTTTCTGCCTGAGCTAATCCATTGCGCTGTGTAATAATACGCCTTGATCGTTAAATCGTTTTCTAATAGTTTGGATGCATTCGCAGTAAGTTTCTCATAACGCTTGTAACACTCTTGTACTTTCAGGTAATCTTCACTAATAAAATATGCCATAATTAATGTGGCGAAAATCTGATCGTACATGCGATGAAAGGCCACTTGCTGATAGTTGAATAGCAGACCTTCGATAAGCGGGGGTACACGTTTCACATCTTCCAAACTGCTTAATAAAAGAAAGCAGCAGTAAATATTACTCACATTGATATATCGTACGTAAAGACTTTCTTCTTCCCATGTAGGGCTAGCGAGAATTTCTTCGCACGATTTTCTATACATAGCAATCTCATCCTTGAGTTCTGTTGAAAGATTGTCGTACCATCCTATACGATAACAGAATCCATATGTACTTGCAAGTAGACTGGCCTGTATACTGATGAATCCAATTTGTGCGGAGTTCAAATAGTTTCTCCAGAATCGCGGCGTCTCTCGTTTCTTTAAGAGATTCGCTGCTACCTTTTGCAGTTCATCTTTCTCGAGCCAAGAAACAAGAAGTTTCAATTTCAGATAGTCGACATTCAATTCAATATCGTCTACGAAAGAGAAAACAACATACGGTGCTTTCTCCAGTTCATCAGCAATGAAGTTTAATTCATCCTGCATTTCTTTCGTGTAAAAACGTTCGTCATTCAGAAAATGCAAAGTGTAACACCAAGCATATTTACTCAAGATGCGAACGGCGAAAGATGTGTGTTGTTGGAACGATCGGAAATAAGAAAGATGTTTTTCCGTATCAAGATTATCTCCACTAGTTTTGTCTTTGAAATGAAGATTAGTTCGCAAATACAAATACAAATCATTAAGCGCGCGCTCCGAATCAATGACTCTGGCGTTGCTCTCAAGAAATCGAATTGCTTCGGTTTTTTTTTCGCGAATGTAGCATTGCTGAGCGAAGAACAATAGTACTGAACGAGACGTCGAGAAATCTTCAATTTTTTCTGCAATATCTAGTAGGATTTCTGAAAGTGCGTTCGCTTCTTTTAGTTTGCCCTGATTTACATAAACTTCTACTTTTCCAATATTGTGTTGCAAATAGGAGGGGTAGTTCCGACTAAGAAATCCTGTGAGCTTAAAAGTGTGGTGGGCTAGTTGGAAAAATTTCCGCTTCTCTGGGGCGCCTGCTTTATTGTATATGACTTTGCACAAATCATCGGAGTCTGCGTCCGACCAACCTAGCTCATACGCTGCATCCACTAAACGTAAAGGAAGTTCAGCATTATTTTGACGTAAGTAATTGCGGAATTCATTTAGATGGTATTCCTCTAACAGTACAATTACCTTTTGAATACTCAACATGCGATTAAAGATACTTTATTGGTCTGATAAAGCCGTTGAGGAGAGATTTTTTTTTCAACGTTTGGAAATACAGCTTTGTAGGATGAAGAAAATCATACTAATGCTTGTGCTGTTGTGCACAGCTTCTCTGATTGATGCGCAGTCGTATGCTGTGGGTCACGTTCAAGTTACTTATAATGATCCTGCTCGCGCCAATAGAGCAATTCAAACGGAAATCTATTATCCTGCTACAACTGCTGGAGAAAGTGTTCCGGCTGCAGCAGGTTCTTATCCAGTTATTGTTTTCGGACACGGATTTGTAATGGTATGGAGCGCTTATCAGAATGTGTGGGAAGCTCTTGTTCCTGCCGGATATATAGTGGCTTTTCCTACTACTGAAGGAGGTTTTACTCCTGTACATGCCAATTTCGGTGCCGATATGGCATTTCTTGTCGGTGCAATTCAACAAGATGGAGCCTCTAACTCAAGTTCACTTTTGTTCGGACATGTTGGTTCAACTTCTGCACTAATGGGGCATTCGATGGGTGGCGGTTCTGCTTTTCTTGGTGCTGAAGGAAATGCCAATATCACCACTATGGTAACTTATGCTGCGGCAAACACCAATCCACCTTCCATTACAGCTGCAACCAACATCACTATTCCTTCCTTGGTGATAGCTGGACAAAATGATTGTGTTGCTCCACCTGCTCAGCATCAAGTTCCGATGTATGATTCGTTGGCTTCTTCGTGCAAGGCATATGTTGAAATTCTTGGAGGAGGTCATTGCTATTTTGCCAATACAAATTTCAATTGCTCATTTGGCGAAGGTACGTGTACTCCTAATCCAACGATCTCGCGACCCGAGCAACAGGATGCTGCTACAGACTTTGCCCTTCTTTGGCTGAATTATTATCTCAAAAATGATTGCAGAGCACTTACTGAATTCAGCGATAGTTTGATCGGTTCACAAAGAATAGCGGGTACTTCTACCTGCTTGACTGCATCGCCAGTTATTTCTCTGAACAATAATTTACTCCAAAGTACATCCGCACTTTCTTATCAATGGTTATTGAATGGTTCTCCAATCGGGGGAGCTACATCGCAAACGTACGCGCCGACCTTGTCTGGAAATTATGCAGTAGTGGTAACGTATCCCAACACTCCTTGCACCGATACTTCCAACATCATTAACTGGATTTCTATGGGCACCACAGCTCCAAGTATGCCTGCATTCATTCGCTGCTTCCCTAATCCTGCCAACTCAGAAATTAGTATAGAGTATGGCAATACGAATGAGTGTGCCGATCAGATGATTATTACGGATAGTCAGGGCCGAACAGTGAAACAACTACCAGCATCTGATCAGAATTCGAGAGCAGGAATTTCGATTGGTGATTTAGCTACTGGCCAATATTTTTTGATGTTGATGGGTGAGAATGAAAATATTCTTGCTAGATATTCATTCTCGGTTGCTCGGTAAGTTTAGCCGATGGTGAGCCAGTTCACTGGTTGTTGCCCATTCTGCATGAGTAAATAATTGGCTTTCGAGAAATGGCGGCAACCAAAAAATCCATTCGCAGAAAATGGTGAGGGATGAGCTGCTTCCAATACAAAATGCTTGCTCATGTCAATGAGTGGCTTTTTGTTTTGTGCATGCCTTCCCCATAATATGAACACAATTCCTGAACGCTTTTCTGAAAGTGTCCTGATCACTGAGTCCGTGAATTCTTCCCAGCCTTTGCCTTGGTGTGATGCAGGTGTATGTTCGCGTACCGTTAATGTTGTGTTGAGCAGTAACACGCCTTGTTGCGCCCATTTACTCAAATCTCCGGTTTTCGGGTAGGGCACATTCAGGTCCTTCTGCATCTCTTTGAAGATATTCACGAGTGAGGGTGGATGCTTAATGCCTTCAGATACCGAAAAGCATAACCCGTTAGCTTGTCCCGGACCGTGATAAGGATCCTGTCCTAATATCACCACTTTCACCTGATCGAACGGTGTCAGGTTAAAAGCATTGAAGATGAGTGGACCTGGTGGATAAACTGGAATGTTTTGCTTTTCTTCCAATAGGAAGGCGCGTAAAGCAACAAAATAGGGTTTCGCAAACTCGGCGGCTAATACTTCACGCCAACTTTCATGAATCTGGGGATTCGAAGGTACTTCTGAACTCATAACTTGTACACAATAACAAAAAACAAAAGAGTAATATAATGCTGAATCGAAGAGTAAATGTAATTTTTTGGGAGTGTTAATAAAAATTGTAGCAACATATTTTAGGTAAATTCAAGCATCCGTCTATTTTTGCATAGTATTTGCAAACACATTTGAAATCTATCAAACCCGGTATCATGAAAAAATTACTTTTCGCTTTAACGCTTCTTTTTGCTGCTACGCTAACTGTTTCTTCTTGTAAGAGCAAAGAAAAGTGTGAAGCATATAGCTCTAAAATTTCTATCTCAGAGAACCAGGAAAGCTATTAAATGATCAATCGCATGAATACTGAACAGGCTTTCATTTTTGAAAGCCTGTTCAGCATTTTTCCCCTATGAAAATTATTGAAGTTGAATCATTATCGCAATCACACGATTTGTGCAAGTCGGGCTTTCCTGATCAAGCTGTGATATTTAAGCATAGTCCACGTTGTTCAATAAGCGTTGCGGCTTGGGATCGATTTAATCGCCACCAAGAAAGTTTACCAGTAAATTTTCCTGTATTTCTGGTCAACGTGCTCACAAATAGAGATAGTTCACTATTCTTTGCGGAACATTTTTCAGTTGAGCATGCGTCTCCGCAAATTCTCCTAATCAAGAATCAAAAGTGCACATTCGACACTTCGCATAACGCTATTGATGCTCGCTTCTTAGCGGAGGAACTCTAAGTCCAGGCGAAATGAAGAGTTTGCTTCAAGTCAGGATGTAAGCTTTTTGCTACAGGACACGTTAATGCTGCTTGTTCTAGCAAATGTTTGTCCTTGTCAGACAGGTCTGCGCGGGGAATCCTCATTTCAACAATAATTTCAACAACTCTTCTCGGTTCTGTTCCCATAATTTTCGAAATATCAATTTTCGTTCCTTCGATGTTGATCGAATGACGCTCTGCAACAATTCCCATTATGGTGAGCATGCAGCATCCTAACGAAGTTGACAGTAAATCTGTTGGTGAAAAGGCTTCTCCTTTGCCATTATTGTCTGTAGGAGCGTCTGTAATGATTTGTTGTCCCGACTTCAAGTGAATTGAACTTGTGCGAAGAGCCCCTTCATATTCGATTTGTGAGATTTTTGACATAATCTGAAAATTGGTGATTCGTTTTTTTTCTTCCTAACTTTGTTACAATTGACAAATCTCGTTAATCCCATGCGAATTCTTTTCTTGGTCGTGGCATTTGTTTCGCTCTCCCTAGGCTTGTCTGCTCAAGGTGACCCGAAAACTGTGCAAACCAATGAGAATTTGTATGATGATGCAGGCTTGTTATATCGCAACGAAGCGAATGGCGGTCTAATCATTAATTCGCATGGTTTCGGTGTGAATTATAGACGTGGTAAACACATTACCGCTGCAAGAAAAGGCGTATGGGAATTCGATTTGGTCAACTATAGACATCCCAAAGAAACGAAAGTCACTAATCCGTTTTACGATAATGCCAAAGGTTATTATTACGGAAAGTTGAATAGCTTTTTCGTTATTAGAACGGGTGTAGGATTTCAAAATGTGATGTACACCAAGCCGCAGAAAAATGGTGTGGAAATTCGCTACGTTGCATTTGTAGGTGCTTCCTTTGGAATTGCAAAACCAGTTTATCTGGAAATCTTGTACGATAATCCTGTTCCGGGTACGAAGTTGGTGGTAACGGAAAAATATGACCCTACGATCCATTTCCCGGATAATATTTACGGCCGTGCGCCATTTGTTCGTGGACTTAATGAAATTGGAATTAGGCCGGGAGGTTATGCAAAAGTGGGACTCAATTTCGAGTACGGACCTCTCGATACTGAGGTTCGCTCAGTAGAGGTTGGATTTGTTACCGATGTATACATCACTCCGGTCAAGATAATGGCGAACGAGCGCGAACAAATGGTATTACTTTCCTTGTACTTGCAATTCTCCATGGGTAAAAAGTGGTTTTAGCATTTGGTGGAGACTGGAAAAATGATGGAAAAATCGGAATCAAAAATCAAAAAACCAGATTGGCTGCGGGTGAAATTACCCACTGGTGAGAATTATCTCAAAGTGCGCAAGTTGGTTGACGAACATAAGCTTCATACCATTTGTGAAAGTGGAAACTGCCCGAACATGGGTGAGTGTTGGGGTGCAGGAACGGCAACGTTCATGATTCTTGGAAATATTTGCACCCGTTCATGCGGTTTTTGTGCCGTGTCTACGGGAAGACCATTGCCTGCTGACATCAAAGAGCCCGAGCGTGTTGCAGAATCGGTGAAATTGATGGGTGTGAAGCACTGCGTAATTACCTCGGTAGATCGCGATGATATGAAAGATGGCGGCTCTACTATTTGGGCGGAAACAATCAAAGCTGTTCGAAGAGTAAGCCCTGGTACAACAATGGAAACATTGATCCCCGACTTCAAAGGAGAAATGCACAATGTTCAGCGAATCGTTGATGTAATGCCGGAGATTGTTTCTCACAATATGGAAACGGTGCGCAGATTGACAAAGCAGGTGCGAATTCAGGCGCAATACGATCGTAGTTTGGCTGTGTTGAAATATCTGCATGATGGCGGCTGCAGAACCAAATCGGGAATCATGGTAGGGCTTGGCGAAGCAGATGAAGAGGTTTTTGAAACCTTGCGAGATCTAAAAAATGTGGGCGTGGAGATTATTACGATCGGACAATACCTTCAGCCAACAAAAAAGCACATCCCGGTAAAAGAATTTGTGCACCCGGAAAAGTTCGCGTTGTTTAAGAAAATCGGTCAGGATATAGGATTTAGATATATTGAAAGTGGTCCTTTGGTTCGATCTTCGTATCACGCCGAGCAGCACATCTGATTTTTGCTTAAATACTTGCAATCAGGTATTTCGTGTCGTATCTTTGATAGGTAGACGGACAATGTTGTGCAGAAGGCATCCCCCCTTTAGTCAAGGCTTCCCGAATAACTTTGTGCCAGTTACCGGTGGTTATTCACCGAATATTAAAACGTGTTTGCGGATCATGTAAAAAACCTTAGTTTTGGGTGCTTTATTCTGACCATCAATTACGTGTAAACAATAAGTGGGAATCATTAAACACAACCCAATGAAACGAAACATTACAATTGCCAGTACCGGAATCGCTGCAGTAGGTCTGGCCATCTTCGCAACCTTCATGGTTTCGAACCAACCTGCATCAAAGTATCGCGCATCTGGCGAAAAATTTGAAGCGTCTTCAGAAGTTGAAGAAGAAGGTTCTAAAGGAGCTGCTGAATGGTGGTTCAATCGTGTAAAGGACGAGAACGGAAATCTCCCTGTTGCTGAAATGCGTGCTACTGCATTGCGTGCTCACAACGCAATGATGGCTTCTCAAACTCAAACATCAGTTCAAACTCAAAACTGGGTAGAGTTAGGTCCAGACAACGTAGGTGGACGTACTCGCGCACTTCTCATGGATGCTTCTAACAATCAGCATTTCTTCGCTGGTGGCGTTGGCGGTGGTTTGTGGGAATCAACAGATGGTTGTAATACTTGGAACCGTTGTGCTGGTTATTGGAATATACCAGGTGTAAACTTGAACGTTGCGAGTATCGCGCAAGCTCCAAACGGTGATATCTACGTAGGTACTGGTGAAGGAATGTATTACTTCCTTGGAACTGGAGCTGGTGGATTCGTTGGCGATGGAATTTATAAGTCAACCGACAACGGTGCTACTTTCACAGCTTGCCCTGGAACTAGCTTGGCCACTGCGAATAGCAGCACTGCTGACTGGGCCGCTGTTAATAAAATTACTATTGATCCAAATAACTCAAACCGTGTTTACGCTGCTACCAATAATGGTTTGCGTGTTAGTATAGACGGTGGAAGCACTTGGTCAACCGCTCCGAACATTGCTGTTACTGCGAATATCAGCGACGTGGACATGAATGGTCAAGGTGTTATCCTTGCTACAGTAAATGGTAAGCCATGGAAATCATCTGATGATGGTGCAAGCTTCGCTAACGTTGGTACAGCTGCACTTGGCTATTATGGTTCAGGATCGCCGCGTAGTGAGCTTGATTTTGCTCCTAGCAATCCAAACTATGTTTACGCATTCGTGTCTGCTACAGGCGGTGCTATGGGTGGTGTTTACTTCAGCTCTGATGCAGGTTCTACTTGGAGTATGGTAGCTGGTGCAGGTAATGCTCAGTTCGATCCTTTCGGAACAGGTCAAGGTGATTACGATAACGTAGTTGAAGTTGACCCATTTGACGAGAACGTTGCCATCTTCGGTGGTGTTGAGTTGTGGAAATTTACATTGAATACTCCTTCTCCGGCTGCTGGTCAGTGGACGCGTATGGCACTGGAATTTCCAGCTTCTGCGTTCAACCCTTGGTATGTACACTCTGATAAACACGCTGTTGTGTTTGACCCTGCAGTTCAAGGCAGATGGTTTGTAGGTACAGATGGTGGTATTTCCCGTACTACTAATAATGGTTCTACCTATCAGTCAATGAACTCGGGTTATAACGTTACTCAAGCTTACTCGATCGCTGTTCAGAATACCGATATCGAACGTGATGAAGCGTTGATCGGATGTCAGGATAACGGAACTCAATACATTGATGGTACCGGCAACACACTTATGGCCGCGAATTCTATAAATGGTGGTGACGGTGGACAATGTGAAATTTCTTTACTGAGCCCTACGGCCATTTTCTCAACTGTATATTATGGTTCTTTGTCACGCTCAAACAACGACGGCGGATCTTCTGCAGATTTCTATGATGCTCGTTTAGTAGGTAACGCTAACATTGGATCCAATCCAGCTTTCGCAAGTTTCGTAACTCCGATTCGCCTTTGGGAAAGTTTCAATGATCCATTGAGTACTGATTCAATTCTTGTTTCTAACGGATTGCAGGATCAGAACAAACACGTTACAGATGGTGTTGCGGCAACCTTCACGGGGGTATTGTCGGTACCAGCTCCTGTTGCAACTCCTGCAGCTACTATTGATCTGGCTTCAGTTAAATTCTACTGTGGTAACGATTCTTCTCAGTCGAGCGGTCTTGGAATTCTTGGTGGCGATGCTACAGGTACTATAGATGCTCAGGGGAACTATACAATTACTTGGTTGCAGACCCCTGCTGCGAATCGCGTGATTCGTGTGGAGTTCACAGTTACATATAACGCAGGAACGGTGTTCACCATGAACTCTAACGTTTCAGGACGTATTTTCACATACGCACT
>Ga0209298_10002590_pt1 | contig 11204 bp, 6 predicted proteins | sample S_140806_EF_Meta_FD_187325 | JGI IMG/M metagenome (GOLD analysis project Ga0209298, IMG submission 187325) | Freshwater microbial communities from Lake Simoncouche, Canada to study carbon cycling - S_140806_EF_MetaG (SPAdes) (version 2) | ecosystem: Environmental > Aquatic > Freshwater > Lake ... | reverse complement strand
TCCTCAAGGGTCAGCAGGGGCTCAGGGAATTCAAGGTGCCCAAGGAAATGCTGGGGCTCAGGGGGCTCAAGGCAACACAGGTCACCAAGGTTCCACCGGCCGCGGCGCTCAAGGTTTACAGGGTCACGTGGGTAATCAGGGAGCGAATGCTGCTGCAGCTCCACAAGGATTTACCGGAGCTGCAGGCGACCCGGGAGACTCCGGAGCAGGGGGTTTTGTTGGCTCACAAGGTTCGCAAGGAGCTAGAGGAGCTCAAGGCGCTTCAGGATCAAGTCCCAGCGGCGCTCAAGGACCTCAAGGTCCACAGGGACATTCCGGAGCAGATGGGATTGGCCCGCAAGGCGCTTCAGGCCCAACAGGGGCACAAGGTGCAGCAGGGGTTTCTGCCCCAAACGGTGCACAAGGTTCACAAGGAAATCCAGGGTCGGCTCTTACCGGTCCTCAGGGAACCCAAGGAGCAACCAGCGCAGTTTCTGGTCCTGCAGGTCCTCAAGGACTACAGGGAAGCCAAGGACCGCAGGGTTCTACCGGTCTTGGTGGAGCTCAGGGTTATTCTGTTCCAGGTGCGCAAGGAAATCAAGGAAATCCAGGAAGTCAAGGTTTAGGTGGTGCGCAAGGTTTACAAGGTAGCGTTGGTGGTTCTGGTGGATCTGCGATCGTTCTAGTCCAGAGCCAGTATGTCACCGGTTCCTCTGTACAAACCATCACATTCTCAAGCTTGGACGGCGACTCAGATAGACTATACCTGTTAAAAGGTAAGTTTAAGAAAGGTGGAGGTGCAACCGGTACTGCTTATTATTACTACCTAAGACCGAACGCCGCGACAACCAACTTGTCTTGCCAGACATTTGCTGTGTATCAGCAAAACAATGCAGCTAGCGGACAATCCAACGGACCAGATGCATCAAACATCCAGCTTGCTGGAACATCTTGGGCAACAGGTTATTGGGATTTCATAGTCCATATGTCTGCGGAAAGATCAGTCGCTCGTATGTTCAATATAAAGGCTGATAAATGGGCAGATAACGGATCAGGCATAACGCAGGCATCGATCACAAGGGTCTCTGGTCGTTGGAATGAAACTTCAACAAATCTAACTTCATTGGTTCTTTACTGCAACCAATCCAATGGGTTTGGAGTCGGAAGCGAATTCCACCTCTACAAGATCATCGTCTGACAGGAAAGGACTAAAACATGGCAATTTTATCAAGAAAAAGTTTTGGCAACATAGACCTATTGAGGGTCAATTCAAATCCAAATGGTACGTCTGCTCCAATTGGTTCTTTGGCAACCCTGTCTACGAACGGACAAGTTTACAAGAACACGGGCGGAACATCTTGGCAACTAGTAACAGAGGCAACTCCATTGTCTCCAGCAAACACAGGAAGTGGTGACAATGGAGGCGCTGGTTCAGGAGGACCTGGGGCAAGAGGAACACAGGGCTCATCTGGTGCTCAAGGCCCAATGGGAAATCAAGGATCAAAAGGAGCTACAGGCACAACAGGCGCCAAGGGACACCCCGGTGTTGGAAGCCAAGGTCTCGAAGGTCCTCAAGGAGCAACTGGTCACCAAGGTCATTCTGGCGCAACAGGATCTCGTGGTAACCAAGGAGCTCAAGGAAATCTTGGAGAAACAACATTAAAGGGGTTTGATGGTCTTTCTGGTGCACAAGGATCGCAAGGATCAAATAGCACAGGTGATGTAGGCTCAGCCGGCGCTCAGGGTGCACAAGGTCCACAAGGAAGCGGATCTAATGGAGCACCAGGTGAACCTGGTCCTCAAGGCTTCCAAGGGTCAAATGGAGCGCAAGGATCTTCAGGGTCTCAAGGGTCTGCAGGTCGTCAAGGAACTGCCGGAACAGGAACAATGGGTCTAGTGGGTTCTCAAGGCTCTCCCGGTGTTCAAGGCCCACAAGGATCCAACGGATCACAAGGTCCTCAAGGATTCCAGGGTCCACAAGGAAACGGAGCTCAAGGTCAGGTCGGCGCACAAGGAAACAGAGGTCCACAAGGTTCTCAAGGAACTAATGGATCAACAGGTCCACAAGGTGCTCAAGGAAACATGGGTTCACAAGGTTCTCAAGGCGCGATTGCGGTTGGAGCGCAAGGCGTTCAAGGGTCCCAAGGTGCTCAAGGAACTGCTAGTGGGGTTCAAGGGGTAACAGGCGGTTCAGGTTCAACATCTTCTGGTTTGATATTGGTACAAAGCCAGTATGTAACTGGTTCTGCTGCTTCTTCTGTAACATTTAGCGGATTAGATGGAGACACACACAAGAACTACTTGTTAGTATCAAGAATCTATCTAGCAAGTGGTGTAGGCGGTGCAGGTGCAACTTACAACATCACGCTCAGACCAAATGGGTTGACGACGAATGTCGCTACGACTTATAGAATGGTTGGTTCATCATCAAACGCGTCACAAGGAAGCTGGGCACTAGCTCATCCATTGGCTTCTGCTCAAGCGACCAGCCTATTTCTTACGATAACAGACGTTCTTGCTCCGACAGGAAATCCAAGGTATATAAGGTCAAATGAGAGCTTTTACTCTACACAGATTTCTACCATGGTTGATTCAGAATACGTTACCAGATGGTCTGACACAACGACAAACATTACTTCTCTTGTGATATATGGCGATATATCTAACGTATCACAGGCGGTCATCGGAGTCAACAGCGAATTTCATCTTTACAGGTATGAGGTATAACAATAACAATGGCAATTCTATCTAACAAAAGTTTTGGAAGCATAAACCTACTAAGAGTCACAGCGGATCCAAATGGGTCTGTCAACGCTCCTTCTGGTTCCTTGGCCGTCGTTGCCTCTACAGGTGATATCTACAAGTGCTCAGGTGGAACGTCTTGGTCAAGGGTCATCAGCAACATCCATGCATCTGGTGGTAGTGGATCTCAAGGTGCTCAAGGAGCTCAGGGCTTCATAGGAGCAACCGGTCTTCGTGGCGTACAGGGTGAACGTGGCGTGTCAGGAGACGCTGGCTCTCAAGGTTCATTCGGTGACAATGGATCCGGTCCACAGGGCATCCAAGGAAACGCCGGACCTCATGGCGCTCCTGGTGCAAACCCAGCTGGACCCCAGGGTTACCAGGGTCACCAAGGTGATGATGGGTCTTTTTCGCCACCTGAATTGATGAGAGGTGACCGTGGTCCGCAAGGAGCTCAAGGAAATCCTGGTTCATCATCAAGAGGTTCACAAGGAGCACAAGGTTCTAAGGGACCACAAGGCGATGCTGGCATCGTTGGTTCCCAAGGGACTCAAGGATCTAACGGTCCTACAGGATCTTCAGGCGCAAATGGTTCTCCTGGTGCTCAAGGTTCTCAAGGACCACAGGGACCGCAGGGAACTCAAGGGTATTCAACCGGTCCTCAGGGCGCTGCAGGCACGACTGGATCACAAGGTGATCCAGGTGTCCAAGGTCCGCAGGGTTCCCAAGGTTCGCAGGGGTTTGGAGGAACACAAGGATCTCAAGGACCTCAAGGCGTAACTGGTTCTCAAGGATATCAAGGATCAGCAGGATCGCAAGGATCTCAAGGTCAACCAGGAAATACCGGTCTTCAAGGCTACCAAGGCGATCCTGGTGCGCAAGGTTCTCAAGGGCCTCAAGGACTTCAAGGACCTCAAGGATCCCAAGGCGTTCGAGGTCCACAAGGTGCACAAGGAACTGGTTACGCAACGCAGAACCTCACCTTGGTTCAGAGTCAGTATGTGACAGGATCCGCTGCGAATTCTATCACGTTCTCCGGTCTCAACGGTGACACAGACAAACTCTACCTAATGACTTTCTACCTAAAAGTGGGTGGACCTGCTGCATCAACTTATTCCGTGACTTTCAAACCTAACAACGTGACCACGAACCAAACTGCAATCGGCAGATCTACTTCGACGACAGCGACATCAGTTGGTTCATATGCATCTTCATGGGTCATCACAAGCATGTTGAGGGGATCAGAGTACTACGGACAGGTATTCGTGCAAGCAGACAGGGCGGTCCAGAGAGTCTTTTCTTCTCAGGGAATTGCATACACTGCTGCGGGAGGAGTTTTTGCCCAAGAGGACATGATGTATTGGAACGAGACTTCGACCAACCTCACATCAATCGTCCTTACCGGATCTTCAACCGGTAACTTTGATGTCGGAAGCGAATTCCACCTCTACAAGTACACTGTCTGATGTATAAATACAGCTATGGGTCGTTGGACTGCAGAATCTACAGGAATGTCTGTCCTTCGGCCCATAGCTTCAGAACAATTAAAAGACTCTTTTAGAAAATCAAGAATCTGGTCGATCGAGCTTGAAGCTTGGGGCTTTTTTGGATCCGACGGCGGGAATGAGAGAGATGCGTTCCTCTTGTGGTGTTCGGTCTCGCCTGGGGACAGGATCCTACTCAACCTCTCTGGTGTTCTAGAGGTTCACACTGTCGTAGGAATATGGAAAGAAAAATCCATAGGAACATCAAGGTGGACATTTAAGATGATTAATCCTGATGGCTCCCTGAGGGATGTAGGAATCGAAGAGCAAGACCTGTTTAAACAAGCTTGGGGAATGTTGCTTTAAGATTCTAATTTTGTCTTTGCGCTGGGATCGTCGTCTGATATGATGTTCATGAGAAGTTCGGCCACGTCGCCGTACCCTTCACGAATCAGAATATTGTAGGCTTCAATGACTCCAATACTCCTACCTGATTCTATTCCTGCGTCGACAGCTTCTAGGATCAATCTGTCGAAGTCCTTGACAGATTTGAGAAGATTTTCTATGGAAATCAATTCTTCTGTCTTCAGATCGTCTTGCTGTATCATACGTCGCCCCTTCTTGATTAATGTCCCAATCGAGGAGTTAGAAAGGGAATGTAGTGATCGACCCATCCCATGTCCTGACTCCACATTTGCGTAGCGTCGTGCATTTGCCATGCAAGAATATAACCCAGGATGAGCCCTGTTAAAAAAGTCCGCCAGCTTACGCAGGAGGTGAGACCCCTCATGAAATTAAGTAGTGTTCAATTGTGAATTTTAAGAAGTTTATTTTGCTCAAGAATGGATTAAAAATGTTTTTCCTTATTTACTGCGATGTCGATATATTATAGATGTTGACTTTAGCACATATGGCGCCGAATGACGATTAGAATAAAACAGATTGGAGCCAATTTCGTTTACGAAACAGGCCCGTTGGTTGGTACACCCGTAGCAGTGGGAGGCCCAAACGGAGCTGTTCAATTTAACGACGGCAATACGTTCGGTGGAACGTCAAACTTTACGTTTGATAATACCACAAACACATTGACGACGACAAACATTTCCGGTTCTTTGACAAGATTATCCACAGGGGTGTCTTACCTCGTAGCCGGCGCAAATGTAACGATAACATCAAGTTCTAACGGTCAAATCACGATAGATTCTACGGGTGGCGGTGGCGGTACTCCCGCGGGGAGCGACCAGTATATTCAATTCAATAACGGAGGATCATTTGGCGCCTCTGCAAATCTGAAGTTTGACTCTACAAACAACGTGATGTCCCTCACGGGTTCGTTAGGAATGAAGGGTAGTATAACTCCCGACGTCGACTTTACATATACTCTAGGGACGCAAGATAAAAGATGGCAGCACGTGTACACTGGCGATCTTCATCTGAGAAACGACAAGGGAGACTGGACGATCGTCGAAGAGCGAGATTATCTCTGCGTCGTCAACAATATCACTGGCAAAAGATATAAAATGATGCTGCAACCTCTTGACGACGATCAATAATAATCGATGATGAATATTTACTGCTAGTCTTTCAATAATAAGACACAGGAGTAAACATTATGGCATTAGTTGGTCACATATCAGGTAGTAGCCAATCCAACTCAGTGATTGGCGTTTCAGGTTCAGTAATCGTAGCAAATCGTCCGCAGGCATTATTTCCATCCCTACCCGGAACTGACACGACGTTCTTCGTTTCAGGTTCGACAGACGGGACAGGCAGATCTGTCTTCGGCGGCGATTTAATGGCTTCAGGTTCCTTCAACCTCAAGTCAGGTACAGGCGGCGCATCACAGTTCTCAGTAAGTTCAACAGGAATGTTGATTAATACAGCAGTAGGTGTCAATACGATTAACATCGCTGCTTCAACAGGTAACATCACCACATCCGGTGACATTGCCGTCAACGGCGGTGATATTACAACAACATCAGCATCTGCGACATTATTCAACTCTACCGCAACAACTGTTTCAATAGCCGCAGCAGGTACTACAATTTCTATTGGATCTGCAGTTGGAACAGGAACCACCACCGTTAATAACAACCTTGCTGTTACAAAAAACGTAACTGTCACAGGAGATCTAACGGTCAATGGTGCGATGACAACCGTTAACACGACGAACCTCGAAGTAAAAGATTCAGTCATCGGTCTAGGATTCGCTTCTGGAACAATTGCCCAGACAGCAGGTGATCGTGGGTGGATCGGCGGTCAGGCCGGTACAAACAATGTGATGAGCAAGTGGGATAACACTGCTTCAGAATTCGCATTTGCAACCACAACGTCTTCGGCAACAGGAAGCTTTGGAATCGCAGCATATTCTAATCTTCATGCAGCAAACATCCTGGGTTCTATCATTTCCGCAAGTCTTGGTTTCTCTGGTTCTCATACCAAATTAATTGACGGTACTTCTGCGTTTATCGCAGGAACTAATGTTTCAATAACTTCACAATCTAACGGCGCAGTTACAATCTCTTCAACCGGTACAACGGCTGCAGCAGGAAGTACAGGATACGTCCAATTCAACACAGCCGGCGCTTTCAATGCTGACGCAGACTTCACGTTTACAGCAGCATCAAATCTTTTATCTGTTCCAAACGCTGCTATAACAGCAATAACAAGCTCAACAATCATTGGCGCTGGTGGTACAATGAACTTGTTCAACGCCTCAGGGGACACAGGAACAGTCAACCTTGGCGCTAATACCGCTACCACCGTCAACATCGGTGGAGCATTGACTAACGTAAATGTCGGTCCAACATCTGGCAATATTACATTAGATGGTACAGGCGGAGGCACTGTTTACGTTAAAGCAGCAAACTTATTACCTTTTGCAGACGTTTCGTTAAATCTTGGTTCACCATCTCTCAGGTGGGCGAACATATACACCGGCGACTTACATCTCAGAAACGATCGTGGCGACTATACCCTCATCGAAGAAGAGGACTTTTTGACCATTCGCTTCAACAAGACAGGTAAGCGCTACAAGTTCCTCCTTGAAGCAGTACCCCAGCTAGATGAAGACCCTGCTCTAAAGTTTTGATAAAAAAAAAGACTTTGAGCATTAATTAGAGGAAGGGACGACCATGGCATTAATAGCGAACAACATATCCGGATCTGTGAACAATTCTTCTAGGATCGGTATCACGGGTAGCGTGATATTCGCAAACAATCCCGGGTCGTCCTTCCCCTCTTTCCCGAACCCTACAGTGACGTTTTTCGTCTCAGGAAGTAATACCTCTACCGGAGCCGACAATCCCTCGATCGTCTTTAAGGGAGACGCTTTTACTTCAGGCGCGTTCGGCGTCTCCGATTATATCCAGATGAACCCAGTTGGTTCACTTAGAATTCCAACCAACAAGTCTGCTTCCTACATCTATACCTCAGGTTCCACGAACGATCTGTACTTCACACAATATGCCCCAGGAACCAATTTCACCAACACAACCAGGTTGAGATGGTTGGAAGGTATGCTCACCACCGGGCTCCTCCATGGCGGCGTTCTTTCTACGGCCAACGGTTCTACAACTTTCTCCATCACATCTGGATCCGGGCTCATCGTATCCTACAACGCGGCCCTCGGCTCTGATCCGTACCCAACGATCAACTTCGTCTCCTGGCCGGCCTACGTGAGCTCGTCCCTCACATACGTAACATCTTCGTTACTTACGTACATCGGAATCAATCCTTCAGGCGGGATAATCCAACAGACCTCTCCATTCACCCTCTCGGCCGATGCTAACTTCATCACCATAGGAAGGGTTCTTCACCAGTCTGGATCGGTAACCAACGGTACCACAACGCAGCCCATCGTTGCATACGGTACCAACCATTGGCAGGACGATTTCACCCGGGCCTTCGGGCCTCTCAAGGTGTCAGGCCACATACTCGCCGCTAGCTCTTCGGCGGGAGTTGGTACTCTTGGCCTCACAAAGACAGCCGGCGATTCTTACGTAATCGGTAAGAACTACGCCACAGATCCCAACAACCCCAACAACATCACCTCGGCCACAGATACCGCCGTTACGGTTTCCAAGATCTACAGGGCATACGTTTCCGGATCTACGCTCAAGCTCGATACAGGCGTTGGAAACGCGGGTTTCACCACCATCAATCCAACCGTGTACAACAACAACGGAACGTTGACCGCGGTTGGAGCAAATGCATCGATACAAAGGGTTTATTGGTATCCCAACTCTGTATCTCGATCCTACACCGTGTACTACGGATCGCAAACTTATGCAGATCCACCTGGCTCCGGTCAAAACGCGTTAGACAATGCCCAGCAGAACATAGCCTCTGAACCATTCACGGAAGGCGAAAACACGGCCGGAGCCGCCATCCTGGTTGGTTACATCCTGGCTCTGGGCACCGCCACAGATTTAACAAACCCAGCCCAAGCCCGCATAATACAGGCAGGAATATCCCGTGGAGCTGGTGCTGGAGGCGGTGGAGGCGTGGCCGTTGGGTCAACGACGCCAGGTGGTCTAGATACCTACGTTCAGTTCAACGACGGCGGCTCTACGTTCGGAGGAGATGCTGGCCTTGCCTATAACAAAACAACTGACACACTAACGATTTCAGGTGATTTAGCCATTAACGGCGGCGATCTAACGTCTACCTCAACAACTTTCAATCTTGTCGACTCGACTGCAACCACTGTTAACTTTGCCGGTGGGGCATCAACGGCCCTAAATGTCGGTAACTCCGTCGGAACAAACACCATCTTAGGAACTTCAAAGTTCTCTCAAGGATTGTCAGGTTCTCATACGAGGTTAGCGGATGGAACATCTTACCTCATAGCTTCATCACCGGTGACGATTACGACTGGTTCTAACGGGGCCGTAACGATCGGATCCACGGCTTCATCAATGGTCGGTGGAAACGGTTCAAACGATAACGTCATCACCGCAGATGGTAACGGCGGTTTGGTCGCTGAGTCTAACCTTGGATTTAATGGAAGCGTTTTAAATGTAACCGGTAGCATCATTGCATCGAACCTAAGCTCTTCAGATAAAGTATTAATAACTTCAGGTAGCTCTAGAACAATATCTCAGGCTGCAAATCTAACCTGGAATAGCACGAACTCATATTTGGGAATTGCCGTTGCAACACCAGGAAGAAATTTGAATGTTGATACCGGTGCAAGATTCGGGTCAACAGATTATGTTGAATTGGTCGCCGGAAACGCAACGTCGTGGAGGTGGTCGACTGGTGGATCGATCACAACAATCGAGCACAATCCAAAATTTATAGTTCCGACCAACGTTGGTAATTTTATCGGGTTTCAATCTCAGAATGGATCAGATCCGGATGTTGGTTTTTCGAGACCTGCAGCAGGCATTTTAAATATAAGCGGTTCTGCTCCAGGAGCCATATTCAGATTTAATGCAACCTCGACCCCTCTTGCTGCCGGCGATCTCGGAATGAATACAACAACCGGTCGACCTCAAGCTTTTATAGGTGGAACAGCTGTGGCGTTAGCGCACACAGGAGAGATTGCTCCTGTTGGATCGGCTTACGTCACCATAGGAAGCGATGCTACTCTCACAGGAGAAAGAGCCCTAACGGCAGGTACGGGAATATCTGTGACTGATGGAGGTGCCAATAGTACGGCTACTATTGCAATCAATAACTCTGTCGTGGCGACGATCAGCGGTTCAACATTCGCTGGGGTAACAAAGCATAACGCTGGTCTTTCTGGTTCCCTCACGAAGCTTACTGATGGAACATCATACCTCATCGCCGGTACCGGAACAGTGATATCTACCGGGTCTAGCGGCGCGGTAACGATATCCAGCTCTGGAACACCTGGAGGAAGCACGACTCAGGTTCAATACAATAACGCCGATGTTTTTGCCGGATCTTCGACCCTCACATTTAATAACACAAACAACATCTTAGCTTCGTTAAACGTCTCCGCTACTTCAGTCACTGCGTCAAACGTTGTTGCTGCTGCATCATCAGTCAATCTATTCAACACGGCCGCCACGACGATCAACTTTGCGGGGGCTGCAACTTCAGCTCTAAACATCGGTAATTCGTTGGGAATAAACACGATATCAGGAACGATAAGAGCGCCTCAAGGAGTTAGCGGGTCTTTGACCAAACTAACAGACGGTACGTCTTACCTAATCGCAGGAACAAACGTTACAATATCTACCGGATCCAATGGCGCTGTAACAATATCATCAACAGGCGGTGGAGGAGCAACGACTGATGACTTTTTTGATAGCACAATAGCTGGGTCTGTTTTCACGACAGGTTCATTTGCCTTCAGGGGTCAAGAAAGCGTTTCATCTCCTTCGAACAAAGGTTCAGACGTTTTCTTCTACGTAAGTGGAAGCACGAATGTAACAGGCTCTAATGCTAAAATATCATTATTCGGCGGTGACATTACTTCTTCTGGAAGCCTAGCAGTAGCAAATGGTGGAACCATTGTAGGAAATCTCACGGCAATAAACAATGTCGGCGTCCTCGGCTCATTGACTGTAATGTCAAATGGGTTAATCGCAGGAAACGCTACTGTTTCTGGATCAACAACAACAAACACACTTTTTGTTAACACAGGAAACGTCATAGGTGCACCTGGATCTGGCGCAAATGTATTATCGCTTCTTTCCAGCGGCAACATCGTAATGAAGTTAGACGTTAATAATGATGCCCTCGGCCATAAATTCGATGTTCAAAATTATCTAGGAATTAGTCAATTCTCTATCGGAGAAAACGGAAACGCTGAAATCTCAGGTTCACTCGTAGTGACAGGTAGCGCAACTTTCGGCGTCGTAGCTGAAGTTCTATCTGGCAGCAACACTATTGGTGGTACGTTCGTTTTCGACACGACAAAACAGTCAATATTCTACGTTAACAACGCTACGAGTAATATCACTGCAAACTTTACAAACGTTCCAACCGTTGATAATCGAATAATCTCAACAACAGTCATTCTTT
>Ga0209298_10002585_pt1 | contig 11212 bp, 13 predicted proteins | sample S_140806_EF_Meta_FD_187325 | JGI IMG/M metagenome (GOLD analysis project Ga0209298, IMG submission 187325) | Freshwater microbial communities from Lake Simoncouche, Canada to study carbon cycling - S_140806_EF_MetaG (SPAdes) (version 2) | ecosystem: Environmental > Aquatic > Freshwater > Lake ... | reverse complement strand
CGGAGATGGCAACACTTCCCAATCCGTCCCACTCCTTCCACATTTTTTCCTCTTTTTGCCCGGCTGCTTATGCAGCCGGTTTTTTTTGGTCGCACCTTCGGGAGTGTGTTCTGCGACACAGCGGTCTGTGATCAGGAGGCAGTAGCGGATCTGCCGCGCTCGTTATTCTCTGCAAACTTCCATTCGTGGAAGTCCTCTTTTTGGTGTGAGGACCCAAATGAAACCCTTCCAGCAGCTGCTGGTCAGCTCTGCCGCGCTCGGCCTTGTGGCCCCGTTGGCAGCGATGGCCACCGAAGCCGATCTCAATCGCTACGCCCCGGTCTCCAGCGATCAGATCACCAACATCTCCCAGTTTGGTGATGTGCAGCCCACCGACTGGGCTTACCAGGCCCTGAACAACCTGGTGGAGCAGTACGGCTGCGTGGCAGGCTACCCCAATGGCACTTTCAAGGGTGCCAAGCCGCTCTCCCGCTATGAAGCGGCCGCCCTGTTGAACTCCTGTCTCGATCGCGTCACCGAGGCCACCGACGAACTCAAGCGCCTCGCTGAGGAATTCCAGCGTGAATTGGCCGTGATCCGCGGCCGCATCGATGGCATCGAGAAGAAGATCGGCAAGCTAGAGGCCGCCCAGTTCTCCACCACCACCAAACTGCAGGGTGAGGCCACCTTCGACATCGGTGCGGTGTCGTTTGGCGGCAGTCAGAACACCTACAGCAGGGCCAACGGTGCAGGCTTCGTTGCGCCAGCAGCCAATGGCACTCAGTCGACACCGACAACGGCCAACGCAGCCAAATTTGCTAACTACCGCGGCACGATTCCTGGTGCTGGCGCCCTTGGCAACAACCGGAACTGGGGTGCTGTCACCTTCAACTACGACCTGCGCCTCAACCTGAACACCAGCTTCACTGGCAAGGATCTGCTGTACACGCGTCTGCGCTCCGGCAACTTCTCCAACAGCGCTTTCGGCGGCAATCCATATAGTCTCCTGACCCTCGACAAGGCCTTTGGCACCTGCACAAGCGGTGCAACCGGCGGTACAAACTGTAATAATCTTGTCCAGATTGACCGTTTGTACTATCGCTTCCCCGTCGGCAAGACCTTCACGGCTTTGATCGGTCCCCGGGCTCGGAATACCGAGATGCTGGCGATCACACCTTCCTTCTACAAGGCTGACCTCCTTGATGTCTTCACGCTAAACGGCGCTCCGGCTACCTACAACAAGGCCACCGGTTCGGCCTTCGGCTTGATCTGGAAGCAGCCGGTGAAGAAGGGTCAGCCCTACTTCGCCGCCTCCACCAGCTACGTGGCCATCAACGGCGACAACAGCAACCCCTCCCAGGGTGGTCTGCTCACGAGCGGCGCCCAAGGCAGCTTCCTCACCCAGATCGGTTGGGCCGGTCCCCAGTTCGCCCTCACCGCCGCTTGGCGCTACGGCCAGTGCGGCCAGGGTCTCACCCGCCGCGGCACCCAGTTCGCCAACCAGAACCTGCCCTGCAGCGAGGGCGTGGGAGCTTCCAGCACCGCTGTGAGCCCCTTCTGGAGCGGCAACAGCTCCAGCAACAACTTCGCGCTGAACGCGGCTTGGCAGCCGATCAGCTCCGGCCTGATCCCTTCGGTTAGCCTGGGCTGGGGTATTAGTTCCGTCAGCTCCCCCACCTATAACGGGTACAACGGCGCCAGCCAGATCCCTGGTGGCACCTCGCAGCCGTTCCCCAGCTACGGCGAGGTGCGCAACATCACCCAGCTGCAGTCTTGGCAGCTGGGTCTGCAGTGGAACGATCTCTTCGCCAAGGGCAATGCCGCTGGCTTCTCCTTCGGTCAGCCCACCTATGTGAGCGCCCTGAGCCAAAACCAGCTGCGTAAGCCCTACAGAAGCGTAAGGGTCGGCACGAGGACCACCAGCGTTTACGACGGCTTCTATGACTCCCCCAATGGCCCCAACGACGGCAATTACGCCTTCGAATGGTGGTACAAGTTCCAGGTGAGCAACAACATCAGCATCACCCCGGCGATCTTCTACCTCAGCCGTCCCAACGGCCAGTACACCGCCAACGGTGAGTCCAACAACGCCTTCGGCGGCCTGGTGCAGACCCAGTTCAAGTTCTGATCCCGCCAGGATCCGCTCCCGGATCCAGCTTCCTCCTCACACAACCACCCTCGCCCCCCGGAAACGGGGGGCTTTTTGTTGGCGGAGGTCTTGCAGCGCCGCGCCGTGGTGGATGGGCGCCCGCACCCTCGGGCTGCGCTTGAGGGGCTGTTCGTTCGAGCGGGCCGATCCGGCTGGCCGATGATGGGGCTCCCTGCGCCCCCGCGCCATTGGTCGCCGACCGCCGCGATGTCGCCCCCTCTGCAGAGGGTCCAGCCGGCGACCACTACGCCGTGCTCGGGGTGGCCCCCGGCTCCAGTACCAGCGAGATCAAGGCCGCCTACCGGGCGCTGGTGAAGCGTCACCACCCCGATGCCGGCGGGGATGCCCGGTGGATCCTGGCCCTCAATGCCGCCTGGGAGGAGCTGCGCGATGGCGATCGCCGCCGCCGCTACGACCTCCGCCTGGGCCTGGGTTCAGGCCTATATCCGGAGGCCTCCGCCTCGGCCCGGGGCTCCGGGGGCACGGCAGCGGCGGCCAGGGGCGCTGCAAAGCCTCGGGCCGGCAAGGGCGCCGTGGCTGTCTCCGGGGAGGAGCTGCGCGCCTGGCTGGTGGGGGTCTACGCCCCCCTCGATCGGCTGCTGGGCCAGGTGATCAATCCCTTCCCCGCCGCCCTCAAGGCCCTCTCCGCCGATCCCTACGACGATGAGCTCATGGAGGCCTTCTGCGCCTACCTCGAGCAGAGCCGCCAGCGGGTGACCCGGGCCGAAACGCTCTACCGCTCCCTGGCATGCCCGGAGGTGGCCCGGGGCTTCGGGCTCAGTGTTTATTACTGTTTGGGCCAGGTGCAAGATGCCCTCACAGAGCTGGAGCGATACACCCTCGGCTACGTGGACAGCTACCTGCACGATGGCCGCGAGATGCTGCGTGAGGCCCGTCGCCGCCGCCAGCGGCTGCAGGAGGAGCGGCGTCGGCTGGAGCTTTGAGGGGGGCGTCCAGGTGATCAGCCGAGGTGATCAGCCTTCGCTCCAGGGCTCCAACTGGTCGAGCCGCAGCCACACATCCGGCACCGGACGGCGCCAGCGCAGCTGGGCGTAGTCACCCTTGATCGCCAGGATCTCGCCGGGCCCTTCCACCACATAGGCCGGCGGGGCGCCGTCGCTGGCGGTCGCCTCCAGGCTGCTGGCATAGGCCTTGAGGTTCAGCCGCACCAGGGATCCCTTCTTCAGGGCGACTGGGGCTGAGGAGGCCGAAGCGGCGGCGGCGACTGGGGCTGCGGCGGACGTCTCGGCCATCGGATTGGACAAACTTCGTGACCGCAGGCTAAGACCCGCTGCGAACTCTCGTTGCACCAGCTCCGGTTGGCAGTGGTTCCGGGGCGGAATCGGAATGGGGGCAACCGGTGCCAGCGCCGCCTAGCCTCGGCGGCACCAATGGGAATCTGGGCGTGCGGTTGCTGCTACTGGGCTGTTCTGGCTTCGTGGGGCGCGAACTGGTGCCCTTCCTGCTGGAGCTGGGGCACACCATCACCCTGGTCAGCCGTCGCCATCAACCCTTCCCCGCTCAGGCCGGCGACCGGCTGCTTTGCCTGAAGCTCGATCCCGCCGATCCCGCCAGCTGGCAGCAGGACTCCCTGCTCCAGGCCCTGGCTGCGGCCCAGGGGGTGGTGAACCTGGCGGGCGAGCCGATTGCCGATCGCCGCTGGACCCCGGAGCACCTGGAACGGCTGGTCAGCAGCCGGGTGCGGACCACCGAGCTGCTGGTGCAGGCGATCGCCCGACAGCCCCATCCTCCGAAGGTGCTGGTGAACGGCTCGGCGGTGGGGTTCTACGGCACCAGTGCCGACGGCCGTTTCGGTGAGGCCGCCACCGCCGGCGACGATGTGCTGGGGCAGCTTTGTCTGCAGTGGGAGGCCGCCGCCCAGGCGGTTCCCTCCGCCACCCGGCTGGTGATCCTGCGGATTGGCATCGTGCTGGGGCCCGATGGCGGCGCCCTCGGCAAGATGCTGCCCGTCTTCCGGGCCGGGTTCGGCGGTCCGGTGGGTAGCGGGCGGCAGTGGATGAGCTGGATCCACCGCCAGGATCTCTGCCGTCTGATCGCCGCCGCCCTGGAGGACACCACCTACAACGGCGCGTACAACGCCGTGGCGCCGGAGCCGGTGCGCATGGCCGACTTTGCGGCTGCGCTGGGTCGCAGCCTGGGGCGCCCGAGTCTGCTGCCGGTGCCGGGGGCGATCCTGCGGCTCTTGCTCGGCGATGGCGCCCAGGTGGTGCTGGAAGGCCAGCAGGTGATTCCGGAGCGTCTGAACGCCCAGGGCTTCCGCTTTCAGTACTCCGACCTCAGCGCTGCCCTCGCCGCTGCCACCAGCCCAGGGCTCCGCTGAGTAGGGCGGCCCCCATCAGCAGGCCGATCGCCGGGGTAAACAGGGGCTCCCACAACTTCTGAAAGGTGGCCAGGGGAGCCTCCACGCCCTGGCTGTGCAGCACCACCGCCACGGCGAACCAGAGGGCGCCGGCCAGCACCAGGAACACATCTGCAACCAACAGCCGATCCAGCCACTCCCGCAGCCGTTGCAGGCCCGAAGGTTGCGAGGTGTCGTTCGCTGGGCCGCTCACCCCTGAGCTGGCGGAGGTGTTGCCGGCTGTGGGGCTCACCTGGCTTTGCGGCAGTTCGGCGGCGGCCTGGGGCTCGTAGGAGGGGGTGCTCATGGCGCTCAGGTCGGGCGGAAGCCAGGGATGCGGGAGGAAAAGGGTGGGGTGGTCAACCGGCGGGTTGGAACGCTGTGGCTGCTCTGGTGCGGGTTGCAACGGATCGGCGTGGTGAACCGAATCGCCGGGCCCTTGGTGGCCGAAGCGGAAGGCCGGAGCCAGAGGTTCGGTGGATCGGGGGGAGATCGCGTGGCGAATCTCCACGGCTCTCAATCACCCTGACGGGCCCGGTTCGGACTGTCCAGGATCTTCCTGGTCTGCGCCGCGATCCGGGCGCTGCCCCCCATCGCCCCCAATCGCTCCGCGGCAATCGCCTCCAGCTCCCGGCGCCAGGTGGGTCCGGCCATCGGATCGGCGAGTCGATCCAGCATGGCGCCCAGCATCCGGGCCGTGGTCGTCAGGGTGCCGGGCTGCCCCACCGGCCCGGGAGCGCATTGCACCCCCGGGCCCAGCAGTCGGCGCTGGGCCTCGGCGAAGCCTTCGGTGAACTGGGGGCCGGGTCCGGCCAGCTGCAGCACGGGACGGGCCAGGGCCACGGCCTGCTCCGAGGCGGTGCCGCTCATCGCCAGCACCAGGTTGCTACTGGCCAGCACGGCTGCGAAGCGGTTCCAGTGGAGCTCCAGCCGCCGCCCTTCACGATGCAGCGCAGCAGGTTCCGGGCCATCCCCCTCCACGAATCGCCAACCCAGCGGCGCGGCGGCGGCGGCGATGGCGGTCGGCTTCAGGGCGGCCACCAGGGCGGCCCGCAGGATCGGTTCGCAGCGTGCCCCTGCGGTGGCGGCGGGGAGCCGCTCCAGCACCCCCAGCAGCAGGGTGAGATTGCCCAGGGCTTCCGGCAGTCGGCTGCCGGGCAGCACCGCCACCACGGGTCTCGAAGCCGCAGCGCCTCCACCGCTGGGCTTCTCGCCCGGCTGGCTGGCGGATGTGGCCGCGACCCCCTCCAGCAGCGGATCCAGGAAGGGATTGCCAAGGAAGTCCACAGGCCGGCCCAGTTGCTCGCTCAGGTCGTTGGCGGTGAGCTGGTCGCGGCTCCACACAGCCCGGAACCGGGGGCGCTTCAGCAGCCAACCGCAGGGCCAGGGGAGCCGCAGCCTTCCTTCGTAATGGCTGGAGTAGGCCACCAAATAAACCGCCGACTCTTGGCCCGTGATCCAGGCCCCCAACACCGGCACCAAATCCCCTACCGCTACCACCAGCCGGTAGCGGCTCCGCCGCCGCCAGAGCCGCCCGAGCAGCCGCAACACGTAGATGAACTGCCCCTCCCGCAGGTCGGTGAGGCGGCCGGCGAGGCTCGTGTAGCCCAGTCCGCCGGTGCTGAAGTCGCGGGTGGGGCCCAGCACGGCGATGCCGGCCTGCCGGTAGGCCTGGCCATGGCCCACCAGGGGCAGGGCTTCCACCGCCACTCCCCGCTGGCGAAGCTGACTCCCCAGGGACGCGCCGCTGAGGTCCTCGCCGTGGCCGTTGCTCAGCAGCAGAACCGGCTTCAAGCCTCTAGCCAGCCCTTCAGCTTGTTGAGGGCCCCCCAGCCCGGCCGCCGCTGCAGCCCATCGGCGATCGAACCGCGCAGTTCCTCGGCCAGTTCCGGAGCCATCGGCATCACCCGCTGCACCAGCTCCACGTGCTCGCGCACCCCCTTGCCGCCGGTTTCCAGCAGGGCCAGGCTGAGATTGATACGGGCCTGGGGATCCTGCGGATTGAGGCGAACCGCCGTGCGGGCCGACTGCAGGGCGGCGCGGGGCTGATCCAGCAGCAGCTGCAGCCAGGCCAGACAGGTCCAGCCGGCCGACTGATGCGGTGCCTGGCTCGTGATCGCAAGGAAGTCGTCGATCAGATCCTCCGGAGCCGCGCCGGCCTGGTAGCGGGCGAGGGCTTGGTCGAACAGGGAGGCTTCGCCCGACCCCGCGACCTCGCTGGTGTCGGTGGAGGACGGAGAGGGGGAGGGGGCCGTCATGGCAGCGCCGACTGGGATCGGTTCAGGTTCCCACGCCGGGCGACGGCCCACCGAGAGGCCGCCGGGGCGCCATGGCCTTCAGACGGCGAAGGAGCTGCCACAGCCGCAGGTCTGGGTGGCGTTTGGGTTGGTGAAGTTGAAGCCGCCGCCGATGAGAGCGGAGGAGAAATCGAGCTGCATGCCGTAGATGTACAGCAGGCTCTTCGGGTCGCTCACCACGCGGAAGGAGGGCACACCGGCCGGCTCGTAGACGTACTCCTCGTCGTCGCTGGCGATGGCGCCCGCATCGATGAAATCCATCGTGTAGCTCATGCCGCTGCAGCCGCCGGAGCGCACGCCCACCCGCAGCAGCTTGTCGCTGCCCTGTTGGGCCATCAGCACGGCCAGCTGCTTCATCGCCGACTCGGTGATCAGGATGCCCTTGCCATCGCGGCCGGTGAAGGTGACCTCGGCTGGGCTGGTGACGGGACTGGTCGTGGGGCCGGTTGCTGCGGGGGGGGCGGCTGGAGCTGGAGGGGTCGCGGTCTCGCTGCTCATGGGGGAGCTCATGGGGGGCAATCGCCCTTTTTCACCACTCTATGGAGCTGATCCGGAGGCTGCCTGGGGGAGGGCCGGAAGCGCCGCAGCCCGGGGGCACGGCTCGGGCCGCCGTTTCGGGGTGATGCCAGGCTCCATGCCGGCAGGAAGCTTGGCCGTGGTTGGTCGGCTTCGGGTCTGCGAGGGTCCGATCGGATCGGTTTTGCGACCCGGCTGGGCGGGAGGGAGCCGGTCCGCGCACACCGCTGGGATCTGGTATCCGGCGGCACTCCGGCCGGTTTCCCCCCTGGCTGGCGCCACACCCCCGCCCGGCCCCTCCATAGAGTCGGTCGATCACGGGAGTATGCAGGTGCGCGTCGCCATCGTGGGTGCCGGTCTGGCGGGTCTGGCGGCTGCTGTGGATTTGGTGGACGCGGGCCACAGCGTGGACCTCTACGAGGCCCGCCCGTTCATGGGCGGCAAGGTGGGCAGCTGGGTGGATGGCGAGGGCAACCACATCGAGATGGGGCTGCATGTCTTCTTCTTCAATTACGCCAACCTCTTCGCCCTGCTGCGCAAGGTGGGTGCGATCGACAACCTGCTCCCCAAGGAGCACACCCACCTGTTCGTGAACAAGGGTGGCGACCTGCGCGAACTGGATTTCCGTTTTCCGATCGGCGCTCCCTTCAATGGCCTCAAGGCCTTTTTCACTACCCCCCAGCTCGACTGGATTGACAAGCTGCGCAATGCCCTGGCCCTGGGCACCAGCCCGATCGTGCGGGGCCTGGTGGATTACGACGGCGCCATGAAGGTGATCCGCGATCTTGATCGGATCAGCTTCCAGCAGTGGTTTCTCGGTCACGGCGGCAGTGAGCAGAGCATCAGGCGGATGTGGAATCCCATCGCCTATGCGCTTGGCTTCATCGATTGCGAGGCGATCTCGGCCCGCTGCATGCTCACCATCTTCATGATGTTTGCGTCGAAGACCGAGGCCTCCAAGCTGAATCTGCTCAAGGGATCTCCCCACCGCTGGCTCACCGGGCCGATCCTGGCCTATATCGAGGCCAGGGGTGGTCGGCTGCATCTACGCCATCGGGTGGTGGAGGTGCACGATGAGGCGGCCTCGGCTGCGGGTGGGACCGAAGCTCTCCGGGTGACGGGGCTCACCCTGGGCACGCCCGAGGGGGAGATCCGGGTGGAGGCCGATGCCTACCTGGCCGCCTGTGATGTGCCGGGCATTCAGCGGTTGCTGCCTCAGGACTGGCGCCGGTTCCCGATGTTTGCCGCCATCGACCGACTGGAAGCGGTGCCGGTGGCCACCGTGCAGCTCCGCTACGACGGCTGGGTTACGGAACTTGGTGAGTCCCCCGAAGCCCAGGCCGCCCGCACCGATCTTTCCCGGCCCGCCGGCCTGGACAACCTGCTCTACACCGCCGACGCCGATTTCAGCTGTTTCGCCGACCTGGCCCTGGCCAGTCCCGAGGACTACCGCCGGGAGGGGCTCGGCTCCCTGCTGCAGTGCGTGCTCACCCCCGGGGATCCCTGGATTCCGAAGAAGACCGAGGAGATCGTGGCCGCCACCGATGCTCAAGTGCGGGAGCTGTTCCCCTCCGCCCGCCACCTCAATCTGGTGTGGAGCAATGTGGTGAAGCTGGCCCAATCCCTTTACCGCGAGGCACCTGGCATGGAGCCCTATCGTCCGGATCAGCGCACCCCGGTGGCCAACTTTTTCCTGGCCGGCAGCTACACCCGCCAGGACTACATCGACTCGATGGAGGGGGCCACCATGAGCGGACGCCTGGCGGCGGCCGCGATCCTGGGCCATCCAGCCGCGCTGGCCACCAAGACCGCCACGGGCTCTCCGGCCCCGGTCGGCGTCTCCTGAGGCACATCCATGGGCCGTTGGCTGGAACACAGCGTTACCACTGAAATCCAGGCTCCCGCGGAGGAGGTCTGGGCCGTCTGGAGTGATCTAGAGGCCATGCCGCGTTGGATGCGCTGGATCGAGTCGGTGGTGCCCCTTGAGGACCCCGATCTCACCGACTGGACCTTGGCGGCCCAGGGTTTCCGCTTCCATTGGAAGGCGCGGATCATCCGGCGAGTGGAAGGCCAGCAACTGCACTGGGAATCGGTGGGGGGGCTGCCCACCCGGGGTGGCGTGCGCTTCTATCCCCTGGGCCCAGGCCGCACCGCCGTGAAGCTGAGCGTGGCCTATGAATTGCCCGGTGTGCTTGCACCCCTGATGGAGCCAACCATTATGGGTGGCATTGTTGTGCGCGAGCTGCAGGCCAACCTTGACCGTTTCCGCGATCTGGTGGAAAAGGGCCAGCCGTAGGACCACCTGCGCGCTCCACCCTTGTGCTGTTCCCTTGCGGCGGGCTCTGCTTCTCTTCAGCCTTCCCTGGTTGACCACCTCCTGCGGTTGGCCGGGATCCGGTGGTTCCCCCACCTCGGTGGCTCCCCCCCCACCGCCGCTGCGGCCGGGGCTCGAGAGCCCAGCGCCGACGGCCGGTCTCGGCCTCCAGCCCCTTCCCTCCCCCCAGCAGGTGACCCAGGCGGTGCCGCAGGGGAGGATCGACCCCTTCAGCGATCCCCGCCCCCCTGCTCCGACCCAGGCCTCCCCATCCACCGGTGGCACCCCCACCCGGGGCACGGTTCCAGCTGGTGCGACCGGAGTGTCGGGCTCGAAATCCGCCACCGCCCGTGCGCTTCCTGCCGCGCTGGCACTCCAGCTCAGTGGGGTGATTCAGTCGGGTGGCAAGCCCGAGGCGATCGTGGTGATGGGTGGCGAGAGCGACAGCCTCCGGATTGGCCAGCAGGGCTCGAAGGAGACCCCCCTGTTGCCGCGGGGATGGAGCGTGGAATCGATCAACATCAACGCCTGCAGCCTCGTGCTCAAGCAGGCCGGCCGACTCCACACCTACAACTGCGCCAATTCCTGATCCACTCGCGGATTGAGGAGTCTTTCGCAGGCGGCCACCAGACCCGCTAGATCGTGGGGATCGGCCTCGGCATCCACTCGATCCAGCAGGGCGAGGCAGCGGGCACTGGTCTGGGGACCGATCGATACCAGGCCCACCCCCGCCAGACGATCACGCCAGCCTGCCCCGAAGCTGCGCTCCAGCAGCTGGCAGCTGTGGCTCACGGTCTTGCCGCTGCTGAAGGTGATGGCGTCGAGCTCACCCCGCTCCAGGGCCAGCAGGGCTGAGCTCGGCCACTGCTCGGGGCAGCGGGTTTCGTAGGCGCTCACCTCCACCACCCGGGCGCCGGCCGCGGCGAAGGCCTCGGCCAGCACGGTGCGGCCTCCGCTCTGCACGCGGGGGATCAGCAGCCGTAGGCCCCAACCAGAGACTGGGAAATGCTCGATCAGGCTGTCGGCCACGAAGGCCGGTGGCACGAAATCGGCCGCTGCCCCCAGGCTCTCCAGCACCGCCGCCGTCTTGCGCCCCACCGCCGCGATCCGCAGGCCGGTCGGGCGATGGGCCAGGCTGCTTCCCCGCCGGGCCAGCCGACGCTCCACGGCCTCCACGCCGTTGGCACTGGAGAACACGATCCAGTGGAAGTCCTCCAGTTCGGCCAGGGCGTCGTCGAGGGGGCCCCAGTCATCCGGGGGGGTCACCGCCAGGGCCGGCAGGTCGACCACCGTGGCACCGGCGGCTTCGAACAGGCTGCGGGCTTCGCCGAGTTGCTGGTCCGCCCGGGTCACCCCGATGCGGCGTCCCTGCAGGGAAAGCCGGGGAGCTTTCGGAGGGGCCTGGCTGTCCTGAGGCGCATCCGGCGCGCCGAAAACCGCTCCTATCGCCGGTTCAGGGCCGTGGCTCTCGCCCGGGTCGGTGCTGCTGTGGTCCCCCCTCGCGTCCGCCATGGCTGCTGGGTTCAGTCGTTGAGCCGCACCATGCTGGCGGCCTGGCGGCTCAGTGCCAGCGCTTCCTCCCCCCGACCCTGGCCCTG
>Ga0209298_10002584_pt1 | contig 11218 bp, 12 predicted proteins | sample S_140806_EF_Meta_FD_187325 | JGI IMG/M metagenome (GOLD analysis project Ga0209298, IMG submission 187325) | Freshwater microbial communities from Lake Simoncouche, Canada to study carbon cycling - S_140806_EF_MetaG (SPAdes) (version 2) | ecosystem: Environmental > Aquatic > Freshwater > Lake ... | reverse complement strand
ACGGTCGGTAAAGATTGTCTTGGATGAGGGGAGGCGCCCGGGATGCTTTGGCAGGGAATTTGGGAGACCAATTGGCAACAAAAGGGCTATAGCAATATCGCTATCTCCTTCTACACCAATAATTTCTTTTACTTTTGCCTCATCCCATCCATTGATATAGCAGTTACTATATCCTTTCGATTGGGCTGCTAGGGCGAGGGTAGTTGCCATAATAATCGCGTCTTTAATTGCATACTCGCGCTCTTTGTCGCCGAGGCCTTTTTGGAAGCCTGGGGCATTTTCACCAATCCAGTCGGCAAACTTTTGGGGCCAAGCACCGGAGGAGACTCCTGACTTCAAAATCTCACCCATATTTTTTTCCCAACCTCGGATCGAAACGGCGAATACAAAGGTGACGGGGGCCTCGAGAATCTGCTTTTGGCCCCAAGCGGCGGCGGCGAGCGCCTCTTTTTGGGCCATGGAGCGAATCATGACCACACGGGTCGGTTGAAAATTCCACGAGGAGGGAGCGTCCTGCATCAAGGAGAGAAGCTCCTGCAAAACACCCTCTGGGATCGGGTCGTTCTTAAAAGATTTAATGCTCCGGCGAGTGCGGATCGAGTCGGCAACGGTCAATTCTGTTTTTGTCATCGTTGAATCGTATCGAAAAGGCCGAGAAAAGAAAGCTGGTAGGAGCGATGATAAAATACCTTATTTGCCTCGAGCGCTAGTCTTAACCCAATTTCAACGCTCGGTAAAAACAGAAGGGCCGATTTACTGCCTTGCGGGCCCAGCGACCGGAGGCAGGGCAGGGGGGAGTGCGTGGGCTAAGTGGCAGTATAAAGCTCTTCGATTGTGTGAAGTTCTGCATGTTCCGACTGGATCGACCATAAGCGTGCGTAGAGGCCACCTTTTTTCACCAGCTCGTCGTGCTTGCCCATTTCTAGAATACGGCCCGCCTCAACCACAGCGATTGCATCTGCTTTGCGAACGGTCGAAAGCCTGTGCGCCACAACAATGCTCGTTCTACCTGCCAGAAGATGATCGAGGGCCAGCTGGATCTGTTTTTCCGTTGCGGTATCGACGCTGGCGGTGGCCTCATCCAGCACCAGGACAGGCGGGTCCTTTAGAAGGGCGCGCGCGATCGAGAGACGTTGGCGCTCGCCAGCGCTAAGACGAACTCCTCTTTCACCCACTTTGGAGTTCCATCCCTCAGGCAAAGCGCGAACAAAATCTAGGGCACTGGCGGCCTGCAAAACTTTCTCGATCTCCTGATCAGACGCTCCCGGCTTTCCCAACTCAAGATTCTCACGAACGGATGCCTGAAAAAGGAACGGCTCTTGGGTCACCACGCCAACCTCCCGGCGCAGCTCCTCTAGAGAAATTTGGGGCAGGGGTACTCCATCTAAAAGAACCGCCCCTTGGGATGGGTCGTGAAATCGAGCGACGAGTGAAGCCAAAGTAGTTTTGCCAGCTCCCGTAGGGCCCACTAGGGCAAGCGATGTGCCCGCGGGAATTGTGAGATTGATGCCGTGGAGAACTTCCCGCCCAGTCTTGTAAGAAAAGTGGATATTTTGAAAAACGACCTCTCGAGCGGAGTTTTTGCGAGGGGGCAAGTGACGCAGCGGCGCCGTCGGAACGTGGCCAGGTTCAGGCTCCGCATCTAGAATTGAAAAGACCCTCTCCCCAGCGGCGCGACCTGCTTGGATCAGCTGATTTAGGCTGTGGAGTCTCCCGACCGGCTCATAAAACATCCCAACATAAAGTAGAAAGGCAACGAGCTCACCGACTGCCATTTTCCCCTCAAGAACCGATCGTCCTCCGACCCATAAAACAAGACAGGTTCCGGCCGCGGCAAACCAGGCCATCGCGGGGGAGTAGAAGGCCCAAGCCCTCATAATCCCGAGCGAGGCGACACGAACATCTTGCGCAACTTTTTCAAAACGCCGAACCCCTTCGTCCAGCCAGCCGTACGTTTTGATCTGTCTCATGCCTTGAAGGTGATCCATCAACAGGGAGTTCATGGCGGAGGAGGCTTTACGCTGGACTCGGTAGCGCGGGTGAGCCGTCAGGGTGTAGTAAAGCGCGCCAGCGGCGAGGAAAGGAATCGGAGCGAGGGACCAAGCGGCAAGGACGGGATCGATTCGAAAGAGGATGAATCCGACTCCAAGAAGCTGAAGAAGGGCGATTAGACCTTGCTCAATTCCATCGATCAGCATTCTCTCCATGTTCATGACATCTTCACTGACTCGGGTCAGTAAATCGCCGCTGGACCGATGGTCGTACCAGGAGGTGGAGAGGCGTTGAAAGGCGGCGTAAAGATCGCGTCGAAGATCTAGGATCACCTTTTGCTCAAAAAGATTGTTGAGAAGGATCCGTAGTGCATTGAGTCCATCCCGCCCAAGAAAAACCAACAGGAGCAGCCCGACTAGCCAGGGAAGGCGCTCCGCTTGGCCTTTGGCTATGACATCATCGATTAGTACTCCCGTCAGGCGGGGATAAACCAGTCCGAGAAGGGTAGAAAGGAGAGCGGCGCTAATCGTCCCAATGGCAAAGCCGGGATATTTTTTTAGATAAGCCGCGATTCGAAGAGCCGTGCGCATTGGGGCAATAGCGTAGCCCGATCCGTTCGGTGAGCCAATCGGGTTGAGAGGGATTATGCCGCTTGAGCCAACCCCAGAGTCCGCAAAAGTGCGCGATCGTCCGACTCCTCAGGATTCGGAGCGGTGAGGAGCTTGTCGCCAAAGAAGATCGAGTTGGCGCCAGCAAAAAAACAGAGGGCTTGAGCCTCTCGCGTGAGAATGGTTCGGCCTGCGCTGAGCCGAACTCGGGCGCGAGGAAGAGCGATTCGAGTCGTGGCGATGAGTCGGACCAGCTCGAACACGTCGACCGGTTTTTGGTTGGCGAGGGGAGTTCCCTCCTGCGGCATAAGGCAGTTGATCGGCACGCTTTCTGGGGCAGGATCAAACCCACAAAGAACTTCGAGCATCTTGAGTCGATCATCCTCTGACTCACCCATTCCAAGAATCGCTCCACAGCAGACGGCCATTCCCGCCTTTTGCACAGAGCGAATGGTGCGGAGGCGGTCTTCGAACGAGTGGGTGGTGACAATGTTGCGATAGTGTTCGGGCGAGGTGTCCAGATTGTGGTTGTAGGCGGTGACCCCTGCATCTTTGAGTTGTCGGGCAGCCTCATCGGTGAGTTGACCCAATGTGACACATACCTCCATGCCGAGCTGTTTGACGTCCCGCACGATATTGAGAACGGATTCGAACTTAGCTTCTCCTTCTTTCACCCCTTTCCAAGCCGCACCCATACAGAAGCGACCTGCGCCGGCGGCTTTTGCCTCTCGTGCCTCAGAGAGAACGGCCTCGCGCTCCATCAACCGCTCGGCTTTGACTCCAGTGTTGTAGCGAGCGCTCTGGGCGCAGTAGCCGCAGTCTTCACTGCAACCACCCGTTTTGATACTGAGTAAGCGACAAAGTTGAACTCCCTCATTCTCCCCCCAGTGGTTCCGGTGGACCCGACGAGACTGATCGAGAAGGGCAAATAGCGGTTGATGATAAATAGGGGACAGCTGGACAAATGCTTTCGGGGGGATTTCGCCAAAGCTGACCATCGAAATAGGGTGGGGAAAGGGGGCGAAAAGGTCAAAATCTGATTGCGTCTTAGGACAGATGGAGGACGATTCCCTTATGAAATCAACCATCCGCACCCTAGGTATTGTCGCAATCGGCCTCGGTCTAATTGTTCCAAGCTCGGCTCGTGCCGACTACTTTGGAAAAATCGAGCCCCGCCTCATCCAGATCGTCGACGGCAAAAAGGGGGATTACAAAAAACCGTCAACCAGTCCTAAGTACACGGCGATTTACTTTTCAGCTCACTGGTGTCCTCCCTGTCGCGCTTTCACTCCAAAATTGGTCGAGTGGTATAAGGAGTTTAAAGGGAAGCATGATAACTTTGAGTTGGTTTTCGCCAGCTCGGACAAAAGCGAGGAGGCTCAGATTGAGTATATGACCGAGACTGGGATGCCATGGCCCGCATTGAAATTTGGAACGAGCAAAGACCCGAACGTCAAAAAGTACGCGGCTAGCGGAATTCCCTACCTAGTTCTGATCGATGAGAACGGAAAAGATCTAACGGGGGAAAAAGACAATGAGTGGCAAGCGCCGCAAGGCGTGCTGACGAAGATCGAGGAAATTGTGGGAGGGAAAAAATAGTGCGCTCTTTCCAAATTCTTTCCCTGTTGGTTGTTTTAGCGGCGGCGTCCCATGCAGAAAATTACGGGGATTATGTCGCGCGCCATCAGCGAATGCAGAAAATGATGAACCCGATGAATGTTCCCGTGGCCAACGTCATGAGTGATGCATGGGACGCTAATCCTGAATACGCAAATCCGAACCAACGGGTCTCCACTCCCGGGCCGAAGAAGTTTTATATTAAATCATCCCGGGATGATCAAGGCCGTGTGACCTGCTTTCCTAGACCAAGATAAGTCGCCACGGGCGTAAATCGCCCCATCCGCTGTAGGGCAAGGCATAGTTTGCCCATCCGGCTAATTCTCTCCGATTGCGTTCTTTTTGTCAGCCAGCGGGGTAACTCGGGTTCGGCTAGGGCCGAAAGCTCCCAAGGATGAAAATAGAGGCAGAGAAGGCCGTCTAGCTTGAGAACGTGGGAGCAGAGCGCGCAGTAAAGGGGGAGTGGGAGAATATGGAAGCTGGCCCAAAACAGGGGAAAGCGAATCCCTGGTAAAACAGCTGCGGGCACCTCCCATAGTGGCCCGATCTGAAATGGCCGGCGGGGTTCTCGGCGATGATCATATCGGCCCGGAATCCAAGTGGGGTTTAAAGAGGCATCATATCGAAAGCCCGCCGCAGTAATTTCTTTATTCTCGATCTTACGCAAGCGGGGCGCGCGAAAACCCTCCACAGCCTGGCTGGAGATCCCTCGAAGAAGGTCGCGAGCCGCAGAAAGCTGTAAATCTGCCCCATTCCTATGGCTCCATCCGTGAGAAGCGATTTCGTGGCCACGAGCTGCCGTCTCCCGCAAAAGATCAGGTGCGGCTTGCGCAAGGCGAGCGGTACAAAAGGCGGTGCTCGGAAAATTCCACCCCTCAGATATAGCCAGCCACTCCTGCCAAATCTCTGCACCGCGTTTGAGGCCTTCATCTGCGAGAGGGGTCGCACCAAAATCTGCCGGGACATCATACTCCTCAACATCCCAAGTCAAAAGGATCGAGTTCATTTTCCTAAACGATAAGCCCCTGCCCACGACCACCAGCGAATCAGCAGGAGCTCCTGAATGCATTTAAGGGAATCGAAGATTAACTTTACTTGCGAGGTTTTGTAGGTGTGTTGGGGAGCGACTTGCGCCGGGATCTGGCCCACTGAAAATCCTAGCTTCCGGCAGAGGTAAAGGAGCTCCACGTCGAAGGCAAAATCGCTCAACCTCTGCTTTGCGAAAAGCTGCTTCGCAGCCTTTTGCGTAAATCCTTTCAGTCCAGCCTGAGTGTCAGGATAGTCGATGCCCAACAAAAAGCAGGCAAGACGGTTGAACCCCCATCCCAAAAGAGCGCGGCGCGCGGGAGGCCCCCCCTGAGACTGAGGAACTAAAGATCGGGATCCAATGACAACATCGTATTTGGCCAGTGACTCTTTCATCGACTTAAGATGATCCATCGAATAGGCCATATCCCCATCCATAAAGATAAGTTTTTCTTCGGTCGCATCGCGGAATCCCTCCCGAACTGCATGTCCTTTTCCGTAATTACTCTCCAGAAGTATGACATTCGTATTTTTGACTCTTTTTAGGCTTTTCTTCAAAGATTCACCCGTTCCGTCATCAGATCCGTCGTCCACAATCGTCACTCTCAACTCGGGCATTTTGCGCACGGCTTTTTCCACAATTCGAGAAACCTTGTCCACAAGGAAGGCCTCGTTGTAAACAGGCATCACCAGCCGCAAGAGTGAATGTGCTGCCATAGACCTAATTCCTTATAATCCTTTGAGACCTCGACTCCACTAAATTTTTACAGTTTGTATCGACCGATTCGCGAGCTGGCCTAAAGCTCGACGCGGGTAAAGCGTCTGCTTGATTCTTGGCTGTGCGTTCGTCTGGTCCACAAATAGTACTTGTTCGTCACGGGGAGACGGAGTGGAGTCGGGACGGTCGACACACCTCCTTCAGCGAGCTCCCTTTGACCCCGGGTGGAGAGAAGGAGGCAAAGTCTTTGGAGGAGTGCCTGCGCCATTGGACCTTTGATTTAGCTTTAAGCAGCCCTCGGATTCGGGCCCTTCGCACGGCTGAGCTGGCTGGGTGGGGAGGGCGGGTCGAGATTGATGCTGATTTGAGTGAGTGGAACTACGGCCAGTATGAGGGTCAAACCACCCAAGAGATTCGGGTTGCCGACCCCAAGTGGACGGTCTTCCGAGGGGCGACCCCCGGGGGGGAAAGCGGTGCACAAGTGGCAACGCGTTGCGACCGCATCATCCGCCGCGTGCGGGCGGTGGCGGGCGATTGTGTTCTCTTTGCCCACAGCCATATCTTGCGTGTTCTAATCGCTCGTTGGCTAGAATTGCCCCCTGAGGATGGGCGCCATTTTGTGATTCAGACAGGAACTCTGGGGGTACTAAGCTACGAGCACGAGTCGCCCGTCCTGCTTTCCCTCAACGCCACAGCTTTCCGACAGGGGAAAAGAGAGGGCAAGGCAGTTCGTAAAAAGGCGGCTTCTTAAAAAAATCGCCGTAGGAAGTTACGAAAAGTCCGGCTGGGGTATCTCGCGGTCCACCGCTTGAGCTCAAACGGGGAAGTATCGGGAAGATTGATTCCTCGATGCATCGTACAGGCTGTTTGGAATCCAGCTTCTCGCACCAGCTCCACCGTAGTTTGATTATAATCCCCGTAAGGATAGGCAAAATGCTCCATGGGAACCCCGAAGCGATCCTCCAGCTTTTTTTTGCCAGAAAAGATTTCCTCCTTGGCCTCCTTGCGGGAAAGGCGGGACAGGCGCGGATGGGTACAGGTGTGCGCCCCGATCCAGTTTCCCGCGGCAAGCCACTCCCGAATCTGTGATTCGTTCATCAGCGGATCCGCTTCTCCTCCTTCTTGAGCCTCCCAATCGCTGGTTTGCCCAATCCGATCCGCCACGAGGTAGTTGATCGCACGGACTCCTGCTTGTCTCAGGAAAGGAGCGGCCTCCGTTAAGTTATTCAGGAAACCGTCATCAAAGGTGATTGTGATCGGGGAAGGGCACTTCGATTGACAGATGAGTGGGGGCGAAGATGCAAAGCCCGCTTGCAATATTTCCTTTATTTGCTGAGAAAAAAGTTGGGGGCTGAGATAAAGACCTTTGATCTTCGCTTTCTCGGGGGGGAGGGAGATTTTGTGGTAGCAAAGAATCGGGTGCCCCTCTGCGAAATGTTGCTGAAAAGGTTTCAACTCGGAGAAATAGTCGGGAAGAGTCACGGCTTTAACTTTGATGGGAGTGGGAAAGTAGAGCCAGTGTCGATTCGGCAACCTCTGCGGGAGTAATTTTTGAAAGGCAAAGGGCCCTGCCGCCTTCACAGGAGATGTTTTCAGTCTGGTTGCAGGCGCAATCGCGCAGAAGTACTCGGTGTTTGTTTCCACGCGGTGCCCAACCCGGGCGACCGACCGAATCACGAAAAATTGAGATAGTTGGCTTTCCCATGGCCATCGCCAAATGCAGGACCCCTGAGTCGAGGCCTAGGTGTAGCTCGGCCTCCTGCAGCGCTAAGGCGAGAAAATCGATCGGAATACGTTCCAATATGATCTTGAGCCGATCATCGCGAACAAGGGCAGCGAGATCGGTTAGGCGCGCCCGCTCGCGCTCCGACCCTGCGCCCGTAGCCAAAACCTCAAGCTTTGGTTCTTTTTTCCAGATTTGCTGAAGAACCTCCGCCCAGTCGTCTAGTGGCCACTCATTGAGGGGAGAGCTGGCAGCGTTCACAGAAAGATGAAGGTAGGGTTTTTTTGCGAGTGGCTTATTTTTGAATCGCTCCAGCGAATGGATTTTGAAGTTCCAACCAGAATCTTTCCCACTCCAGCCCAGCTTGCGCAGAAATTCCAATCGCTGCTCGAAAACGGGTGCCGCACGCTCTGTTCCGTCCACCCTCTGTGTTAGCCCAAGGCGTGCGAACCATGAGGACTTTCCAGTGATTCTGGCGATTCGGTCGCGCGCTCCCGACCAACCGACGTAGAAAAGATTTCGTTCCGAACCGACCCAGGTCATTGCTGCATCATATTTTTCTCCGCGTAGGGAGCGGAGCTGAGAAAAGCTTTTCCAAAAAGGAGGACTGGGCTTTTGGAGGGGGATTTTCCAGATCTGGTGAATCTCGGGAACGAGGGCGAGGATTTCGCCTCCCACTGTGGTGGTCACCACATCGACCCGAGCCCCCGCTTGGGCGAGGGCGCGCAGAGCGGGGATCGAATGAATAGTATCTCCCAAGAAACCCAGATCGACGACAAGGACCTTTTTCCAAGGAGGGAGAGCCATCCCTCTAGTTTCAACGAGAGAAGGGGGAATGGCCAACCCAGAAACGCCGTCTTGGCCGATCAACATAAATCGAACAAGCTCATCTGAATGAGTCCCCGCCCACTTCCTTATGTCTTTGAGCACGCCAGCAATCTAAAGGCTGACCCGCGCCGGGTGATGGCTTATCACCTGGAGCCGAAAAACATCTCCTCCATCAGCCCTAGCTGGATTCGGGTTCTCTCCTTGGAATCCCCAGACAAAATCTCTGAAGGCTCTAAGATTCGTCTCAAGGTGCTCTCCCTCGGCCTTCCTCAATCGTGGGAGGTTACCGTCGAGCAGGTTAGGGATTTTGAAGGGACTCCGGCGAAAGCTCATATTTTAGATGTGGCCGATCGGTCTCCTTTTTCCCTTTGGCGTCATCTCCATGAGTTCTGGGCGGCGTCGGACGGCACAACGGGCCTAGTCGATCGAATCGAATTTCTGCCCCCGTTCGGTTTTCTGGGGCGGCTAGCTCTACCTGTGATTCGCGCTTTTTTCGGGGTTCTCTTTCGCGCGCGGCACGAGGCCACAAGAAAGGTTTTCGAGTCGCGCCAAGGCTAACGGGTTAGGTGTTCGACGGGGCCAATGGTTGCCCAGTCAACAGCTACCGTCTGCTTAAGAAATGTTTTGTGGCTGACGTAACTGACTTTCCCTGTTCTCACGCCGTGCTCATGGACGAGGCGAGTCGTTTTCACATCGTAACAGCAATATTCGGCTACCTGCTTTTTTTTTCCCTCCCTCCACCACTGGATGGCCTCCATCCCTGAGGCGGTCTTTTTTACGCCGCAGGTGGATGCAGCGACTGCATCCAGGCCGACCCGGTGTTTGATTTTTTCCTCAAGACTGACCATTAAGTCGAGCGTAGGGACAGCGGAGAAATCGAAGACGGAGTAGGCCGCCAGAACCGTGTAGTCGAAGCGAAGAACATTAAATCCAACGACAAGGTCGGCTCGCCGCAAGTCGGCGATCAAGCGATCTACATCTTTTTCCAAATAAATCTCATATTCTGCTTTTGCGGAGTGATAGAGGACGGCGACTGAGACTCCCATTCTGTCGATATGACCCCATCCTCCCACTTCGGCGGCGCTTTTCTGGGTCTCCAGATCAAAATAGACGATATTGCCCATGCGGTTTTAGGAGATCGCATATGGATGGGAAAAGGCAACCGCTTTTCGACCCCTAGGTTTGGCTTGTTCTTTTTGCTCCTCGAGGTTATAACGACAGTCTATGACTGACTCCAGATTAGCAAGACAGACGGCGGAACGCTTAATTGGCTCACGAGCCCAACTCCTCAAATTCAGCTGTTTGCTGGGTTTTGACGGCTTCTTGGACTCTATTTTGCAGGTGGTCGACCAGCGACAGACGGCGACCAAATACCTCCCTTTCACCTCGGTGAAGCCTTTTGCGAAAAAGCTTGGGGAGGCGGCAGGCCGGAGCGCGAATTTCGAAGTGGTGCCCACGATGGAGAAGATTGGTGGCAACGGGCCCTTAATGGCCTTTGCCATGTCGACCCTCGGGGCGCCTGTGGAGTACATGGGCATGTGCGGATTCCCTAAACTTCATCCCGTATTTGCTGAATTTGCCAAACGGGCCAAGGTTCACTCCTTTGCCGAGCCTGCCTTGACCTCCGCCCTAGAATTTAATGATGGCAAGATCATGCTGGGCCAGTTGGCCTCTGTTCAGGATGCAAATTGGGAAACGATCCAGTCGCGCCTAGGCGACAAGCTTGTGCAGAAGCTGTGGTCCTCTGCCGCTTTTGTTGGAATGGTCAACTGGACGATGTTGCCGCACATGTCGGCCATATGGAAAAAATTGCTGACCGAGTACAAGACGGTGAAGCCCGGAAAGCGGAAGCAGCTGTTTTTTGATTTGGCTGATCCCGCCAAGCGGATTGAGGCAGATCTTTTGGCTGCCCTCAAAATCATCGCTGAGTTCCAGTCGGAAAACGACGTCACGCTCGGAATGAATGAGAGCGAAGCTATCCACGTAGCCAAAGTGCTCCGTCTCAAGGGCGGAACGAAGAACCCGAAAGCTTGCGCCTCTTTGGCGGGTGCGATTCGCGAAAAGATGGGAATTCAGGTGGTGGTGATTCATCCGATCGAGTACGCCTGCGCGGCTGATGCGGAAGGAGAGGTGTTCGTCACTGGCCCCTATACGTCGAAGCCTAAGATCAGCACCGGTGCAGGAGATCACTTCAACGCCGGCTTCTCCATCGCTCGATTGCTGGGCTTGGGGCTGCCTCACTCGCTGCAGTTGGCGGTGGCCGCATCTGGATTCTACGTCCGCCACGGCAACAGCCCGAACCGCGAACAGCTGGTCCGTTTCCTCCAAACCTTGTAGTTCGAGCTAAGGCCCTCATTTCGAGGGCTTTTCTTGGGCTAAGAGGATTGGTCTCTGGCTTTTTTGTACATCTCCAGCGCGAGGATACGCTGCTGGGCATGATCCACGATCGGAGCAGTATATTTTAAGGAGTCAGCCTCTGGGACATATTGGGCAATGAATTTTCCTTCCGGATCAAACTTCTCCGCCTGACTCGCGGGGTTGAAGATTCGAAAGTAGGGTTGCGCGTCGGTCCCAGTACCCGCGGCCCACTGCCAGCCCCCATTATTGGCCGCCAAGTCCCCGTCGAAAAGTTTTTCCATAAAGTAGCGTTCCCCCCACTGCCAAGAGATAAGGAGATCTTTTGTAAGGAAGGAGGAGACGATCATC
>Ga0209298_10002581_pt1 | contig 11225 bp, 6 predicted proteins | sample S_140806_EF_Meta_FD_187325 | JGI IMG/M metagenome (GOLD analysis project Ga0209298, IMG submission 187325) | Freshwater microbial communities from Lake Simoncouche, Canada to study carbon cycling - S_140806_EF_MetaG (SPAdes) (version 2) | ecosystem: Environmental > Aquatic > Freshwater > Lake ... | reverse complement strand
GTCATGTTGGTCATGTTGGTCATGTTGGTCATGTTGGTCATGTTGGTCATGTTGGTCATGTTGGTCATGTTGGTCATGTTGGTCATGTTGGTCATGTTGCAGTTTGCCACGAATCAGCATGTAGGTTTTGCGACACGTCCTGCCAGACGTACCGCAAGTTTTGGGTGGACGAGTCGCACTGGTTTCCGAGCTGGGCCAGCGTGTCGCTGCACATGCACAGACCAGTTTGCTCGTCAAGCTGCGTGTTGGCCGGGCAAGTGCAGTAGAAGAAGCCGTGTTTCTGGCTGGCGTTGCAGACTGGCCACGTCAAGCCCACCACAATAGTAGCCAGCACGACCAACACTACGATGATGATGATTGCCACGTGAATCTTGCGAGTTCGTTTCAATGCTTTGCTGCGCGCTGCAAACGCCATTGCATCCTGATTGGTTTCAAAATTGCCAGATTTGTCAGATTTGTCAGATTTGCTGGATTTGCTGGATTTGCTAAAACTGGTATGTTCATCTGTTTGGTCGGTGTGGTCGGTGTGGCTAGGCTGACTCTGGTTTTGGCTTTTTTGGCTTGCTGGGTCAGTTGGACCAGTTGGGCCAGTTGAGCTTGCTGAGCCTGTTGGGTCTTGTTTGTTCAACATCCAATTGATTGCCTTTTTGGCAACTTTTTTAATTTGGTTTGGCACCGACTGGCTTGCCTGGTTGGTTTGGTTGGTTGGGCTGGGCCGGCTCGGTTGGTTCGAAGCAGAATCGACAAGTGACGCCGTTTCGACGTTGTTGGACATTCTTGTTTTTTAGTGTGTTTGGTTTGGTTGGTTCGTTTGGTTTGTTTGGTTTGTTTTTGATAGCTACTTTTTTACATGTTTAGTTGTTGCTTTTGCACCATGTATACCACCAAAGCGATGATGCCGACCACTACAAAGATTGCAATGCACAAATAGAGCGAGTGCAGGCCAGACACGTGTCTGTCAAACCCAACTGTTGCATATCTTGTTCTGCCAGGCAAGATTTGCCGACCATGACGACCATGACGACCATGCCGACCATGCCAACCATGTAAACCATGCCGACCATGCCGACCATGCCGACCATGTTGACCATGCAAACCATGATGATTATTCATTTACAATATTGCCAAACAAACCAGTTGGTTGGTTGGTAACTTGGTTGGTTGGTTGATTAGTTGATTTGTGATTTGTCTGGTTGGATAGGCATAGATTCGAAATTTTTTACAGCAGCATAGAAAAACCAGTTTGTTGCTTCCAACTGGTTCCAACTGGTTTCCAACTGGTTTCAAAATGGCATGTGTAGATTCAACGGTGATTGGTAAATCTCGTCCAGGATTCTGTGATTCAACAAATTTGCCCATATCAACCGGCTGCCCGGTGTTCGACTCGGCCGTCCAGTCCATCGATGCCGGTTCGAATGGTCGAAAGGTGGCTGTGTTGGCCGACTGCCAGACTGTGCTTGCTAGCCAGACGGTGCCTGCCAAGTTTGGCATCCAGTCCATCAACATGAGCAACGGCTGGCCAGGGCAGCAGGTCGACACTGACGTTCAGAACTGCAAGCGCACCCGGTATGGCGTCTACGACTCGACGACGGGCCAGCCCAGCACGTACGGCGGCACCAAGCTCAGCTCGGCGTGGTCCATGTGGCCAGCCATCAAACAGGTCTGCCAGACAGCCATGAAAGACGCCAAGTACAAAAACACTTTGCCAGGTCAAAACACGCCGCTGGACGACTTCAAAGGTATGTTTTCGCAGCAAGACGGCCCAGACGACACAACTGTCAACGTAGCTTTTGACTACAACTGCCAGTCGCCAGACCAGACGTGGTACACCAAGTGCAGAGCGCCCGGCTTTGATTACATTACGTGGGACTCCAAGCTGGGCCAAAAAGTCGACCAGTACGGCCAAGTGTGCGCCAAGGATCCAAACAACATCAACCCGACGTCGGCGAAATCGGGTATACCAGCTGGCTACTTTTCGGGCGCTCAGGCAACACAGTCATCATCTGCTGGCAAAACAAAAGACACCTGCGACACTGGCGGGTGCTGCATCCAGGTAACAACAACTGATGCATCGCAGCTGGACAGCCGGACGTGCCAAACCTGCCAGTCCAGCCAAACATCCACTCTGCCCAGCCTGACTGGCAAAAACGTTACGTTTTACTTGACCGACTACGACGGGTCACACAATTCGACCCGCATCGACCTGCCGTACTGCGACTCTGCAACTCAGAAAGGCGTGGCCATTACACCCAACCTTTCGGCCAGTAACGCACAGTACTTTTCAGATGTGCGGGAGTGCCAGCCAGGCGGCAGCATGGCCGGGCAGTGCAATGGCATCACAGGCTGCCAAGGTTTGAACGATTCGTACAATGACTGCATGGCAGGCATGTCGAACTTTTCAACCTTCAACAACCCGTCGACCAACTGCCCGAATTACATGACACTTGCCAGACAAGCCGCCAGTGCGAACACCTGCCCGGCGACTGGCACGAGCTTCGACACATCGCCGTACGTGACCAGTGGCGCGTTTATCAACTCAATGTCTGGCATGCAGATTCCCGAAGGGGCTTGGGTGACTCTGTGGGCAACCGGTGACGTCAACCTCGACGACCAGTTGTGTGCGCCGCCCGCATCGGGACAAACCAAGTTTATGCTGCAACTGATGTGCGGGCAGTCCACTACTGGCACTTCAACGTCTGCTGCGTGTGACCAAGGCACGAGTTCGCGTCTGAGGGCTGACGCCAAGCTGTTTCAAGTGACCAGCAGCTCGGCAACAAACATCACCCCAAAAGAAAACCTGTTCATCAGCAGTCCACCTACTTCTAAAACAGGTTGCTTTTGCGAGTTTCAAAACCTGGATGCCCACTCGCTGCAAAGTGCGGCCGCTGGCGTACCTGATCCACAGGGTGCCGCGCAGCGTGGCTGGCAAGGCGTAACCATGGGGTTCATGCCTGGTTACTACGATACGACCTGCACGACAAGTAAAGGAGCATGCAATTAGCAACACAGTGCAAAGACTTGCCGATATCAACAAGCACACCAACACACCAACACACCAACACAGCATAACCGTATAACCGTATAACCGTATAAAAACGTATAACTGTGCGTTTTGAAAAACCTGGAAAATTGATTGGTTGTATAAAACAGTTGCTTGGTTGATGTTCATCACCGGGCTTGGCCAGTTGTTGTGGATAGCTGTCTTGGTCGTGCTGGTTGCAATTGTTGTGCTATCAGTGCTGTTTTTGCTGGTCAAGCACACCAAGCTCGGCATGTTTACTCACCACCAGGTTGCCTACTCGAAACCCTGGCTTGCCAAGCCGAGTCCAGCATTCAGCGACCAGGAATGGCAGGACTTGGCTAAAAAGCCGACTGTTGGCAGGCCGACTGGCTGGGACAGCACAGCCCACAAAATGCACCAAGCCGCCATGAAGCAAGTCGTGCTGCCCGAACCAGCCATTCAAACCGGTCCAACTGGTCCAACTGGTCAAACTGGTTCAACTGGTCCAACTGGTTCAACTCATGCAAACTTGGTGGCAGTCATGGCGTCGTGGTGTGGTTTTTGCCAGAAAGCACATGCAGCACACCAGCAGGTCGACTCGGCAGGCCAGCACATTCAAGAAGTCTATTGCGACAAAACACCCAACCACCCAGCCTGCCAAAACCACGCTAGTCAGGCAAAGCAGGGATATCCGGCATACTACAAAAACAACCAACAGGTCCAGTATGGTTTCACGCCGAATGTCGGCCAGCTTATCGCACAGCATGCCAAGTAAATCAAACTTTGACTGTCTTCCAAGTTTTCTTGACTGACGGACGGACTGGTCGGACTGGTTGAACCGGATGAATTGGTTGGTTTGGTTGTACCGCAATTGGTCGAACTGGTTGGTTTGGTCGTACCACAATTGGTCGAACTGGTTGGTTTGGTCGTACCACAATTGGTCGAACAGGAACAGTTTGAACAGTTTGGATTGGTTGGATTGGTTGGATTGGTTGGATTGGTTGGATTGGTTGGATTGGTTGGATTGGTTGGATTGGTTGGATTGGTTGGATTGGTTGGATTGGTTGGATTGGTTGGATTTTTTTGAACAGTTTGCCAAATCGGTGCTGGTATGCTTCCAAGCTTCCAAACTTGATGCACAAACTTTTCAGGTTGTCGCGCTTGTCGACGCCCAGGTATGCTTTTCTGGTTGTGCTGCACGGCCTGACTTGCTTGGCAAAGTCGTCAAACAGAAACAACACATTATTCTTTTTGCTGAAAAACATCAACTTGGACTTTTTGGCTGGTCTGAATGCCTGGCAGTAACTAATCATTGCATTAATCGTGCTAGTGCTGCTGTCGACGCATGCCAGGCAAGCCAGCAGGTTGCAAGCCAGCTTGCCGACCAAATTCGACACTGCCAGATTCGACGCTGCGTAGCACAGCTGGGCTGCAAAGCCGGGCTGCTTGCTCGCCGAGTCGTGGCGGCCAACCAAAATCTTGGCAACTTGGCTGGACATGACAACAATGTCTTCGTGCACTGCCGGGCTGGGCAAGATTGTGTCAAACAGCTGGTCAACACCCACTGGTTGAGCCAGCTGGTTGAATTTGGTGTAGACCAGTTTATTGTTTGTACAACGCTGAAACAGCCTGTTTGAACCAGTTTGGCCAGTTTGGCCAGATGGGACAGTCCACGACAAAAAGCCTTGGCTGGTCGACAGCAAGTCGGCAGTCATGTCTTGCCACGCTGGTCCTGGTTGGCTGCGCCGAACCAGCTGGTTGGAATAAACAAACTGGTTGTTGAGCAGTTGAACTTGTAGGTCGTAATGCTTGCAAAACACCAGGTACCCAGCATGGCCAGCATGGCCAGCTTGGTCAGCATGGCCAGCATGGCCAGCCTGGTTAACATTTGGCGTTTCGTAGCAGCTGCGCACCATGATGCACTTGGTGTTGTTGTAGCCAGCACACACGCGCAGCTGCTCGACAAACACGCCGAAATAGCCCAGCCAGCCGGTCTTGACAGTTTGGACGCGCAGCCAGGGCTGGCTTGCATGAATTTTGGCAGAATGCCTGGCGTGTTGTTTGTACAATTTGGCTAAGCTGGAATGTTGGTTGGTACTGTCATCAAAGTCGTCAAATATTAAAACAGTCACAAATTCTGGTTTAGCAGCAGCTTCAAACGCAGAGTAAACAGTTTGCCACGCAAAGTCGCAGCCAGGCAAGTTGTGCATGCACACCAAGACATTCGGCAACGTGTTCATTGCAACTTTGCCAACAGGGTTTGGCGGGTGTTGTTTAGAAAAGTACCCAACACATGCAACTGCTAGAATGACCACAACAACAACAACAAGCAACATGACTGTAAGTCCCATGTTGGTTTTAGTTTTTTACTGCAAATGCATTTTTCAACTAACACGCCGTACACCATACACCACACGCACCACACGCACCACACGCACCACACGCACCACACGCAAAGTTGAAACCAGAGTTTCACAGACGTATCTGGTCGGAAACCATTTCGTGTCGCAGAATTGCCGTCGCCGAATCACAGGTATTGTGTACCACCTTGCGCGGGTAAACCAGTCAACGCAACTATGGATAATCCGTATATCCAAGCAACCTGAAACTAACATCCGGCTCTTGCGAACGCTACGCCTCTAAGCACGTCGAAGCCAAAACCACATAACAACCATGTTAAACTGTGCCGGACACGTTATAACCAGCCTTGTACTTTTCCGCGAGTCCGTACGGTCATACGGTCATACGGTCATACGGTCATACGGTACCTTACCATTATAATAAATTGGCCAACAAATACGTGTTTCATTGAAAACATGCGTTAATTCTATATACCGCCAGCATGAGACGTATTTAAAATATACTGCTGTCTAAAAACAGCCCAAAACACCGGGTACCAAGGCAACCATGCCGAGGTCGAGGCTGTCATCAGCGTTTACAACTGCGGTCTGGCAAAAGCTTTGCGACAAAAATGAACTCGACGAAACACATGGATGGATGGTCTGGATGTACATGATATTAGTAAACGACCAAGATGCTCCTGACCGGACTAATGGCGGTTCAAGTGACAACAGTGGTGGGACTGGTGACGGAGCTGTGTTCCGCGTAAATGACACCGTGGTGACTCATGGCCTCAAAACGGTGGAACTTAACGATTTGACAGGAACTGTTACAAGTGAATTAAAGCAGCGACCAGATCGTTCGTCAAGACACATTGTGAGTTTTAAACGAAATGTTGGCCCTGACAAGTTAAAACTAGTCACCAGTGGCAATAACACCAGTGTCGGACAAAGCAATACGTTCACCGTCGGCAACAAAGTGAAAGTTGTTGACCCGACAAATGCCGCCTGGAACAACAAGACTGCGCAGGTAGACGCAGTAACACATGATGTTAAAGGTATTCTATACACAGTGGCGTTCGAACTATTTATTCTACCTGCAAACTTGCGGCGTGTCGCCGACAGCGGTGATGCTAGCAGTCGTGGTGATGACGCAAATAATGCGACACCGCCATGGGCGCAGGTGCCGGTTAACCTTACTGCTGTTGACGGACGTTATTTGAGAGGACAAACGCTAGAAACAATTGCGCAAGCATACAAAACGGCAAGGTTAGCCAATCAGTCGTCACTGAAACTCAAACAACGTGTAGAACCATATACTGATGCCAACAACGAAGAAGACGTTACTGTATTATGGAAAGACTACGATTCAATCACTGCGTGGAAGAGTGTCACATTCGCAGGAAAAGATCCTGTGTTTCTTCACCCAGCAGCAACAAATGATATTCTTTTGAAAGACGGCATGACAAGATCGTTCAATGAGTTTGTAAGTTCAGTATCACAAAGCACGCAACAAGCAGACAACGATGTATTACAAACGGTTTTTACCGGATCTGGACTCTTTAAAAACAATGATGAACGTAGTTCACACTCGTTAACCAGTACGAGTTCAAGTCGCACTAACAATACGCCTTCTGACAATGAGCGTAGCTCTTCAAACAAAGTCCAAATACGGTCGAACAATGCAGGTCGCAACGATTCCCAGGCGAATAGTCAAAACAGTCAAACCGTCATTGCGGTATGGCGTGACGAGTTTAAGAACATGGAAAGTTCACAAACGTGTCAACTTAAATACTTGCCCAACCTTCATACGTGTAACCTGCTGATTGAAGCGATTGAAGGATTGAGTATCGAGCAGCAACTTGTTTTAAAACTCCGCCGATGCATTAGCGTACAACTGTATCGTGTATACCAACCAGTTGATAACCACAGCATGCCTGCATTTTTCCCAGTTCGGCCCTTGAATGGGTCTTACAATTCCATATTTGCGTTGGCGGGCGCAAGAATCTTGCTGCAACTTGTTATGGCTATCGTTACAATCTTGGGCTACACCACGCATAGTCAACCAATCCAACAACTCGTGGAAAAAATTAATACATGTGTGCAGACACACAACACTAACGACATCAACAACACGAATGTTTACGAAAATGATATAGATCAAATGACCGAAAGAAATGCGAATCAAGAACAGCCAAAACCAACAAAACAACTAAAACTTGTTGCTTACGACCAAGACATGAAAATACTCTTGACACATTTGTTGGAGAATGTATTAGATGATCGAATTACAACAGTAGCACAATTCGAACAAGCCTTGGTTGGCAGTTTCAAAGACCCGTTTGGAACGATTGCACAAACTAAATCAGAGACGTCTGACGAGTATATTGTAAACGACATTCTTACCAAGCTTGCAAGCAACGATATAGACAGTTTGAAGAACAAACCCAGCAACACAGCGCTTTTGGTTGCCAAGTACGCAATGTCAAAGATTGATGCGTGTGAAGACAAAAAGCAATTTGTCACCAACGTTCTTGCGTATATTCACCATACACTCACGATAAAAGGCCAAATGAGCGATGAGACCAGTTTGGGGGTCACCAGGTACAAAAGTGAAGAAATCACCGAGTTTTTGCAAAACGGTATGCTGAGCAGAAAAATTGATTTCCAAAGTGATCACGAAACGTATCGATCTGCTGCAGACTTGCTTTTGGGTAATGCAAAAGATGTGTACTTGACGACATTTGGATATGTGGTCCGGTACATCCGCGCGCTGGCTGGCGTTGCGGCTTGTCTGGGCCAGTTTTGCGACAGCTACCACATCCGCATCATTTTGACTGAACACACCCAGACCGAACCCAACTTCACATGCACCATATTGGTCGAAGATCCCAATGATGCATATCCTGTTCAGGACGCAATGCAAAGTTGCAAAAGGTATCATACGCGCTACACCGAACAGCGCCGGAGCGGCGGTAGCGAACTAGTCTTCGATTTGCCGTTCGTCATAGAATATAATGCACCATGGTTGAACCAAACCACATACTACTTGGCTTGCCAGCAGAACATTCCGTTGCAAATGGTACCCGACTATCTCCCAGCTGCAAAAGATACAGACAGAATATCCGACTGGACGTCCAAGATTGGCTTTGGTGATGTGATTTTGTACCGAGCAAATAACATGAACCTTGTAGACAATCTGAAGTGTCCCAGCGACGACCCAGAACTGAAGATAGACTACCAAATGATGGTTATTGAACCGTTTAGTTGCCACTTCGATGCACTGCCTTTGTTCCACGCAAGCTACCCAAGGATGCTTTCACAGTACGCGCAGCACGGTTTAATTAATAACAACAAAAGCGTAGACCGCTTGATGCAACAAATCATGATGTGGTGCTTTACAGGCAACACGTCCATGCCGCGATACGCGCAGAACCTGTCGGGAGGTCAAGCGTATGACAGTCTGAAGGAGCTGCAGTATGATGATTCAATGATACATTCCCATGCGATCAATACCACAACTTACAGCTTTCGTGAGTACGACATCAAGCAACACTTTTTGTACAGCACCAGCCGCGCCATGGTTGCACTGATGCGTTGGTTGGTTGGTATTGGCATCCCAGCCAAAACTGGAATTTACATACTTGACACGTATAGGACATACAACAATCCAAACCAACAAACAGACCTTCGAAACAAAATCAGGCAAGCAGATTCGTCCCGCATCACACAAAACCCTTTGAATGTTGTGAAGTTTTTGATGCTTGACCAGAAGCTGTTTGCCCGACCAGACCAGGCGAGCCAAGCAGGCCAAGCAGGCCAAACAGGCCGAACAGGCCAAACAGGCCAAACAGGTCACGCCAACAATCAAACTGGCCAAACCGACAGCGCGCTTTTATCGAAACTGTCTCTCTACGGTATGCAGTTGGCTTACCAACAATTCACCCGTGCAGCCAGCTCTGAACCAAACGATGCCAAAAAAGCACAATTCGAAACAGTAGTAAATGCTATAGAACAGGGTTTGAGAAACGAATTTCAAAGTCGTAGAGTAAATAGGTATGCTTGGGAAACAACTTTTCAGAACTATAGTCGTTTCTACGAGCAAAACGGGCGTTGGTGGGACAGTCAGACACTGCCTAAAAAGCAATCAAACAATCCCAACAATCACAACAATCCCAACAATCCCAACAATCCCAACAATCCCAACAATCAACACCAAGCCAGCAACGTGCTGTACAGTACTGGCCAAACCAACCATTTGGGCGGCGTCTTGGCAGTCACAGGTGCAGCCGGAGCAGCAGCGATTGGCATGACTTACAACAACAACAACAATGCGGGCCAGAACACAGTCAGCGTCAAAGCCAACATGATTACTGACCAGGCAGACCGCCAGGCCCGCAAAGTGGCCAGACTGGCCACCGCCAAGGTCAACAGCACGGCCAGGAACATTACCATCACGGACGCGCAGGGCAGAGCGGTGTACACCTTGCTGCCGCACAACATTCTGGCCAACATATTGTTGTTTGTGTTTGGCGGGCTGACCATGTTTGCCGCAGCGGCCGGCACGTCGACCTACTCGGCGCTGATTGACGTTGCCAAGGCGCAGGCCTCGCAGATGACAGAAAACCTGGCGCCGATCCAGCCGGCCAGGATGGCCTGCAGCTTCTTTTTCGGGCTTGGCATTGGCATTTTGATGGCTTTTCTGGTGTCGCTGGTGGAGATCATCAACAACAAGCGGGTGCGCCAGGCGCTGTTCATCGTCATGATGTCTGTGCCGGTTGTCGTGCTGGGCGTGATGGGAATCTACGGCTCTGCAACTGTCTGCGCCCAGAACAACGATACTGGTCTGGACCAGACTGGTTCAAATGGTTCAAATGGTTCAAATGGTTCATATGGTTCAAATTCAAAATGCCCAACCAGTTCTGCCAAGTCGGTGCCTGGTGTGTCCAACATGTCCAGCTTTGGCAAGTCGCTGCTGGGCCTGCACGACAACGACCTGCTGGGCGGCGCGCCGGTTTGCACCGCCGGCAAGTGCAGCAACAACCCGACTGTTGCCTGCACCAGCAATGCAGACTGCACCGACGACGTGCAGCGCGACACCATCAAGGCGTCTGATTACATGTTCATCGGCATGGGTGTCGGCGTGCTGGTTGCTGGGCTGTGCACCATCATGCCGGACAACCCGTTCAACCCGAACGAGATCGACACCCAGTTTGGTCTGGCCAAGCAAGCCAACTTTACAGCCGCGTCGGCAGTCAGCAAGCACTGGCTGATTTACGTGGTGCTGTTTAGCTGCATCCTGATTGGCGCGGCTGGCTCGTCGCTTTCGCTGTGCTTCAACCCAGGCGTTACCATCACGCACAACAACCTGTCCAACGTCGACGTGCGGCAGGCCGGCCAGTACCAGGCGATCGGCGCGATTGTCGTGGCCATTTTGATGTGTGCTGCGCTGTGGGGAGGCGGTTACTTGCACCGCAAGAAGCAGGCCGAGATTGCCGACTTTATGAGCAAAGGCGGTTTGAACGTCACGCAGCAGAACGGAAACACAGAGGTCAAGTTCGACAACACTGGCCAGCATGTCGACACGCACCAGAATGGCCACAGCACCTACTCGAACAACACACTACTCACAACCGGCACGCTGCCAACTGGGCAGAACAACCAGGCCAACCAAGCTAACCATGGCAACAAAAAAAAGCATTAATGTAACTATCTAATTGCGCAGTTGTTGTTGCATTGCTGATGCAGAAAACAGTCAACCAACGTTTTTAGCAAAGCGTTTGTACTGCACAATACAAAGTTCAACGCGGTGCGGCATTTTCAAATGTTTTTCAAACCGATTCGACTTGCATGGTCGGTTGTCGGTTTATCATTCGCATCAAGCG
>Ga0209298_10002580_pt1 | contig 11226 bp, 25 predicted proteins | sample S_140806_EF_Meta_FD_187325 | JGI IMG/M metagenome (GOLD analysis project Ga0209298, IMG submission 187325) | Freshwater microbial communities from Lake Simoncouche, Canada to study carbon cycling - S_140806_EF_MetaG (SPAdes) (version 2) | ecosystem: Environmental > Aquatic > Freshwater > Lake ... | reverse complement strand
TAAAAAATAAGTTGGATAAAATAAATGATTATCCTGAGCCAACATTTGCTAATACAATGAATAGCCGTCCATTAAGAATATCAAGTATTGGTGATGAAGGAAACCATTGGGGATATAACTTTTCAATTATTAAACAAATACCAAAGGATAATTTAGATAAGACTAAAGGTATTCAAGCGGAAGAAAACAATGATGAACTTGATGAATATACTTGTCCATAATTGTGATTCTATTTATTATTTCCATCTTCATCCCTAACATATATTGTTACAAATGTTGTGTTAATACCCAAATACTTCACCGCATTTCTAATATCAGCTTCAATATCTGCATCCATTTGGTCTGAATAATCATAGTTACCTGCGTGATATTTCGCCCAATACCCAGCAATATCAAATATAACATCTATCATGTAGTATTCTACACCTGTATCATCGTGTGTAGACGTTTCAATACTATATTCCACAATACCATTCCACTTAGGTGAAACCAAGTGTTCTAATACTCTTTTAATCATTTCGGTGGATGCTTCCATAACTATAAATATAGGTAAAAGTAAATATAATAAAAAGGGGTAGGGGATAATTAGTTTCCGGCATCATTAAGATTTGGTGGACAGTATTAAAACAAATGTTTATATTAACAACATGCACTATAAAGATAATGATGATGATTTCTTAAACCACCTGAAAAAAAGGGTAGGGGAAATAGGTGTGAGTTATATTAAAGAATCAAATAAATTAATGGATGTAATAGATGATATATACTATGACTATAAAGATGATTGTATATATATTACAATAAAAGATTTGGTAAAGTCACTACCAAAAAAATCATATGATAAACTTATGGGTAATCTTTTCAATGAATTAAAAGTATATGATTCAAACTTTGTAACAAAGACGAATTATAAAATTATCTAATACATCATAAAGTAAATTTACTCACTCATGGTGTTTCACTCCGTTCCACACATTCATTCATAATTTTACTTTATTCTGTCTATGATATTTATTGTACATGAAGTATATAATATCTGAATCTCAATATAAAAGATTAATGTCGGAGGATAAATACGCATTAGCTGCCTTATCTGATATGCCTGACTTACTCAATAAAATAATTGACAACTTTGATGAGTTACAGAAGGTAAATTGTCATGAAATTGATAGAGATGATTATGATATACCACAACACGTTAGAACATACTGTAGATACTTAAGAAACATGAATGTAAATAATGTTAAAAATCTCAGAAAAAAATCAGATGATAATATGACAAATCGTATGGGAGATGCTAACGACAAGTTAATTAGTCACTTTAATAAATTTTATAGTTTATAGTAAACTAACAACTGTAAACCAATCGGATATTCATTCGTATATATACGGATAAATGCGTATATAAGGTCCACACCTAATAACATACCATTATAAGTCCACAACCTTATATTGATTATACGGGGGGAATTTATTACTATTAATACTATGAATACAAATTTATATTCCAAGGTAGAAGAAATCATTATAAGATGGGTATTAGATGGTCATAAAACTGCAGGACATCTTACAAGAGAGATAATGGCTGAGATATATGATGACCTTGTATTAAAGTCTCTTAAGACATTAGAAGACAATGGTGTATATATTCATTACGTTCCTGAACATTATAAAGATGGTTCAAATCTAAACTTCTCTATAGAATTTACTAAACATAAAACCCAAACAGGATGGTACAATGATGACCATGAGTTCGGTGATGTATATGATACTACAGTTAAGTCACTCAAACTTGCACAATGGTACTTAGAAGACCCTAAGAGGATAGAACTTATAGACTGTAGTATGAAAGACCCTGAGTGTATAAAATATCTTAATGACCTCTGTAATTTCTTAGAACCTATGGTAACACCGATTACCGTAACGGCCATTACGGAAAACTAATTCCCCCACCACAAGAACCCCCACTTGTAGTTTGTCCCCCACTAAAGGAGATGGATACTATGAGATGTTATATAGTTGTCTGATATTATATGTAATAAGATATAATCATTAAGATACATGAGAGATTATATGTAAAGACATATAGAGTAGACATAGATTGTGGGGGGAACTGAAGGAGTTATTAAGTATATCATAATTGTCAGGTTTCACCTGATTAGATAGATATAAACTATAACTCCCACTTTCTCCCATATATAATTAACATAGTAATAATATCCATAGAACTAAGGGGACAGGAATAGATTACCCACTTAAGTTGTCCATTAGTTGTCATCTTAGAAAAGGACTTCATCCCTCGTTGAAGGGGGATTAAAGGACCCTAAAGGGTCTCCCGCACTCATACACCATAACAACTATTATTCTCTGGGGTTTAACACTATAGAAAAAAGTGGTCTTTACGCTATTGTCAGGGGGATATTTTTTACATAATCCTTGCTGGTACTACTAACAGGGGGAATGTTACTACAGTATTACCATCTCGGTGGTAGAAAGTGGGGGAACTAAAAACCCGTCAAGGCATTATCCCCATGCGAAAGAGGGGACTGACATTTTGACAATTCCAAATTTTTACCCCCAAAGTTATCCACAAACCCATATTTTTTTATGAACTGACAGGGTGTCAGGTATGGACAAAAGTGTGGATAAGTATATATTTATCAACAATATGAGTGAAGACCAAGAGATATATGACAGACCAATAGGACCATCCAATGTTACGGACGATAACATAAGATTAATGGTACAGAAGTATTATACCCCCCAAGTAGATGAAAGTTCCAAGGGGATTATACTGAGGTTCGTTCCAAATAGGGGGAATGTATTACCTGAGGCAATAGTATGGTTCGAGAAGGGGAAGAAAGGATTTACAAATAAACCCCTTAGTCAGAATGTATGGATGATGGTGGATTGTGACTTAAGACCACTACATGAATTACTTCACAAACACTTCCATCTTAACGAGGGGGATTTCAACGTGACAAGAACAACCCTATCATCAATTGCCTATGAGACTATTTCTGAGTGGGCCAAACAATCTTAGTCTTACCAAGTTCATAGTACTTAATCCCAAAGTGTTTAAGGAATATCTTACAACCATCTTGGGTAACGTTATATATGATAGAAGAGTTAATACTCCTAACTCTACGATGACCCCGATAGATGGGGTATGCTTCATGGTTACCATAATGTCTTTTAGCTGTACACTCAGTGATATTAAACTTAAGGTATAAATGGGGGGTTGTATAATCGTCCCCCTTGTTAGCATGGAGGGAGTAGTAACCCTGAAGGTTCTCGAAGTAATAAGAGTTAACACCACAGGTAATAACCTTACCCTTCATAATCTTATTAAGTCTTTTAATCTGAGTGGGGGAACTAATTAACTTCATCATCATAACAATACAAAGGTACAACATACCTTTGACAATTCCAAACACCTTATAAAAAAAATATAAGGCAGGCTGGAGTCTACTCTCCCGTGACCACTGAAAGCCCCCACGCCCATGGTTAGTATATGACTGAACCATAATACAAAGATAGGTAATATAGCCCGCACTACCAAACCCCCACCATTTTTTTTAGGGGGGAGTTATTAACATGACACTATGACACATGGGGAGGGGGACATAAGTTATCCACACTATACTCCCCCCCTGTAGTACGGCACACCCCCCATGGTGGGGGTCCCCCCTCCCGTATCCCCCCCTATATGACACTTTGACAGGTCGTTTTGGGGGTACAATACTAACGATGAAATTTTCTGGAAATTTTTTAGGGAAAAGGGGTATTTATTGAATATGGAAATTATCATTAGTGAGTCTCAGTATAAAAGATTAGTATTAGTAAATGAGAATTCATTCTTATATGAAGATGGATATGGTTCGGTAGAAGAGACCAATTTTGTTATTGGTGATTTATTGACCGAAGCCGAATATCAGGGAAGAAAAGTTCAGTTGGGTAAGATAATGCAAGGTGACGTTAAAAAGTCCAAAGTATATGTTAAGAACGATAAAGGTAAGGTTGTTAAGGTAAACTTTGGTTTTGGTGGAAAATCAGCCAAGGGTAAAATAATGAGGATTAAAAAGAATAATCCTGAAAGAAGAAAGAACTTTAGAGCAAGACACAATTGTGACAATCCTGGTCCAAGATGGAAACCAAGATATTGGGCATGTAGAACTTGGTAATAATACCCACTTTAATTATATTTATATTATTATGAAGAAAGTTATAAAATTGACCGAAGAAGATTTAAAAAAGATAATTACCAAGATTCTAAAAGAAGATGATGAATCTGAATATGATTTAGAAGATTATAAAAAGGCCGATGAATATGCTAACAGATTATTTGAAGAAATAGATGACGCAATTCACTACAACTTATTAAGCTGTTTGGAGTCTATGAATTTGGGTGGAATGGTTAGCGAGGCTCAGTCTATGTTTAAAGACCGTTATCCTGAATATGCTTCAACACATGAATCAACTGAAAATTATCATATAACTTCTTTGATGCGTATGTCTCAAAATCCTGATTTAGAAAATGTGGTATCATGGATGATAAATGGTATGGATGATGGGGACGCTTTAATTGTAGATAAATAATTCCCCCCACTCTCAACCTCAATCTAAATAACTTAATGACCCATACTATTTGTAGTGTGGGTTTTTTGTTGTATATTTGTGAGATGGAAACTAAGGAGGAAGTTTTACATAGAGCTCATTTAAATTCTTTATATGGTAAAATCTATAACGATAAGAATAAAGATTACATACATTATGAATATATGAGAGAGATTGCATTTCTCCGTGAAAGAAAGAAGATGGATGGGAACAGGGGGATTCATTCAATAGTTAAAGATACTGAAGAAGATGGAGACTAAAGATAAAATCCCATTCAATAGTATGGATGACCATCAAATACATGATTATGTATATAGGAAAGTTATAGAAGATTTTAATATTCTTTATGAAAGAGATAAGATGGGTGGAGACGGGGGTATTCATTTAGTTGTTTTCCCAGAACAAGACCCCCTAATTCAAGGAGGGGTCAATTTGTAAAATAAAATTTTTGGAAAAAACTTCATAAAGTCGGGTTCATACTTTATATTTTGTTTGTGACTTATTTCGTTATTTTTATATTTCAATTATTGTTTAACATATTCAAGGTTTTGGAAATCAAGTATACCTATGAAAATAAATTGATTCCTTTATTACTCAACACAGTATGGATAAATCTATTATCCATTGGTTCAGTGTATTATTCTTTGGAAGGTTTATTAGGTGGAGATGTGTTTGTTATTGTTTTCTATGTTGGGGGCGGGGTGTGTGGTAAATGGTTGGCAATAAAAAAGATTGATAATATTAGGGGTAAAATATTTAAGTTTATTTTCAGAACATGACCCCCCTATTTTAATTGGACCCCAATATGTAAAATAAAATTTTTGGAAAATTTTGGGGAAATGAGTATCTTTGTAATATGGAAACAAAGACCTTAACTCAGATGATGTCGGAGTATCGTGTATATACAGACAAAATTGAGAGGATGTATGTTGAAAAGAAAATGAGGGAACGTATGGGTGGAGATAGGGGTATTCATTTTGGACATATTAAACGGGTAACTAAATTATTGGAAGATAGGTTTGTAATATGATTATACCACCACATATAAAGAGAAGGGTTGTTGAGATAGATAATTACTTAACTCAGCGTTTAACCTTATATCCACAATACTTTACTTCACAACGTAAGGAAGGGTACTTGAATAGGATGACTCGTGATTTATCTGAATGGTTTATTCAGACGTATGATTTTAGTTATGGGATGCCCACCGATTATTACAAAAAGGTTAATGATTTGATTCCCGTTATTAAGTATTTGATTAGAACAAAGGTTGTATCACATTGGGAAACAATGAATGAAGTTAAGGAATAAGTTGGGGGTTATATGAATGATGCCGGAAACCAAATAAAATCCCCCTACCCCCTTTTTTATTTGAAATATTCTTTGTATATTTGTTGTATGGAAACAATTGGATATGTTTTAAGTTTTATCTTTGTAATCTTTATGACCTTAGGGTTATTTGGAGCATTTGATAAAGATAAGGACAATCCGTTTATAAATAAAAAATAGTCAGGTGGCGGAATGGTAGACGGTCCTAGATAAGGATGATTGGTGAATAAAGTAATAACCAGTAATACAGGTTCAATTCCTGTCCTGACTACAAATGTTATTAGACTCACAGCTAAGAACGGAATAAATGAGGAATACCATAAGTGGTTGCAAACGCTTATGATTTATAAGTGGGTAAACTCAATAATAACATTAAATAGTCAGGTGGCGGAATGGTAGACGCAGGTTCGGTGGAGCAAAAGAACTCCATAACAGTAGAAGCAATCAGTTTATGACTGACACCAAATTACAGGTTCGAGTCCTGTCCTGACTACAAAAATTATAAATCACTTTTTTATTTCAAATATATTTCTTATCTTTGTGGTATGAAAAACAATGAAGAAAAAATGACACGACTTATTGAACACGAAGGAGTATGGCGTAAAATTGGTGATTTAATCCAAATTAAAGAAAAAAGAAGTTTTTTGTTTTGGTATTTACCATTTTTCAAAACAGTGACATACCAAATTGATTTTATCGGTTTAGATTGTTCTGCCTTACTGAAAAACCCAAAAACAAAAGAATCAAGGACAATAACAGGGAATGTTAATGTTGTATAATAACATACGGAGGTAACAAATGAAAACACATTTAATTACAACACTGATATTGATAGGACTTTTAACTCTTTGTGTAGGGATGGCTATGAGCTATTATGTTTTGATGGGAGTTATGGGAACTGTGATTCTTGTATTTGCTTACTGTGGTGTTTATTTAATTGTAAGCCGCAACATGATAAACAAGGGAGTTGATAAAAACTAAAACTATGAAAAAATATATTTTAGGTGTGTTGTTGATGATATCAACAATTACCACTTATGGACAAGACCTTACATCTTTAGGTATCAATCAATACGTTAATGGTATTTCAGGTACTGGCGGACAGATGAGAGATACAATCAACTCAGGGCAACCTTTTATATTTTCAGTTGATATTACAAACTACGGGAGGTTTGGTTTAGAAGAAACTGACACTATGTGGTTTAGGTATTTTTTTGACAATCGCTGGTACAGACCTAATGGCAAACTAAATCAAAATTACCCAATCTACGAAAAACCTGTTACTAGAAAAATTATCTGGGGAGAAACGGTTAGAGTCCAATTGGATACTATCTATATGGAAGATTCCCTACTTACAGTGAAGCCTGATTTTAATGACAGTTGGAATTGGCATAAAACAGGAGTTGCACTTGTTAGATGTAAAAAGGCGGATTTACCTCCAAACTTCTACATAGAATATTGGTTCCGTTTCAAAGTAGATTCAAACAAACTTAGTGTTAATAACTTAGTTCCTACTCGTAAAGAACCTAAACTAATTGCGACCTATGACATATTAGGAAGACCTGTTCAAAATATTGAACCTAATGTTCCTTACATATTTGTGTATGATAATGGGCAACATAAAAAAATAATTAAAAGTAACTATTGAGAAAAATAAAAATATGGAAAACCAAAATATTAATGAAAAAGATGTTAAACATCTTCAGTGGCTCTATGATAGAATGGTAAATGTTCATGGTGAGAACAAAGACTATGACTACATGATTAAGTTTAAGGAAATTATTGAACAATTAAAAAAATAAATATGAAAAGAGATATAATTGAAACATCAATCTTTGTATTGTTGGTGTGTGTTTTTGTGATGGTTGGGATAATAAAGTTATCACCAGGATATAAAAAGGAGAGAGTTAAAAAGGAGGTTGTTAAACATGAACGACGCAAAAACGTATTACATGATGACGGAAAAACAACTGAGGTATTTTCTCACACCATAAGATATGGTGATACTATGACAGTAGAAATTGATACTTTTATTTATAGATAACATGAAAAAACTATTCTTATTCCTGTTAAGGAAATACAGCAAGACTGAATCACAACGAATGGAAATCTATCAGGAGTTGTGGTATAAAACCAAAGAAGAATATAACGGTGTGGATGCATTTGAAAATATGTATAATATGAACATTGAGGTTCTTATGTCAAACCCATTCTTTGTTAGTAGAGTTATGTTGGGTCAAGATGAACATTTACTAAAATTAAAAATAGGTTTGGCTGATTCATTTGATGAGAGTGTTGAGTTAACATCAAAGAAATAACCATGATTGATGCAATTGGATATTTTATTGTGATGGTAGCAATGATAGGTGGAACAATTTATCAGACCATTAACTACAGGGACCATAATGTGGATTAACTATCACATGCCGGAAACCGTCTCGGAACCCCCACCCCCTTTTTCTGACCCCGTCCACCCGTCCTTCGGACGGTTCTCTGACCTCCCCGACCCTTCGGGTGTTATATTGTCCCCCTAATTATATCCATCTTAAAAAAAGGTGGGTTTGGTTATATTTATTTGTAATGAAGATTATTATATCTGAAGCCCAACACAAAAGATTATTTGAGGAAGAACAGAAGGTTCTTCGTATTCCTGATTTTAAGATATTTGATAAGGACTGGGATGCTCTACAAAGGTTTTTGGAATCAAAAGGAAACCCACCATATTCTTTAGGTGGAAACTTAAATTTGGTTGGTCTAAAAGTTGAATCTCTTGGAAACCTTGTTTCAGTAGAAGGTGATATATACGCCTATGATACACCACTCAAATCACTTGGTAGTCTAACTTCAGTTGGTGGTTTACTGTATTTAAGCAATAGTCAAATTGAATCCCTTGGGAACTTATCTTTTGTTGGTTTGGATTTGATTTTGAATGGTACTCCACTATCTAAAAAATATCATTCCTATTCAAGGAAAATGAAGTCACAACAAATAAGACAAACGGTTGATGTTAAAGGAAATATTATAATTTAATATATGAACCTACAGGAAAACATACATAGGATAAAACAAATGATGGGGGTTATCAATGAAGAGGTAATCACCAATCAACCTGTAGAAATATTCTCTGATGGTGGGGGAAGTGAATATGCAGACAAGTATGTTGGAGCAATTCAGAAGATACGAGTAAGTGACACATTACCAAACGAGCCATTCAAAGATACATCATACATGGAAACAAGTGATAATATCAAAAATATGGTTAAATCAATTAATGATGGTGAAGAGTTACCACCAATCAAAGTAATACAACATCCATATGACAGGACTAAGTATATTGTGGTTGATGGAAATCACAGAAGATATGCATTTCTTAAGTCAGATATGGATGATGTTGGTGCAATTGTTATACCCCACTCAGATGTGGTTTTAATGAAAACAACATGGGGTGATAAAAATAAAGACTATGTAAGTTTATCCGATGTCTTAGATAATAAAGAAGTGATTGATAAATATTTTGTTAAACCTGACGGAACAAACAATTTTAAAATGAATTAATATATTTATCCATTATGAAAAGTTCAAAGAGTACGTATTCAAGATGTAGAAAAATGAGTAAGAAATTTGCCTTAAGAATTAAACAGAACAACGAGGTTCTGAATAAGGCCAAAGAATCTAACAAGTAATTTTTAAACCCCCATCTTATGTTGGGGGTTTTTTATTTCATTTATTTTTTGTATCTTTGTAAAATGAAATACGAATATACCTATATTAGCAACAAAGATTTTGGACAAGGAATGGCTCAGGTTTCCAATTTGGCAAAACAAGGATGGAGATTAATATCAACAGTTACTCGTGGGGGAACCTATAAGTTTGTTTTAGAAAAAGAAGAACAATAATATAACCCCCCATCTTATGTTGGGGTTTTTTTATTTGAAATCTTTTTTGTATATTTTTATTATGATACAGGAAAATGAAACATTAAGTGTTAGGGTGGATATGACATATGTTGGTAGTAGATTAAACTTTCAATTGTTTGCCGACAAAGGAGTTAAACCTGAAATGTTGAGAGCCATGTTGGTTGGTGGTGTTGCTTTAACTATTAAAGCCGAAGAAGGTCCTGAGAAACAAGGTGTGGCAATGAAAGAGGTTATTGATTACTTGACCAGTGAGTTCATCTCAACCGATTCATTTGAGAATGCTAAGTACACATATCCCAAGGATTAAAGTATATTTCATTGTATTTATGAATATATGAGATACATAATTAGTGAAACACAACTTGATATGATTATCCCTACACCTTTGAAAAGAAGGTTGGATGGTCTACAGGAACTCATGTATGATGTTATGATGAATAACGGTATGAGTTTGGATGCCGATGAATACAATGATGTGGAAGATTTTGTTAATTATGTAATTGACATAATGATGTATGATATTTTTCCTCACACGGATTACGAAGAGATTCCAACATACGAGAAAATATTAATCCATCTTCTTGGTGATAAAATTCGTGAGTTTTGGAACGAGAACCAATAAACTAATTATTCTTATATTTATAATATTATGGGTAAATTCATTATTAACGAGGAAGAAAAATTAAGAATTTTGGAAATGCACGAGAATAACCGTGCTTATGGACATGAGGAGATTAAAGGATTATATGACAATTTAAAAGATGATGAGTATGTTCATCTTGATGATTTTTCAGATGCGTTGTCTGGTGAAGTTGTAACAAAAATTGAATATGTTAAACGTATGTTACGTTCAGCAATTGATAATGAAGATTGGACTAAAGTTAAAAACTCAATCAACTTTATTGACTCAATGATGAAATCTTAGTTTACTAATGGCTAACGAAATAGACTTTTCAAATTTAACAACTGAAGATTATCAAGATTATTGGAATCAGTTTTTAAGATTTTATGCCAATGAGACTGGTAAAAACTTCTCAAAGAAATTACCAATTAGTTACTTGGATAAACTTCTTAGAGATGAAATTATTGAAAAATACGAATTAGATACTTCAAGGTATTCACCAAATAGAATTATTCCACTTACCCAACAACTTATTCAAAAAGGTGCCATTGAATTTGAAACATTCAGACCTGAAGAAAAGTTTACTGAAAAATATGCAAATCCCCTGTCAAAAATTATATCAAGAATAAAAATCAATCCAAAATATAAGATAACTATTGGTGAAGAAAAACCAAATGAAGTTTATGTTCGCGTTAACATTGATGTTGAAGATTGGTTGAAACTTTCAAATGAAGAAAAAAG